>CDZQ01036941.1_pt1 | contig 20426 bp, 20 predicted proteins | sample 554831 | NCBI WGS metagenome assembly CDZQ01 (sample SAMEA3182112, study PRJEB8094) | gut metagenome | biome: human; feature: gut; material: Stool; isolation source: human stools | place: Canada | collected 2013-05-06
TCTATAACCGGACCGGAAACCGTAAACAGCAATACCAAAACAGAAAAGGTTCCTACCGTATTTTTCAGCACCCCGGCACAAGAAAAAACCAAGTTAATGCCCTCGCCCAGATAATTCCCGGCAATCGGGATAAAGTTCCCGGCAGTAAACACCGCTGTCCGACGTGAAATAGAATCGCTTGCCGTTGATAAACCCGACTTCAAAGAAAGAACCCCGATCAACAAGCAAAATAGTAAAGTAATCACAAAAACAACCGTTTTTCTCAAGAATGTCGAAATGCTTTTCAAATTTTCATTGGAAGATAACCCGGCACCAATCCCTAACGCCATATAGCTATTGATCAACGTCGGAACAACATAGGATGCGACAAAAGCAATGATATCCAGTGAAAAAATAACCGAAGCACTCACTGCGGCGGCCGACGCCGGATACCCGGAAGCACTGACCAAAGCAGTTAACACCGGCAGTGCCGCGTTAGAAAAAGCAGCCACTTCCCCCATCGCCGAAACGGCATGCTGAGCAGAGAAAAATACAGATTCTAAAACTAAAACCGCCGAAACCGCAATAACGAAATAATTTAAAATTTCCATGGTTTTTTCATTGCGCATTCCCGAGCAGAGAGCACGAACGGCATACATCAAAATCAAAATAGCCGCAATTTGGACCAACATGCTTCGCTTCTCAGACAAAACACTGAAAAAGCAACGTACGATCAAAGAAAACCATTCTGAAATATTTAAAAAAGAGTCCGTATTCTCCAATGTCAATGCCTTGTCCTCTCCGGCAAACTCTAAAGCGGATTCCGGCACGGCATCTTCAACATCTTGCGTATGGAAATTTTCACTCTGCTGCTGAAAGATCCGATCCGTATCCGTTGATTGAGCCATTGCTTGTACCGACATTCCACAGATCACCAGTACAAGAATACCCAAGAACACGAATCGCTTACGTTTTTTCATATTTCCCACTCCATGACATCCATCAACAGGTCAAACAGCGTTCGAACCATAGGTAAACTGATTACAAGAATCCCGATTCGACCTGCCAACTCAATCTTCCCCGCTAAGGAAACTTCTCCCGCATCTGCACACAAATCTGAAGCAAATTGCGTAATATAACAAATTCCGACCGCCTTTAAAACCAGTTGCAAATTTTCATTGCCAATCCCCGACTGATCGATAAAGTCTGTTGCAAAATCCAATACATCCGTCACACCGGATAGTACGGAAAGTAAGACCCATACCCCGGCACACGCCCCAATCAAAACAGCAAAAACAGGATGTTCTTGACGAACGGTCAAAATCAAAAAAACAGCGGCAATAACAACCAATACAATTTCTGCTATATTCATATCCCAAAAAGGTTTTGAATCACTTCAAATAAAGAGCTGATTTCGTTCACGACAAGCAGCAATACGATGACCAATCCGACCAATGTAACCATCAGCGCATATTCACTGCGTTCTGCCTTGTTTAAAACTTGATTTAAAACAGCAACAATAATTCCGATTGATGCAATTTGAAACAACAAATCCACGTTCATTTTTTCGTCTCCTATATCAAAATGACAACCAAAAACAATCCGGCCATCAAACCTGTCATATAATAAAGTTTAAAATATTTATCGCAGTTCTTTTGCGCTTCGGATATTTGATCGGCCAATCGTTGTTGGGTATATTGGCAAATCGTTTTCTGATTATCTGCACCACTCTTTCCGACCGTATTCCAAAAAGCATCTAAAATTTCCCAATCAGCCGGTTTTAAAAACATCCGGTCTGTGCATTCTTTTTTTACTTTAAAATATCGTTGTTCTAAATTTCCGTCCTGCTGAGCCATAAATGCAAAAAGCGGCAAAGTTCGTTCTGATGAAAAAAAATCTTGCGGAGAACGTTTCAAATACGACATTTCTAGTCCGAAATCATGAATCACCTGATAAACAGTTTGTAATTGCCGCACTCTTTTTTTCAGCGAAATGGCCTGAAACATCCCCGCAAATACACAAATCAGAAACGTGGTCACAATAGCTGCTGTTTTCATGTTGTCCTCCTGTTTTGATAAAATCCTTAATGGTTCCAGGTGCCGGAGAATCTGTTAAGAGAATCAGTCTGGTAAAATATCCATTTTCAATTAAAAATCTTAAATGAGGACGCTGTAATGCGTCTTTTAAATCTGCAGCATGCGCTGTTGCTATCACTTTTACCCCGCAATGCATGGCCTGTATCACGGCGTTGACCTCACGCTCATCTCCTAACTCATCTGCAAAAACGACTTGCGGAGAAAGTGTGCGAACCGCTTGTAAAATACCGCTTGTCTTAGGGAACCTGTCCAATATATCGCAAAAATCTCCCAAATCAAATGCGGATAAACGATTCGTAACCGCCCCAATCTCTCCCCGCTCATCAACAATACAAACACGTTTTTTATCACACGAAAAACGACGAGCCAAATCTCTCAACAACGTGGTTTTTCCTGCACCAGGCGCGGAAAGAATTAAGATGTTATCGTGAGTTTGGCTGCAAAATGCATAAACTGAATCCGCACATCCGCGCTGCTGACTTGCCACTCGAATACTGATCGAAGAGATATCGCGAACCGTCTCCACCCTTCCGTTTTTCCATACGGCGGTTCCACAGATACCAACACGATGCCCGCCCTCCACTGTCACAAATCCAGAAGCCAGTTCTTCTTCATAACTATAAACGGAATATCCGCATATCTGGTAAAAACACTCTTCTAATTCATTTTCGAATAAAAGAATCCCATCTTTTTCACTTAATTTACCCTGCGGTGTGACGTAAAAATTTTTTCCGCCAACACTCACATATACCCGCGCACCCGCTTTTAAGTGGATCTGTGTCAGCGTATTTTGCAACGCCTCATCCATATGCTGAAAAACAGGCTGAATGCGATGCGGCAAAATTTTAATGACAGATGAAAACACTTTTTCACGTCCTTTCCTGCCGGTTCTAATTCATTCTATTATCCAACAAACACAAATATGACCTGATAAAGGGAAGATGTTTGTTGCATTTATTTTGAAATGCCCGTATTGACAGCTCTCGTCAATAATGATATAATAATTGTAATTAATATTACAGGGATAAGGGGATTAAACAGAATGGCATATCTTTTTGAAGAACCGTCACATACTTTTGGAGAATACTTACTGGTTCCGGGTTATTCTTCTTCCGAATGTACCCCGGCCAACGTAAGCCTGAAAACGCCGTTAGTAAAATACAAAAAAGGCGAAGAACCGAAAATTTCATTGAATATTCCGTTAGTTTCCGCTATCATGCAGGCTGTTTCTGATGATAAAATGGCGATTGCACTTGCCAAAGAAGGCGGAATTTCTTTTATATACGGATCCCAGAGCATCGAAGACGAGGCACAGATGATCCGAAGAGTAAAAAGTTATAAAGCCGGCTTTGTTACCAGTGACTCCAATGTAACCCCGGAAACCACCTTGCAACAAGTTCTTGATTTAAAAGAAAAAACAGGTCATTCTACGATGGCCGTAACCGAAGACGGAACCCCGAACGGCAAGCTGTTAGGTATTGTAACAAGCCGGGACTATCGTGTTAGCAGAATGGATATGTCCTGCAAAGTAAAAGATTTTATGACTCCGTTTTCCGAATTGGTTTATGCCGATGAAAACACTAGTTTAAAAGAAGCCAACGACATTATCTGGGATCATAAGTTAAATTCCCTGCCCATTGTCGACGCAAACGGAAATTTAAAATACATGGTTTTCCGAAAAGACTATTCTTCTCACAAAGAAAACACGCTGGAACTTCTGGATTCCAAAAAGAGATTTATCGTCGGAGCCGGAATTAACACCCGTGACTATGAAGAACGCGTTCCGGCCCTCATTGAAGCGGGTGCAGACGTATTATGTATTGACTCATCGGAAGGATTTTCTGAATGGCAGAGCAGAACCTTGTCCTGGATTCGGAAAGAATACGGGGACAGCGTTAAAGTCGGAGCCGGAAATGTGGTAGACAAAGACGGATTTTTATTCTTAGCAAATGCCGGAGCTGATTTTATCAAGGTCGGAATCGGCGGAGGATCGATCTGTATCACCAGAGAACAAAAAGGAATTGGGCGCGGACAAGCAACGGCAACGATGGAAGTGGCAAAAGCTCGGGACGAATATTATGAACAGACAGGGGTTTACATTCCGATCTGCTCTGACGGCGGAATTGTACAGGATTATCATATGACCCTCGCTTTGGCTATGGGCGCAGATTTTATTATGTTGGGCAGATATTTTGCACGGTTTGATGAAAGCCCGTCGCGCAAAGTTAATGTGAACGGCAGTTATATGAAAGAATACTGGGGCGAAGGCTCTGCAAGAGCGCGCAACTGGCAAAGATACGATATGGGAGGGGCTTCAAAACTGTCTTTTGAAGAAGGCGTCGACTCATATGTCCCTTATGCAGGGTCTTTAAAAGATAATGTATCGTTGTCGCTGAGTAAAGTTCGGTCTACGATGTGCAACTGTGGCGCATTGACGATTCCAGAACTTCAGCAAAAAGCAAAAATCACATTGGTTTCGGCAACCAGCATTGTCGAAGGCGGCGCACATGACGTCATGTTAAAAGAGAAGAAACAATTTAATGCATAAAAGAAAAGCGACCGGAAATCGGTCGCTTTTTTTTATTTCTTTTTTAATAAGTCCCGAATCACTTCTCCCGCACACATCAGCCCCGCAACAGAAGGAACAAAAGAAATACTGCCCGGAGCATGTCTTCCGTTTTCATCCAAAACCGCACCGCAAGACGATTCTGTGGAATATAAAACCTTCAATTGCTGAACACCGGCCTTTTTCAGCTGCGAACGCATCGCTCGGGCAAGCGGACAGACACTTGTACGGTAAATATCCGCAATTTCAAGCCGAGACGGATCCATTTTGTTTCCGGTTCCCATACAGCTGATTATCGGAACCCCGCAGGCATTGGCCCGGACGGCAAGCTCCACTTTCGCGCTGACCGTATCCACAGCGTCTACCACATAGTCAAATCGATTCAGATCCACCTGATCCGCTGTCTGCGGCAAATAAAACAAATCAAATAATTCTACTGTTACCTGAGGATTGATATCTTTCAGCCGTGCGGCCATAACTTGAGTCTTTTTCATTCCTACCGTAGACGTTAACGCAATCAGCTGCCGATTGATATTGGATTCCGATATAACGTCCTTATCAATCAACGCCAAATGCCCAATCCCGGCACGTCCCAAAGCCTCGGCAACATACGAACCGACGCCGCCTAATCCGAACACGGCAACCGCAGACTGTTTCAGAATCTGAACCCCATGCTCTCCAATCAACATTCGGGTTCTGTCTGTAAAATCACCCATTTTTTTTCTTTCCAAACTGAAATTTATTTTCCTGCCCGTGCAAAATCCGAACGATATTGGCATGGTGATTCCAAATCACCAAACCAGACATGGCTGCCGTTAACAAAACTAACACCCAAAAATACGGCTGTCCCCAATAAACAATAGCGACAAAAATTGGAACACTGATCGCAGCGGCAATCGAGGACAACGAGACCATGTGCGAAATTAAAAACACAATAAAAAACAGCGCCAACAACAGAAAAACCCGGCAATCCAAAACAGCAAGCAATGCCCCTAAAGTCGCAACACCCTTTCCTCCTTTAAACCCATGAAAACACGGAAACTTATTTCCCAATAAGCATCCAAAAACCGCGACAACTCCGGAAATAACCGCGCCGGTATAAGCGCCGGGACCGTCTAAACCAAAAATATCCGCAGGAAAGGCAAACTTTGCAACCAATCCAACCACAAAAGCCTTAGACATCTCCAACACAATGACTGGAACACCCCACTTGGCCCCCATGGTTCGAATTACATTCGTACCGCCTGCATTTCCCGAACCTTTTGTATGAATATCAAACTTTCCGATATACTTTGTAACCAGAATCGATAAATTCACGCTGCCAACCAAATATCCCACAGCAAAAGTGCCGATCATTGCCAGCAATTTTCCGAACATATCTCTATCCCTCGCCTAATTCTTTTTATCATTTTTTTCTCGGATCAACATCCGAATAGGTGTTCCCTCTAACCCAAATGTCAAACGGATTTGATTTTCCAAATACCGCTGATAAGAAAAATGAAACAACTCCGCATCATTACAAAAGGCCACAAAGGTAGGCGGATTGGTGGATGCTTGCGTCATGTAAAAAATCTTTAATCGTTTTCCCTTATCAGTAGGAGGCTGCACTTTAGCCGTCGCGTCCGCCAATACATCATTCAACACACCTGTCGTAACCCGCATACCATGCTGCTGCTTCACATAATTGATCAAACGAAACAACTGATCCACACGCTGCCCGGTTTTTGCCGAGATAAAAAGAATCGGTGCATAGGACATATACTTTAAATCTTCTGAAATTTGTTTTTTCATTTCTGCCATCGTCTTATCTGTTTTTTCAACAGCATCCCATTTATTCACAACAATCACAGAGGCCTTTCCCCGCTCATGCGCAAACCCGGCGATTTTGGTATCCTGTTCAGTGACACCCTCGTTTGCGTCAATCATAATCAGGACAACGTCTGCCCGGTCTACTGCCATATAGGAACGTACGACGCTGTATTTTTCTATCACTTCATTGACTTTACTCTTTTTTCTCAACCCGGCCGTATCAATAAAAACATAACGACCATATTGATTTTCCGTCAGAGAATCGACCGCGTCCCGCGTTGTACCCGGAATATCTGAAACAATCATACGTTCCTCGCCCAAAATGTAGTTCACCAAAGAAGATTTTCCCACATTCGGTTTTCCGATCAACGCAACCCGAATGGCATCCCCATACTCCTGCTCCTCAGGCACTTTTTTCAGCTGGGCACAAATTTCATCCAGTAAATCACCGATTCCAAGCCCATGAGCCGCAGATACCGCAATAGGATCCCCCAGACCTAAGTTGTAAAACTCATAAAACTCCGGTGGATTTTCGCCCGGACGGTCTACCTTATTAACGCACACGATTGTATTTTTATTGGCTTTCAGCAACATTTGAGCCACTTCACTGTCTGTGGAGGTGACGCCTGATTTCAGGTCTGTAACCATCACCACAACATCCGCCTTTTCAATCGCAATCTGTGCCTGCCTGCGCATCTGAGCCAATACAATATCATCCGTTTTGGGTTCAATTCCGCCCGTATCTACTAAAGTAAACGGGATCCCGTTCCATTCTGTATCACAGTAGATCCGATCCCGTGTGACACCGGGAGTATCCTCTACAATAGACAATCTCTGTCCGATTATTTTATTAAAAAGCGTGGACTTCCCGACATTGGGTCTTCCCACAACCGCAACAATCGCCATAATTCCTCCTAATCAGATTCTTCTAACTCAATTCCTGCCTGATGCAATAATATGCCAATCAGATCTTCCGCACTCCCGTTACTGACTAAAACAGGAACACCTAAAGCTTTTTCTACATCCGAAACCGTCACGTCATCCAAAAACGCATCGTCTCGAAGCATACACGAGGAAACAATTAAAAACTCGCCCAAATCCTTCCCCTGAAGCTGCCCTATCACATCCGTTCCGGTGATCAACCCGGTTACTGTAATTTCCGGTCCAAAAAAGTCATTACGGATCACTTGTATATCACACTGCAAGTTCGGGAACTTCTGGTTCAGCGCCTTCATACACTGCTCCATCAATTTTTCGGCCGCTTTTCCGGTAACCATCGTTCCTCTTATCGATCGTTCAGAACTTTTTAACGTTCGCACCAGATCCGTAAATTCCTGCGCAAAACTGATCACCATACCCACGCCGTTCTCATACTGCTCAAAATCCTCATAATATTCATATCCTGGCAAAGGCATCTGAGCTTTTTGATACAATTCATCGGCCACATAAAAAAGTCGGGTTCCGTATTTTTCCAAACACTTTTCTCCCCACCGATTGACCTGCTGCACCGCAGCCTGCGCCGTTTGCTGCGTAAACGGTGTAAGCGGATATAACCCATCACGAAACCGAGTCATACCCAACGGAACCACGGAAACACTGGATAACTGAGGATACATCTCGGATAAATCCGACAAGGTTCTTTCCAGTTCCTGTCCATCGTTTAACCCGGGGCACAACACAATTTGACCCCGGAACTGAATATCCGCAGCACGCAGCGTATTCAATATATCCATAATTTTCGAAGCATTCGGGTTACGCATCATCTGAACCCGTAACTGCGGGTTGGTAGTATGGATAGAGATATTCAACGGCGAAACACGCAAATCCACTATCCGCTGTAATTCCTCGTCCGAAACATTTGTCATCGTCACATAATTGCCATATAACAAAGACAGGCGAAAATCATCATCTTTAAAATAAAGCGTTTTTCGCATATTTTTAGGCATTTGGTCAATAAAACAAAAGACACACTTGTTTTTACAGCTACGCTCTTTATCCAACAGATATTGCTCAAACTCTATTCGTAAATCCCCGTCCTCACAAACAGAAGAAAAACAAAGTTCTTCATCTCCTCTGCGCACGGTTAATTCGATCTTCCCGTCCTCGGTTTGAGTAAAGAACATATAATCCAATAAATCATGAACACAACGGCCATTGATTTTTATCAAATCATCCCCCGGAAGAATCTTTCCGTAAAAGGGACTCGTTTCATAGATATGCTTGATCTTCGCCATAAATACTCCCAACAAGTTTTAAGGGAAAACTCTCAAAAAAACAATTCTGTAACGAACGTTTATAAAAGTTTTCCCATCTAACAATCATTCAGTTCAATTAAGCTTTTGCAGCGTCTTTATTTACTTTAAGCACTTGTTTGCCGTCATAGTATCCGCAGTGTTTGCAGACTCTGTGAGACAGACGATATTCGCCGCAATTCGAACATTTCACCATACCCGGCATGTCCAACTTCCAAACGCTTGAACGTCTCTTATGTTTTCTCTGCTTTGAGATCTTTCTCTTCGGAGCTATCATGTAATACACCTCCTGCTCTGAATAGGATAGCTTTATAAAAATTTTTTAAGCTTACTCGTTTTTTGCGCACCGGCAGTTTTCTACGTTTAAATTGGCGCCGCACCCCGCACATAAACCCTTGCAATCCGGCCGGCACAACACCGTCATCGGGATTTCAAGCGAAAGCGCGTCATATGCTGTCCGGGTTAAATCAATTACTCCGTCTTGCACATAAACAGAGTCATCTTTTGCCCCGCCCGCTTCTATGATCGTATCAATTTTAGCTGATAAAGAAAGCGTCGCCGTCTCCAAACACCGATCACATTCTGCCGTAAACGTTCCGCTCACCGTTGCTTTTACCGTCACAACCCCTACAATATTTTTGAGCGTGCCACGAAAAACAACATCCGAAAATCTCGGATCGTATGCATCTAAAGATATTGACTGGTCAAAATCCAGTTTCTCGCCATCCGTTCGCAGCAAGCGGGTAATATCTAAAAAACCGTTTTGTTCCGTCATTTTTACCCCCTTGATTTTAGGCGCAATAATACCCATAGACATAACGACATTAGTTATTATACCATAAATCCTGGAAATGTCAAGAGTATAATCAAAAAAACTTCTAAAATCACACCTATTTTCAAGAAAAATATCTTTTTTAAAGAATATTCTTCAGATTCAATCGGCTGTCTTCCCAAAGTCGTTCTATCTGATATTTCAACTCTGAAAGGCTCTCACTGGCCAACTCTAAATCTCCGGTTGATTGATAAACCAATTCAATTTTGCGAATCAATAAATCGACATTGTCTAACGTCTTATTATTCATAAAAACAGCAAGCAACAACCTTCGATTTGCATATTCTTGACAAACCTGCTCAAATTCCCGCAAAAATTCCGTTTCGGATTTTTGTTCCGTATAAACCAAACATTGCTGTACCCTGTTTGCCAATTGAGTCGAAGTATTCTTAAAAAAAATATTACAACCCGTTACTACGGCCGTACAAATAGCTAATAAACCGATTCCCAATAAAAATTTTTTCCACATTTTATGTTTGATCCTTCTTAATTAAAATCACTTGTCCGTCGCATACAGAAAGAAAAAAAACATCCTTTTCACTTTTTACCTGATATTTTTTCAAAATACCAGAGATTTGACTTCGGCTCATTTTGGCTTTCACCAAATTAGACTTTACCAGCTTTCCGTCTACAATAATCATAGCAGGAAGGGCTGTACTTTGGCAATCCTTTTTCAAAATCACACTGATTTTTCCGCTGGTCTCAAGAATACAAAATTTTACTTCATCAATATTCAAAGCACCTTTTTGCCGCAGTTCTTCCATCAACTCATCGATCGTAATCTGTGACCGGCTCATTTCTTGTTGATTTAACTTTCCGTCTGCAATAATCACGCTGTAACTGCCCGACAAAAAATTACGAAACAGACGGCTTTTCATCAAAGAAACAGAAGTCAACAACTCCATTCCCACTAAAGCAAAAACAGGAATAAACGCATATACTAACGGATAATCCGCGTCTTGCATCGGCAACGTAACCAGTTCAGAAATTAAAATCGTTACCACCAATTCTGACGTTTCTAATTCTCCGATTTGTCTTTTCCCCATAATACGCATAGTCAGAACAGTAAATATATATAAGATCACCGTTCGAATTAAAATAACAGCCAAAAAAAACACCTCCCGTACCACAAGTATGCACGGGAGGAATCTATTTTAGTCGGTTTTTTCTAAAAAAAGCTGTTTAATCGCAGCTATCTGCTCTTTATGACGCTGCAAAAAGATTGCTTTAAACATATCTATCGTAGTCGGATCCAAAATCTTGTCAGACCGTTCACGAATTACATTCGGCAAGGCAATACGTACCGAAAAAACTTTCGTCTTTGGCTTATAATCCACACTCAAATTGCAACCATTGATTTCTGAAAGCATATGGGCTTTAAATAAACTTGGCGCAATATGCTGTGTGACAAACTCAATATCAAAAATACGTCGCATATCCGGGCAGACAACGCCAACGCGATACAATTCCACATAAATCCAATGCGCATCACCTTTACAGATTTTAATTTTTACTTCTTCTTTTTTCTGGAATAAAGACTCCAGCTGCAACATGTATTCCAGAATATCCAACACAATCTTTGAAAAGATATCAATTCCGATCATCGTTACCAAATCATCTGCGCCGTCGTCAATGCGAACAGGAATACGAAATTCTCCGGCAATAAAGTTGACCAGTGCCGACACCTTTACGGCAGATTTGGAAACATCCGTCATACTCAAAATCATCGACGTTAATTCGGTCACTTTATACGCGCTGCGCGTCAGAGTATACAAACTGTCTTTAATATATCGAAATTTCTCTTGTGCATCGGGCGTTTTTAAGCAATACTCTTCTAAAAAAGGAATCAACATCGTCAAACTGGACGCCGGAGCCAAAATCTCATTATTAATAATATTCTCCAACCCAACTTTTCCAAATATCCGAAGCACTTTTTCACTTAAATTATTAATTTCATCCGCCTGAAAACGATAGTAGACATTATCTGAAACCAGCATTGAAGAAAAAACAAATGCATCAAACAATCCGTCACGTTCTACCGGGACACAACATATGCCGGTTTTTTCTAACTGACTATGTACGAAAGCAATCTGAGATGCAGATAAATACCCTTTCACGGTTCCCCTTACACATAACAATCGGTAAGAGGTGTTGGCTGCGGCATTAAAATAAAGCGGCTCTAAGTTTTTATCCAATATAATAACAGGACTTTTTAGCTTTCCAAAAATATTACTCAGCAATTTATAATCTCTGCTTTCGGACATCGACATCGTCCCGAATTCCTTTAAATCCATGCTTAATCACTCCAACCCGGTAAATTTTATGGCATTTTTTGTGAATAATCAATAAAACATATGGTTTTTTATTACAATTTTCTACACATATTATTGCGGATAATTTAACAAATAGACTTGAATATTACACATTTATAGTATAAAATATAATTGTACAAAAATCAATACTATTTTTGCAAAAATTTTTTAGGAGGAATAATCATGTCCGTAAAAGTTGCTATTAACGGCTTTGGCCGTATCGGTCGTCTGGCTTTCAGACAAATGTTTGGTGCCGAAGGGTATGAAGTTGTTGCAATCAATGATTTGACAAGCCCGGTTATGCTTGCCCACCTTTTGAAATATGACTCTGCTCAAGGCAGATATGCTTTGGCAGACAAAGTAGAGGCAAAAGAAGACTCCATTGTTGTAGACGGAAAAGAAATCAAAATCTACAAAGAGCCCAATGCAGCAGATCTGCCCTGGGGAGAAATCGGCGTAGATGTTGTTTTGGAGTGCACAGGTTTCTACACCTCTAAAGCAAAAGCACAGGCTCATATTGATGCAGGTGCAAAAAAAGTTGTTATCTCTGCTCCGGCAGGAAATGATCTGCCTACAATCGTTTACAGCGTTAATGAAAAGACATTGACGAAAGAAGATAAAATCATCTCTGCTGCATCTTGCACAACCAACTGCTTGGCACCAATGGCAAAAGCATTGAATGATTACGCACCGATTGAAAGCGGTATCATGACCACCATTCACGCATACACAGGCGACCAGATGATTCTGGACGGCCCGCAAAGAAAAGGCGATCTCCGCCGTGCACGTGCAGGCGCTGTTAATATCGTTCCGAACAGCACGGGTGCTGCAAAAGCAATCGGACTTGTTATTCCGGAATTGAACGGTAAGTTGATTGGTGCTGCACAGCGTGTTCCTGTTCCGACAGGTTCTACCACTATTTTGGTTGCTGTTGTAAAAGGCAAAGACATCACCAAAGAAGGTATCAACGCTGCAATGAAAGCGGCTTCTTCTGAGTCTTTCGGATATACAGAAGAGCAACTGGTTTCTTCCGACATCATCGGTATCCGTTACGGTTCCTTGTTTGATGCAACACAGACCATGGTCAGCAAGATTGACGACGATACCTACCAAGTTGAAGTTGTCTCCTGGTATGATAACGAGAATTCCTATACCAGCCAGATGGTTAGAACCATTAAATACTTTGCAGAACTTGGCTAAACAAAATAATAATCAAAAAGAGACGGAAATTTTTCCGTCTCTTTTTTTCAGTAAAACAATCGCTCCTTGCTGCCCCGAACAAAATCATATAATGAAACCAGGTATCAAAACCTATCATCAAGAAACAATAAGAGTATTTTTCTGCAAAACAAGTAAACTGTATAACTGGAATTTGAAAATCATCGACAACGGAATAACCATTTCTGTTACGATATCATTTCTTCAACCATTTGCTGCAACGTCTGCTCAGGAATCATACCACGATTTATCTGAATGATATTCCCCGATTGGTCAATAAAAATCGTCATCGGAATCGAATAAGCGCCATACACTTGCGCCCCCTGCAAATCTGTATCATAAAAGACCGGGAAAGTATAACCGTTTGAACTAATATACTCTGCCGCACTTTCGGCAGTTTCTCGTCCACCGGTTAAATTAACCATTAAAAATTGAATCTGATCGCCGTACGTTTCATATGCACTTTGAAATCCGGGCATCTCAGATTTACACGGACCGCACCATGATGCCCAAAAATTCAGTACAACAGGCTTCCCTGAAAAATCAGAAAGCCTAACAGCGTTACCAGATGCATCATACATTACAAAATCAGGAGCAGAGACCGCATCTGTATCCTCCTGCGAATCCTCTTGATCCTCTGTTCCGGCAGAATCTGTTGTTTCAGATTGAATCTTGTCCGCTTCCGGGTTATAATTGCTTTGCAAGAACCAATATCCTAAAGCAGCAAGCCCGATCACGACAACTAACACAACAATCCAAAGTATTACTTTTTTCATTTTATACCCCTTCCTGTCCTCTCTTTAGACGTATCATTATGACGTTTTTTACTACAGAATAAATCCTTTAACTAAGCCACGAAAGCATAACGCTCCAAAATCCGGTCATCATCAAAATGCCGATAACGATTAATAAAATGCCGCATACAATATTGATCACACGATAATGCTGTTTAATAAAGCCAAACGCACCACGCAGTTTATCGATCAAAACCGCACTTAATAAAAACGGAATTCCTAATCCTAACGAATAGAATAACAGCATCAAAATTCCCTTAACGACCGTTCCGCTCTGCGCAGCCATCATCAAAGCAGATCCTAAAAAAGCACCGACACAAGGCGTCCAGCCTATCGAAAATACAACGCCAAATAAAAACGACGAAAAAAAGTTAGTTGGACGAATTTTATTTTCAGTCTTTTTAGTCTGATTCAAAAAGGCAATTTTGAGAATCCCGGTGTAATTTAAACCAAACAAAACAATAATTCCGCCGGTAATCAAGTTTACAGCCAAACGATATTCTAATAATAAACTACCTAAAGTCCCGGCAAAAGCGCCCAATATAACAAACAAAGCCGTAAAACCTAAAATAAAACCACTCACGTGGAGCAGCGTTTTCTTCAAATTCGATCCAGATGAGTCTGAATCTCCCGCAAAATACACAATAAAAAGAGGTAGCATCGGCAATAAACAAGGAGAAATAAAAGTAATAATCCCCTCTAAAAATGTTATAATATACTCCATAAAACGCTCCTATAATTTATCTATGTTATAATTTTATTATATACAAAAAGACGTAAGGATTCCGTGATAAAATCACATAAACACTAAATACACTACACTTCATCCCATTATGGAAACAAAAACAGCCGCTGAGCGGCTGTTTTTTAGGTGAAATTTTCTTTATAATATGCAATCGCTTCCCGTACCACACAGATAGCGCGTTCTCTGCCAGCAATTTCATTGACAGCCGTTTGCTTGTCTTCCAAATCTTTATAAACTCGAAAGAAATGCGTCATTTCTTTAAAAATATGCGCAGGAAGCTGAGAAACATCGTCATATACACTGTACGCAGGATCTCCAAAAGGAATTGCAATAATTTTCTCATCATGACGACCGTCATCAATCATAGAAATAACACCAATAGGATGGCATCGAACCAGAGTCATCGGATGAATAGGTTCACTACATAAAATCAACACATCAAGCGGATCCAAATCATCTCCGTATGTACGAGGAATAAATCCATAATTTGCCGGATAATGCATAGACGTATACAAAACACGATCCAGACGCAATAACCCGGTTTGCTTATCTAACTCATATTTATTCTTTCCGCCTTTTGTAATCTCTACAACAGCGACAAACTCTTCCGGAGAGATTTGTTCCGGGTCAATATCATGCCAAATATTACTCATGATATGTCCTCCTTATATACGTTATTTAAAATGAATTAAAAATCTTTCATAAAATCCATTTTATTGCATTCGTTATAATTTCAAAAATATTATACCATGAAACAAAAATACTTGCTTGCAAAGGCATTTTTGCAAAGCCGTCAATAGTGCAGGCGCATAAATTGCGCACCGGGGGACCACATAAGGCTTGCAAAGTAAGACTTTCTGCATCTATTATATCACAAATTTGAAACCTGTGCAAGAAAAATTGCAGGTTTCTTTACTTCCTTTTAATCCTAAAGGCTATTTTCACAATAAATTACCATACGACTGCTTCTAAAAAGACCATTCCAATATACATATATATAAATCTTTCTATCAGACAGATCGAATTAAAACAAATTCTTTGATAACAAAAAAACGTTGTATCATCATTATCGTTTCTTTATAATAAATATTACATAAGGAACAAATTGTACTTTTTTCTGTAAAGAGCCGTCATGCCGCGATTTAATCTTCTCGTCAAAGTTTTCGTTGATGTTGTCAGAAATCTCTTTCCCCGACAGCCCCTTTACTTTTTAATTACCACACATTTATATTATCCTGTATATGATACAAACCCTGTAAGTAAAACTACTTACAGGGTTTGTTGGTATCTATCTGTTTTTTAGGGAATTTTTAATCAAGAGTCACCGAATCCTATTTTTTACTTTTTTTCGTGTTTACAGCGTCTCCCCACATATTTTTTGTATGCGAGAAGCGATAAAAGTGCGGTACCCGACAAGAACATCAGAACCATCCACAGCCAAATTCCTATTGTGTCACCCGTCGGAGGCGTGATATCGGGATTTTCCGACGTATTCTCACGATAAGTATTGATAAGATCATACTCGTCTACAGTCTTATCATAGCCGTCTACAGCTACCTCATCGATCGTGTAAACGATCTCTTTTCCTGCCGCATTATATTTTGGCAGTTCAAAACGATATCGCCATCCGTTTGCAGCCGTTACCAATTGTTGCCACACAAGTTTCCCGTCTGCATATACGAGAACAATGATGGAATCCGGTTGTTTGTCTGCTGGATTGCTGCCGTGATTCAAAATAATCTTATTAGAAGCTATATTATCTATATTCGCACCTATCTGTACCTTATTAAAACCAATCTTTTCACATTCTACAAGCAATAAGGACAGCAATTTATTTCCATAACCCTTTTTCCGTTCGCTACTGCGAACAGCGTATCCGATATGCCCACCTGTTTGTGCCAACTTGTCGTTGAGACGGTGACGCAACCTTCCGTATCCTACAGGTTTTTCATCATCATATAACCAGTATGAAGTTTGCGGAACCATCCAGTCTTCCAGGTTGCCGTTATCAACAGCATATTCTTTTTTTAACCATTGTTTGAACTGATCAAAAGACATGCCGTATACCTTATTATTAAAACCGTTTTCATTTAGGGCAATTTCTTGCAACATATTGTATATCCGACAATATCATCAGTTAACGACAATTTTTTCAAATATATCATTTACAGTTCTCCTCTACGGTATTGATAGACGCAACAAAGATCTTATAAATAGTGAGAAAAATAACCGTGAGGGTCCTGCATCACTTATTCCTTATAAATTCAAAGAAATCTATTTAATAAAAAACACTGTTGTACATCTCAAATTTTTCGGACAAAAAACTAAAAAAGATGTTTCTTGCTCGTATAGTCCATACTAAAAAACTGAGTCTAAACGCAATTTACATTTAGACTCAGTTTGGTGGAAACAGAGGGGCTCGAACCCGCGACCTCTGCGATGTGAACGCAGCGCTCTAACCAGCTGAGCTATGCTTCCGTCTTATTTATTTTTTATATTATAACACATGTTTCTATTGTTTGCAAGCATTTTTTTTACGATTCATTTATAATTTTAAAAATTCATCCATTGTATCTTCTTTACACCGATTAAATTTTTTCACATCAAAAACTCATATATACCAATACGACAATTATATAAATATCATAACATAAAGAAGAGCGGAGAAAATTCTCCGCTCTCGTTTGTTCTTTTTTATTGACTGATAACCATTCTTGCAATGATCAACACATCTGCCAAAGAAATAATTCCATCACCGTTCATATCCACATTACTCACTTGAATCTGAACTGTACTGTCTAACGCATAACGAGCTGTCAAAAGCACGTCTGCTAAAGAAATTTTTCCGTCACCGTTAGCGTCGCCGTTGCCGCATCTTTGAATACGCGTAACTTTCACACCGTTTACTGACAGTTCCCCATGATCTCCCAGCAAAGTCGAATCCCATTCTCCTTCATACAGTACCGTACCTGTAATATCATAAAGCCGGATATTTCCAGGCAGTACAAAGCCAGTAACATCCTCTAAGAATAATACCTCTGAACCCGGGTCTTGTATTTTTAGATCCAGAATTGTTTTTTCAGTAATATCAAGGCTATAGGCAGAGAAAACACCATAATATGTCTGGATTTCCAACTGACCACCATCTACAACCAATGTACCATAAGTGCCAATTCCATAATTTGAATCCAACACGGAAATATCGCTGTTTATAAGGGTCACCGATTGATCCGATCCCACTGCCTGATCCAATCGATCAAAAGATAGCTGGCTATCTGTAACCCAAACATCTCCAACACTGGTAATGCCGGCTCCTCCCCTTTGTACGGAAAGAACACTATCTGTAACAACAACCCCATCTTCTCTGCTGCATATTGCCTCATTAATATCAGCCGCATTCAGCGCAGCATTTTGTATTGTAACTTTTCCATCGGAGCAAACTCCGTTCTCCGCATTTTCAACAAACAGCGCACAGTTGTCAACCATTAAATCCCCAGCGGCATAGATTCCATACCCATAACTACAATCCATTTTCAAAGCGGATGTTTGCGGATCCGTCCCCCGGATCGTGAGGGCTCCTTGCCCCAAAAGGCTATTTTCGCCCTCATTATAAATAGTTGCTTGCCCCTCGATCAACACCGTAGCACCGTCAGGAAGTTTGATAGAGGCTTCCGTATCATAATCATCGTTTACCAGATAGAATCCGTCTTTCAGCGTCAGCGTCTTTGATGCGGCGTCCCATGACCAAAGATCACCCTCCTGTGCCTCAGGAATAGGATCTTGAGTGAAGTCTAATGCGGACATAACCACATTCGAATCGAGTGCAGAAACCTCCAACATGCAAAGTCCTATCTCATTTTCATCATATCCCTCAAACGCAATATAATAAGCCCCTGTTTGAGGCACGACATAATAGACATTCTCTCCACCGCCATTTTTATTGCCTTTGTCAAAACCATCTATAAGTTTATAATCTCCGTTTTCTTCCTGATAGATTTCGATATAGGTATCAATAGAATCATTTTTTCCATAAAATTTCATATTCAGTATCTGGCCGATTTGAGCTTCAACCTTTATCAGCCTTGCAAATACATAATAATCGTCTATATTATACAAGACAGATTCTTCTCCTCCGAGATCCACCTCTTCTTGCACCGGAAACGTTTCAGCTTCATCCAACGCGCGGAACCCATCCTCAAGTAAAACAATCTCCGGAGCCGAACCTAAATCGGCCTCCAACATGCAAAGCCCTGTCTCATTTTCATTATATCCCTCAAACGCAATATAATAGGTCCCGGTCTGAGGCACGATATAACGAGCCGCCTCTCCAACGCCATTTTTATTGTCGTTGTCAAAACGATCTATACGTTCATAATGGTCGTTTTCTTCCTGATAGATTTCGATACAGGTATCAATAGAATCATTCTTTCCATAAAAATTCATGTTCAGCATCTGGCCGGTCTGTGCTTCAATCTTTATCAATTTTGCAAACCTATAATCACCATTGATATCATATAATACAGTGTCTTCTCCGCCAAGATTCACCTCTTCATTAATCGGCAAAGCTTCCGCTTGGTTCAGTGCACGGAACCCGTCTTCGATAAACGGAAGATTTTTTCTGACAGTCAATTTTAAAGGAAAAAGACGTGACTCATTATTCTCATTCCATGCCATCAAGTAGATTGCTGCCTCATCATCTGTAAAATCTGAAATCACAAAGGAGTTTTCGCCCTGCACTAAGTCATATTTTGTATACGAATCCCAATTCTCCGGATCAGGGGCATCTATATCCGTAACGGCATAAGCGTATTTCCCGGCTGTATCACTGGCAAAAGATACTTCAACATCACTGCCGGTTCGAATCACTTCAGCGTCTGCAAATTCAACAGCTTCTCTCCCGGTCTCCACCCGCACACTTGCTTCAATAGTATACTGCTGGCCTTCAAGAGTATAAGTTGCTAAGAATTGTAATATTTTTTCACCGGCAGTAACCTCTTCTGCGGAAATAGACGTCCCCCCTTCATCATAATCACTTTCATTAGGCTCCAAAGGATTACCATAAGATACTGTTGAACCGGGGAGCTTCACAGATATTTCTGTTATAGGGGATCCATTGCCGTTAAATAAAACCGTTTGATAACGAACCGTCTCCCCCTTAACGTAAAACTGGCCGTTTTGAGGAACAGAAGTAACTTCAGCAGAAAAACTCACTCCGTTTTCATCTGTAGCAGCTGCTGCCGTAACAGGCAATAACGCCGCAATCATCAAAACGATGAGCATAATTGATAAAAATCGTTTTTTCATATTGTTTTCTCCTTTCATCTACGATATACAAGTATATGAAACATTACTGATAATTAATCATAGCACAAAATTACATAAAAACAGCGAACCTTACAAAATTGTAAGGTTCGCCGTCTGTTTAATACACGAGTGCTTCATCTTTAAATACAGCTCTCTAATTGACAATAAAAAAATCGACATGTTTCTACATAGCAGATGTCTATCTCTGAGAACTAAAAAAGATATAGGCTTTGTTACGTGTGCATTTTATAAAAACAAGAAAAGGCTCGAAGCGCGGTTTGCTCCAAGCCCTGCTTTAGAAGTATTGACAAAATAGATGTCCACTGTAAACGCGGACATCTTTGCTGAAAAAAAGAAAAACCTGCGATATGCGAATTGCTCACCGCAGGTGTGTAGCTAGGAACTAAAAACGATGCCGGCTATGGACGCGGACAAGTGACTTCAAGATAAAACAAAAGGGCTCGGAGCGCGTTTAGCTCCAAGCCCTGCTTGGCGGAGAAGGAGGGATTCGAACCCTCG
>CDZQ01015043.1_pt1 | contig 20388 bp, 25 predicted proteins | sample 554831 | NCBI WGS metagenome assembly CDZQ01 (sample SAMEA3182112, study PRJEB8094) | gut metagenome | biome: human; feature: gut; material: Stool; isolation source: human stools | place: Canada | collected 2013-05-06
CCCTTGCGGCATCCCATGCGGCAGCCCCTGCGGCAGCCCTTGCGGCATCCCATGCGGCAGCCCCTGCGGCAGCCCTTGCGGCATCCCATGCGGCAGCCCCTGCGGCATCCAGTTCTTTGTCTGTGATTTCGCCACGCAACCACTTGCGTTTTGCTCCAATCGCCGCTATGCTTCGCGGGTCAGGGTTATCCACAAAAGACAACGCATATTCCGCACAACGGCACGCAAATTCGTGTAATATAGGCGCGTCAATAAATTCCTCGCGCAGCACCGACCATAATTTATCGCCAGCAGACACGTTCGGCAGATTCAGCACGTCAAGTGCAGTCCATTCCGCACGCAGCGCGGCGATACTGGCGAACCTTTCCCGGCCTGCCGCATCTTCCAGCCAGCAGGGGCCGAAGCCCTTGAATTGTTCGGGTGTTACAGTTTTCATTTGGCATCCCCCTTCAGATCTTCGATGTATAACCGCCTGCGCGGTTGCTGCCGCTTTTCCGTCCTGCGTTGTACGCCCTGCGCAACCGCAACGGCGATCATGATCCCTAGAATCACGCCAGGCAGGGTGAAGCTGAAAAATAATCCGAAGTAGTTCATGTGACCTCCTGTTGCTGTATGCCTCCCCATTGCTCTGCCATTGCTTTTGCGATGCCCGGAAAGGTCTTGCTTCTTACTTTTCCGTTTCGAGAATATGTATCTTCCCACGTCCTTGCTTTACCGCTTGGCGTAATCCCAAATAGTTTTTTGTTGTCTGGCCTAGGCAGTTCATTTGTACGCAGATCCGGAAGCCCTTTCGTCCAAAGGCAGGTAGCTTTTGTCACATACTGCTCCTTGTCATTTTCATCTTCCGCGAACATGTACGGGTGAATAATTTGATTTGGTTTTCTATATGCCACATTCATAAAACCGATCGGATTTTCGACCGCGATCATCGGGATATCCGCAAGGGCAAAATGCATAAAAAACACCGCCGCCACAGCCCGTAATTTCCATCGTTCTACAACCCTTTCTACAGGAGTGCATCTTAGTGAAAAACTCCTTGTCGCAACATTGCTTAAATATGTACACGGCGGATGTGCAATCAGCAAATCCCACCTACCTACCTGATGGCTCACCCCGTCCATCGTGGTAATCGTACCTCCGTTCAGTACGTCGATAGCATCACCTAGGATATGCCATTCTGGATGACCGCCTGACGGTTCCTGGATATCGCAGGAATACGCCTCATGCCCTTTTGCACGGAACGCCTTGCATACTTCCTGCGATTCCTCACATGCTACAAGAACTTTCATACCTTAACCCCTTTCGGTCTGTTTGCCCTGAACGTCCCATTTAGCTGCTGTCTGTGAATGTTTGCGGTATGTGATATAGTCCGCTGCGGCTAAAATCTGCCGTTCCCGCTCCCGCCGCAAATACGTTTTTCGCGCTGCTGCGTACCCGTCAATGAATGCTTGCTTGTCCATCATGTCAATTGCTCCGGGAAGCTGTTGGCGTATGCGCACAGGCTTCGGGTCAGAACACGCCTGTTAGGCGTTACTTTGAGCTTCCCAGCACTGACAGCGTTGTATATCGTCCCCCTGCTTACGCCGATCAGCTTCGCCGCATCTCCCTGCGTCATGGCTTCGCCGTGGTCTTTCACCCATGCCGCGGTCAGCTGATCCAGCGGCAGCGGGGGCCGTATTTTCTTTTTCTGCATGGTGTCCTCCTGATTTTTTTTGTTGTTATCATCCCGTCCCGCATGGTACAATTTTCCGGAGGAGGGAGGTGATTTTTGTGAATGTTAGCACAGCGCTCGAAAAGGTAGAAAAGGCTGTAGAGGATTTCCGGACAGAAACTAACATGCTTTTTGCAAAAGGATCGTCCGACCCGGCGAAAGTTGGCGATCTTGAGGAGTTGTCCAGACAAACCTACTACGCACTATCCAGCATTGAGGCAGCCATTAAGGAGCTTGCCGATCAGGGTCCACGGTAACTCTTGTGCCGTCAGCGGAGCTGGCGGCTTCTTTTAGGTGCTCGGCTAGCTTCCGCGCTACCCACTCGATGCTCACCACACCAAACTCATAGGTGCTTATCTGCTTGATCTCGGCCATCTTCAGCTCGAGTTCTTCAACTCTTTTTTTTAGACTCATGACCTGCGCTCATCCTCCCTCTCAACTCGCCTGGTCGTTTGTGGCAAAAAGATCGTCTTTTTCGATGTCTGGAAAAAACAGCTTGTGGATTGTGCACGCTTCTGCCCATTTAAGAGGTGAAGTCCCGCGCAGTTTGTTTTGTAGCGCGCGCATGGTTTTTTACGCATGTTCGTTGTCCTCCTCTAGCCCGCTTGAACCGCGGCCCACTCCCGCAGCATTTCCGCTGCATCGTCATAACTGATATCCAGCATGATTGCAAATGCTTCTTGCATGGCACACGATCGGATAGACGCCCTTTGCAATGCCGCTTTGGATATCTCCCCGTCTTTGTTCAGGCGGTCAAACTCTTCAATTGCCTCAATGGCAGCCTCCTTCAGGCTTGCCAACCGGCTGTTTTCGCGGAAGCTGGCACATTCCGTTTGATGTGCATTTCCGTACCCCTTGCATGGACAGTCGACAAGCCCTAGCCCGCTGTTCTTCTGCGGCACTGCGTACTGACAAAATGGGCATAAATTCTTCTTGTTCATGCTTCCTCCTTAGCTCGCTTGGTCGGCGGAGCGTTCATCCTCCGGCTTGTCCTGTTCCTTGGTTGCCGCTACGCCCTCCATAAACCCGAGTAGAAATTCCTTGCCATTGTCCGGCAGTGCATCAAATGTTTCCGCCAGCTTCTTCCCGATCTTGCGCTCTTTTTCGCTCATGCTGTTCACCTCCTGTATGCGTGATGCGTATGAATTATATTGGTTACAGGATTATAATACATCCTTAAATACATATTGTCAACCCTATTTTTATTGTTTTAAGGATTATTTTGCTTGACTAAATCAAACAGAAGTGATACATTATTAATAGAAAGCAGGTGAATTATGAAAGAGCGAATAAAAGAACTGCGAAAGGCTTTGGGATTAACGCAGCAAAAGTTTGGAGAACGGATTGGGATTAAACAAAATAGCGTTGCCCAAATTGAAATTGGCAGGAATACATCAGACCAAACGATTCTTGCGATTTGTCGTGAATACAACGTCAACGAAACGTGGCTGCGCACCGGCGAGGGCGAAATGTTTGTTCAGCGCACGCGGTCACAGGAAATTGTTGATTTTATGGGGGAACTGGTTCAAACCGATAACGAATTCAAACGCCGTTTTGTGGCTGCATTGGCACGATTGGATGAAAAGGATTGGGCATTAATTGAAAAAATGGCGGATAAGCTGCGCGGAGATGAATAACGCCGCCCCTATCTGGGGCGGCAGTATCCATCGCGGAGTGAAATTGTGAAGCGGTGCACAAGTTCTATGTGTTCGCAGGTTAGCATTGGCAAGGCGTTTAAAATATTGGAAATCATTTTTTGTCGGTCAACATCATTTTTTAATCGCAAGCTACCTTTGTCCGATGCAGTGCCAGGTTTCGTGTTTTTCATGGTTTCCTCCCCTAAAAATCAGAACGTTTGTTCCTGCGCCGTGTGTCTATTCTACGCTATGCCGCGCCGGATTGCAACGGCAAAATTTTCTGATGTGGATGTTACCGTGGTTTCGGTTGCACTAATGCATGAAAAAATCTAATGGTGTCATGAATTGATTATATTGCAACGCACGCTGGTATGCGTATCCAGTGGTAAATATTTCCATAATGGAACATTAATAAATCAGGAGGACGTAACAATGAAAAGAATGCTGTGTATTGCATTTGCGGTTCTGATGTTGTTTGCTGGGTGTGGTAGCGCTGTTAATGCGCCGAATCCAACTGAGCGACCTATTGCCCACACCACGGAAGATCCAACGCCGATTCCCGCGCTCGAACAAACGCCTGCGCCAACAACTACTGCATCAATCGCAAACGAATTTGGATGCCTGTCTATACATAATATCAAAACTGGCGAAATCATTTCACTCGGAGACACGCTTGAATATATCGTTTCCACGATCGGTGATCCACTTGAATATTATAGCAACATTGCTTTTTATGATAGCGGTGTGTTTATAACATACGAAAGAAAATGTGTAAATGCCTCGGACACTGATATAGCATGCGATTTCAAGTTATTCGCCCTCGATGGGATGCCATGTAATTGGGAGCTAAATACTGGTTTAATTGCCGGAGAGTATGATGTACAAGGCGTAATTAACGCATACGGAAAGGAAAACGGATATAAGCTAAACGATGAATTGTTTTATATGCTGCGCGAGGATGGGAGCACTTGCCAAGCCGGAGAAAACGATTATGTTGTAATGTATGGGTTTGAGGGTCAGGTGATTACGATGACATTGCACGATTCAAGTACTGATGGAGCCAAAACAGAACTGCAAACTCCGAAGCCAACACAAGCCCAAACACAAACCGCATCTCCGTCGTCCGATCAGACTGCGAAGCCAACGGACGATCAATCTAGCGATCAAACATCGCCAACCACGGGCATGAAAAATGCCCTGTCAAAAGCGAAGCAATATATAAACATCTTGTCGTTTTCGCATGAAGGGATGATAAAACAGCTAAAATACGAAGGGTATACAGATGATGAAGCGAAGTATGGAGCCGACAACTGCGGCGCTGATTGGATGGAGCAAGCAGAAAAAAAGGCGAAAGAGTATATTGACGTTATGGCGTTTTCGTACAAAGGGATTATAAAACAGCTAAAATACGATGGATTTACGGAAGAACAAGCTACTCATGGCGCTGACTTGTGCGGGGCAGACTGGATGGAACAGGCTAAAATTAAGGCCGCTGACTATTTGGGAATAATGTCATTTTCACGCAGCGGATTGATAGATCAGTTGACATACGAAGGGTTCACGCAGGAACAGGCTGAATACGGCGCGGCGGAGAATGGCCTTTCATAAAACATAAATAACGCCGCCCCAGTGTTACAGCGCCGAGGCGGCAAGGTACAGAAATAGCCTTTGAAGGGTGCATTTTCTGTACCCAAATTATAGCATTTTGGGAGGATTTACACAATGGCAAAACAAAAAGACGGGCGTTATCGCGCAAAAATAACCGTTGGCCGGGACGCAGACGGTAATCCGATCGTGAAATATGTGTCCGGACGCACGAAAAAGGAGCTTGAATCCGCCAAGGAAGAACTGAAAAAACGGTATGTTGGCGGCGTTGAAGTGCGAAGGGATGTAACATTCGGCGAGTACGCAAAGGAATGGTACGACATATATAAAAAACCGAATATAAGCTATTCGAGCCAAAAGACATATGAAAGCATATTCAACGGGCATATCCTACCCGAATTGGGCGAACGCAGGATGCAAGCGATTACCGCAAATGACTTGCAAACGCTTTTGAACAAAAAGCATGGGCTTGGTTTATCCACCATAGGCATAATAAAGTCGATAATAGCGAATGTGTTTGTAAAGGCGTATGCGCAGGGAATAATCGACCGCGACCCATCCGCAGGGCTGACGCGCCCGGCAGCAAAGAAAAAAAATAAGCGTCGCGCATTAACGGATGCGGAGACAAAAGCCGTGCTGAAAGTCGCAGACAAACACCCGGATGGGCTGATTCTGAAAGTGTTGTATTACACCGGCATGCGGTTGGGCGAAGCGTGCGGCCTGCAATGGCGGGATGTTGATTTCAAGACACGCACCATATCAGTGCGCCGGGATGTGGACTTTAAGACTGGATGCATTGGTGATGTAAAAACGAAGTATTCAATCCGCGACATACCAATACCGCCCCAATTGCACGAATCCCTTTATCCGCTGCGCGGGCTGAACAATGCATTTGTGCTTCCTGCACGCGATGGCAGACCTTGGCGCGAAACGCCTTTGCGAAAAGTATGGATTGGCCTAATGAAAGCCGTGTATGCCACAGACGATTCCATAGAATCCCGCAAAACGGAGGAAGGGCGCGCATCAATCCTTACAGCACATTACTTCCGGCACAATTACGCCACTGTGCTGTATTATGCCGGAGTGGATGTGCTGACCGCCCAGCGGTATCTTGGCCACGCAAATGCACAAACCACAATTGACATATACACGCATCTTAATGAGGAAAAAGCGCATAAAGATGCGGATAAACTGCGGAACTATTTTAAGTAAACTTTAGAAGGTTGCCAATTGGTTGCCAGACCCGAAATTATAAATCGGTTTACTAAGTATTGAAATTGGCTTAATTCAATGAAAAAATCGGAGTTTACCGTAATTTTTGATGTTTAGAAAAGGATTAAACTTTCCGTTTATTATAGCATGCCGTCCGATGCACAAAAAGAGGCTATGGGTGTCCATAGCCTCCCGGTTCTTATTCAGCAGTAACATCCGGCCTGATGCCAAACGCTTCGTCAAACATGAATTCCAAAGGTTTGTCGGTCAGCACAATATCGGTATCAATCTGCGCGAAAACAGTGGTCTCTCCGGGTGCAAGCACAAGGACGTATTGCCCATCCCGTGTTTGAAGCTGGCTCCCTGCAATTTCAGCGCCGCCTGCCTCTTCAAAAAAGTGTACATCCACCGCGCAGACCAACGTTTCCGGATAAGAATTCACCGCCACTGCATCCAGGAAGGTATCCTCTGCCTGCTCGTACACCTGGATCATCTCAAAAGAGACGTACTGTGTATAATGCAGGCTTGAGCTCACGAAACGCCCGAGCGCATCAAATTCCGGTGTGGCTGTGGGCGTAGGCTCCGGAGTTGGAATGGGTTCCGGCGTGGGTTCGGGCGTAGGTTCCGGCGTCGACGTAGGCAAGGTATATTCCGGCAAAAGCACCGGGCGCTCGCGGACGCAGCCGGAAACCGCGCCCATGCACAGCAGGAGCGCAAGCAGCAGGGTCCCGGCCTTACGCTTTGATCTCATCGTCATTCTGCTTCTTATTCTCCCGGATCAACTTTTGTTTCAGATCATATAACCCATCCGACATATCCACCTTGTATACATGTGGGTTAAGCAGCCTGCGGTATTCTTCCCAGAATGTCGCAAGCTCCTTCTGCGCATATGCCCGGATTTCCTCAATCGAGGGCAGCTCGTATACCTGTTTTCCGTCGATAAAAATCGGCACAAGCATCTCGCGCACGGTAAAATCCCGCAGGACCTTGGTTTTGTAGCTTTGTTCGGGATGGTAAATACGCAAAGGCTTTGTTGCGTCAATCTCTTCCCCTTCAAGGGCAATCAGGTCTGCAAGCGCCATGCCGCATTTTGTATACAGGCGCAGAACCTTCTTATATCCCGGGTTCGTCATCTTCACAACGTTTTCGCTGAGCTTGATCTTTGGAATCAGTTTCCCATCCACAATCTCAGCCGCCATTTTATATACGCCGCCCAACGCCGGGCAATCCAGGGAGGTAATAAGCTTCGTGCCCACGGCCCAAATGTCGATCTTAGCCCCCTGCGCCTTCAGGTCACGGATCACCGTTTCATCCAGATCGCCCGATGCAAGGATTTTTACATCGGAATGCCCTGCTTCATCCAACATGGCGCGGGCACGTTTGGAAAGATACGCCAGATCGCCCGAATCCAACCGGATGCCGACGGGTTTATAGCCCTTGGCCTTCAGCTCGTTAAAAACGGTAATTGCATTGGGCACTCCGCTGCGCAGCGTATCATAGGTGTCCACAAGCAGCGTGCACGCGGCCGGGAACGTTTCTGCATAGGCGCGGAACGCATCCAGCTCGCTTGGGAAGCTCATCACCCAGCTATGCGCATGGGTGCCTTTGAGGGCCACATTATACATTTGCCCGGTAAACACGTTGCTCGTTCCGCTGCACCCGCCGATTACTGCGGCGCGCGCACCATAAATACCGGCATCCGGCCCTTGCGCACGGCGGAGTCCGAATTCCATGACCTCATCCCCCTGCGCTGCATATGCAACGCGGCTTGCCTTTGTTGCAATCAGCGTTTGGTGGTTTACAAGGTTTAAAAGCGCTGTTTCTACAAGCTGCGCCTGCATAATCGGCGCTTTCACGCGGAGCAGCGGTTCATAGGGAAATACAACGGTGCCTTCCTTCATGGCATAGATTTCCCCCGTGAAGCGCAATTCCAGGAGCATGCTCAGGAATGCTTCGTCAAACAGGTTCAGCGAACGAAGGTATGCGATATCATCCTCTGTAAAGTGCAGGTTGTTGATGTATTCCACAACGGATTCCGTGCCCGCCATCATCGCATAAGCGCTGTTTTCGCGCTCGCGGAAAAACAGATCGAACACCGCTTCGTTTTGGGTCATGCCATGTTTAAAGTATCCATACATCATCGTAAGCTGGTACAGATCCGTCATCATGGTCAGGTTGCGTGGCTGAAAGCAAGTCATAATTACTGCTCCGTTTCTTTTTCGTTTGTTTTATCCTCATCCTGAGGCTCGTCCGCCTTTTCAGGAGTTTCATCCGTGGGTTTGCCGGCTTCGTCGATCGCTTCGTCGGCCGCTTCTTCGCTGTATTCCGCCTCAATGCACGGTTCTTCCGGCTTGGGCCAGATCAGCATGCCAAGCTTTTTCTCTCTGCGCCAACGCACAAGCGCAAACACAATCACTGCAATTACAAGCACGATGCTAAGCAGCTGTGAAACCCGGATGCCGCCGGAAAGCCAGGAAACCGTATCCGGTTGGATCAGCCAGAGGCTGTCCCCCCGCAGGCCTTCCACAAACATGCGCTCAAACGCATATAGCCCTGCATAATAAAGCATCATGTCGCCATCGTGCTTAAACTTCTTGCGGCAGGTCCAGAGTACGAGGAAGATGATGAAGCACCAGATGGATTCATAAAAAAATGTGGCGAGATGCAGGTGGACGCCGTTCGCACCGGTAACGCAGGCCGTGCAGACCGCTTCGTTAAAATAATGCGTTCCTTCAATGCCAACCGCGAGCGGAAAGTACTGCAACGCCGGGAATTGCGCGATCATCCGTGCGGTAATCGGCAGGCCGAACGCCTCCTGATTAAAGAAGTTTCCCCACCGGCCGATGGCCTGTGCAAGCGCAAGCCCCGGCATGATGCAATCCGCAAGCTTCAGGAAGCGCACCTTTCGCACGCGGGAAAACACAAACGCTCCCAACAGGCCAAAGATCACCGCGCCATAAATGGCAAGGCCACCTTCCCAGATATAAAGGATGCTGATCGGGTTCTGCAAATAGCGGTCCAAATGGAACAGCACATAATACAGACGCGCGCCGACCACACCGCACGGAATAATGACAAGGCACATATCGATGATGATGTCCGCAGGGAGTTTTTTGCGTTTTTCCTCCCGATTTGCCAAAAGTACAGCCAGAATAATGCCGACTGCCATCAGCACCCCGTACCAGTAGATATCTTTCCCGAATAGCGTAAACGCTACCCTGTCCGGAATTGTCATGAAACGTATCCTCCTGAAATCGTAGTTCCCCTAAAGCTTGATTATACCGCAGTTTTCAAAAATATGGAAGCATGCGCACACTAATGCCGCGCAAACGGCGTAAAATCGTCCTTTTCCGTGTGAGCAAAGCCAAGCGTGCTCATGCGGCGCACGATGTCGAAACCAAATTTGTCCCGCAGCGTGTCCGTCGCTTCATCCAGCGCCCGCATGCGTACATGGCGCGCCGCATCAAACAATGAAAGCTGCTCGGCTTCCCTCGTAAGCCGCCCAAAAGAAACGCCGATCTGCCGCACCGCACGGCCACGATGCAGCGCAAGTGCGAGCGGCCGCAGGACGCCGTAAAGCTCATCCGTCACATCCGTCGCACGCGGCAGCGTCTTTTGTGCGCTTTCATATTGCAAATCCGTATACCGCAGGTGCACGCCTGCCACGCATGCGCGCAGCCCCGCATGCCGCAGGCGATACGCAGTTTGTTCTGTTTGCCGCAAAAGCGCCGCGCACACCGCAGCATCCCCGCAGGCATCCCGTTCAAGGGTGGTGGAATGGCTCACGGACTTCTGTTGCTCCGGCTCGCTGATAAGCCGCGTATCGTCCCGTCCGTTGGCACGCTCCCACATGGCATGCCCGTTTACGCCGAACAATGCCCGAAGCGCCGCCTCATCCTGCCGCGCCAGATCCCCAATCGTCTGAACGCCCATAGCGCGCAGGCGCCTTGCGCTTGAGCGGCCTATGTACATCAGGCTTTCCACCGGCAGCGGCCACATGAGCCGCTCCCAATTCTCTGCATTCACCACAGTTACCGCATCCGGTTTTTTGTAATCGCTGCCCATCTTGGCCATAATCATGTTGTCCCCCACCCCTACGGAAACGGTAAGGGAAAGCTCCTGTTTCACCCGCTCGCGGATGGCATGGGCAGCTGTCTCCGGCGCGCCGAAAAGATGTTCACACCCGTTATAATCAACATAGGATTCATCGATCCCATAGCGCATCGTTACCGGGGAATAGCTCCGGATAATTTGCATGAACGCCTCAGAATATTCGGTATACCGGGCATATTCCGGCGGCACAAGCACGGCGTTTGGATACAGGGAGAGTGCCTGCCACACCGGCATGCCTGCACGCACGCCCCGGCGCTTGACCGGATATGTTGCTGCAAGCACAATGCCATGCCGCTTCTTTGGGTCTCCGCATACGATGAGCGGTGTTTCAGCCGTGTACTTTCCGCCGCTGTCCGCCACGGCACAGCTTGCATAAAACGAGTTCAGATCTACGTGCAGAATACTCATTGTTGTTCCTTTTATGCGCCGGAACAAATGTTCTGTTTTTATTATAGCACTTCTGCACGGGTTGTAAAGCGGAATATTATAGGTTGCTTTTTGCGGCAAGCGGCAGCGTTACGGCACGATACCGTTGACCTGTGCAAGCGTCTCTGGCGCTGCGGAATCCTGCTTGTTGAAATAATAAGTATAGATCTCCTCCGCCGCCGATATGCTCCATGCCCCGGAAAAGCCGTTCGGGACGCAGGATACAATCACGATCTCCGGATCTTCGCGCGGCGCATATGTGACGAACCACGAGGTGGTTTCAATATCAATTGAGGCAAGGCCAATCTGCGCGGAGCCCGTTTTTCCCGTGATCCTGTCAAGGTACTTTTCCATAAATTCCTCGGAGAACTTATCGGACGCAGTACCTTGATCCTCCAGCGACACAACGCCTTTCATGCCTTCCTTGATAGCAGCCCAAAGTTTGTCCCATTCCGCAGAATCGTTGCCAATCGTGTTTACGATAACAGGCTCCGTATCCATTACAACGTTGCCGTCTGCATCAATCACGCGGTCAACAATATGTGCTTCATATACCGTGCCCTCGTTTGCAATCGCAGAGATATACCGTGCGACAGCAATGGGCGTAACGAGCGTTGTGCCCTGGCCAAACCCTGCGCGGATGGTCTGCGTCGGCTTCCACTGAATCTCGTTCAAAAGCGACACGATCTCACTCGTCCAGGTCTGCGTCTGCGTATAGCCTTCCGGGATGCCGATTTCTTCGCTGATGATGCGGCGAATCTCCGGGCCTTTGCCATCCAAACCGTTTCCGTCCTGAATCTGCATCAGGCGCAGCGCGCAGGAGCTTACGGCATCCTCGTCAATCTCCATCATGCGTTTGTCCATGCATTCACGCAGAAGGGTGCAAAGCCGGCGATAAATCAGGGATGGAAGGCTTGTTTTCTGTGCGGTGATACTCAGCTTCCCTTCCGCATCGAGCAGCGTGTTGTCAAACAGCACAGACTGCCCGCCGCAGATGCCTGTGGACTCTCCCGGAAGTTCAATCCCCGTTTTGCTCGTGAGGCCGAATTTGCCTGCCCACTCGTTCAACGTATCAATGCCCATGCGATATGCAACCTCGCAAAAGTAGTAGTTGCAGGATTGGGCAAGCGCTTGGGTAAGCGTCAAATTTGCGTGCTCCTCATGATAGCGCTTCCAGCAATGCGGCGCATTTGTTTTAATTACATTCGCGTTTCCGTTCTCATCCGTCGTATGGATATAATAGTATCCGCCGTCCCCGCGGTCGTTTACCGCCTCGTCGATCTGGACTACGCCTTCGGAAACGCCTGCAACCCCCGTGACCATCTTGAAAATGGAGCCCGGTGCAATCTTAAGGGAGATCGCCTTGTTGCGCATAGGCGTGGTTTCCGCGTCGTTGATGTATTCCGCCTGTTCCTCCGTGAGCCCCTGTATGAACCAGTTGGGGTCAAAGCCCGGATAGGAGGCCATTGCAAGCACGTCACCCGTGCGCGGGTCCATCGCTACGATCGCACCGGTTTTTGCAGTTTCGATCGTATCGAGTTTATCGTCATATTTGCTTGTCTTGCCTTTTGCTTCTTCTTCAGCGATGTCATTGAGCATATACGCCATCTCATCCGCGCTGAGTTTATGGATGAGCTTTTCCAACGCCGCTTCCACAACTGCCTGCAGTTCAATGTCGATGGTCAGTGACACGTCGCTGCCGTTCGTGGCATTGGCCTGCGCAAGCTCACGGATCACACTGCCGTTCTTGTTGATTTCAACCTCTTTTGCTCCCTGATGCGCCTTTGTTGCGCCTGTAAGGTAGGCTTCCATCGTGGATTCTATTCCGGAAACACCCACATAATCGCTGTAGGAATACGCAAGGCCGGAGCTGCTTGTCATGTCGATTACATGGTTGCCGCTCTCGTCGTAAACATACACAATATTGCCGTCTTCATCCCGTTTGGGGATTGTGTTGCCTTCCTCATCCGTTGTCGTTTCGTATTTATAGAGCGGCTCCAGTTCTTCAATCGTGTATCCCTTTGCAAGCAGGGTATTCACGCTCACGGTATCCGCCGTGCGGGAAAGATAGCCCACGATATGCCCCGCCGTCTCGCCGCGGGGGTAGACGCGCGTCGTGCTCTGCGATACCTGAACGCCGACCAGCTCATCGCTGTGCTGCTTGATTTCCGCCACAACATCAAAATCCACGTCATACGCAATTGTGACGGGTTCATACGCCCTGTAGTTGTTGAGGCTTACTTCCTGGCGAATTGCAATGATTTTGTTTGCCTGCTCGAATGTGTATTCCTCCGGAATAAACCAGGCGCGGCGCAGGTAATTGTACGCATATTCCGCCGTAGGCCACTTGGAGATGTCCCATTTGGAGGAATCCTTGGGATATGCCTTATAATTCGGGTCGCGGCGCTGGATATTAAGGCCTACGGCTTCGCAGAAATTCTTATAGCGCGCGCGGATCGCCGCTTCGCTCGTTACGCCCCAATCGTAAACGATCTCTCCGGATTCATCCATCGCAAGGTAGGAAGTATCAATGGTTGTTCCGCCGCTTTGCTCAATAATGTTAATCGCCTTGATCAGGGATTCCGTGTATACAGCGGAATCGTAATCCGTCCGGCTGTCCGCATCGCGCAGGAACTCAACATTGTAGCAGGTTTCGCTGTATGCAAGCACAACGCCGTTGCGGTCCAGAATACGCCCGCGTTCCCCCTTTAAGGCGATCGTACGCACCTTGCGGCCCGCCGCTTCCTCAGACCAGGTCTGTCCTTCCGCAATTGTAAGCGTTCCCAGCCGGTATACCAAAGCGCCCATCATGCCCAGCATCAGGACGGCAACGATTAAAAAGCGCCCAATTGGTCTTTTCATGGTTTCTGTTTCATCCTCCAGTACAGGCGCTCAAGCCCGGCCGGCGCGGTGCTCCGTCCGAACCTGGCGCGCAAGCGCGCGCTTGAGGAGGACATGCACGGGCATTGTAAGCGCTACAGTCAGCAGCATGGAGGGCAGCACATACGCGCCCACCATCTCCGCATAAGAAAACGTCCCGCCGGAAAGCCGCACGGCCAACATCATGATGTGCTCCTTTAAGAGCGCGCTGACAGCCGCAACCCCAGCCGGGACAATCACATTATCTGCATAAAACTTCTGGTAAAACATTCCGCCTGCCGCGCCGGCAACCATGTAAGCAATGGCGGAAAGGCCCACGCATTTCCCAAACAGCACGTCCATAAACAGCCCGATTCCGACGCCCAACAGGCCTCCTTTTACGCTCCCCAACAAAACGCCGGCGGATACGACCACCGCAAGGAGGGCATCCGGCCGGATGCCGCTGATGTTCAGCCTGCAAAACAGAATTGAATCCAAATAAATGCCGATGAGGAGCGCAATCGGCAAGGCTGCCCTTCGCATGCTTACTCCTCCCCTTCTTCCTCACCCGTTCCGGTGATCACCATAACCTCTTCCAAGTGGCCAAAATCCACGCTGGGCTGAAGCACTGCATTACGATCTGCAGAAGAGCCCTCCGTCCGCCGTGCAACCTCCGTCACCGTGCCGACTGTGATGCCTCTTGGGTACACGCTTCCCATCCCGTTGGTGATGATTACATCGCCCGGAACAAGGTCATATCCGGATGCAAGGAAATAAAGCTCCAGCATGTTGTCATCCCCGGCAGTGAGCGTGCCGCGCGTCAGGCCGATATCGCGCGTACGATCCACCATAACGGAAACCTCCGTGCTGGAATCGATAATGGAGGTAACTTTGCTCCAAGTTGCGCCTACCTCCGTAATGCGTCCCACAAGGCCGTCCGCATTCACAACAGCCATATCCTTTTGAATCCCTTTGTTTCGGCCTGCATTGATCGTGAACACATCAAACCATATCCCCTGGCTGTTGCCAATGACGGCCGCCGTCACAAACGTATAATCCGAAGAAACCCCGGAATAGTTCAGCAGTTCCTTCAGGCGTTCGTTTTCTGCCCGAAGCTTTTCGTTTTCCTCCGCTACGCCTTCAAGCTGCGCAAGGCGCGCCGAAAGCTGTTCCAGTGCCTTATCCGCATCCGTTGTCTTAAAGATGCGCTGAAAAAATCCGATGATGCTGTCCGAAGCTTTGGAAGCGAATGTCTGCACCGGCTGCACGACCGCTCCCACCGTGCTTTCAAGCCACGAAACAGAGCGTTCGCCAGAGGTTGCAAACGCCAAAATGCCCAAAAGCACGATGGCTATGAGCATGATGACGAAAGGTTTGTTTTTAAATAAACCGCGCAACCGCTTCCTCCTTGGCCGCATGAAAAGCAAGCCTTTTCGGCTGGATTCTTGCTATCCTATTATACTTGCAAGGCGCGGCGCTTGCAAGGCGTTGGGAAAAATCGTCACAGTATGTTAAGAATCACGCTTCGAGCGTGTGGACCGCTTCTGCGAAGGCTTCCTGCCGGTCCAGCATCCTGAGCGCGCCGAGCGCCACGCAATCCAGCGGGCTTTCCTCTACGCGCACGGGCATGCCCGTTTCCTGAGAAATCAACCGGTCCAGCCCCCTTAGCTCCGCGCCGCCGCCCGTAAGCGTAATGCCGCCGCAGTAGAGGTCGCCCGCAAGTTCCGGCGGCGTTTCGGAAAGCGCGTCCTTCACCGCTGCCACGATGCGCTGCACCGCGGGCGCTATCGCATGCGCAACCTCGCCGGCGTTCAAAATCAAGCTGGTGGGCAAGCCGGTATCCAGTTTTCTGCCGCGCACCTGCATGCGCTCCGTGCCGCCCGGCAGCGCGTTTCCAAGCGCAATCTTAATTTCCTCTGCCGTGCGCTCGCCGACCATGACCCCGTGCGCCTTTTGCACATGCTCACGGACGGCTGCATCAAGATGCGTACCGCCCGTGCGCACGGAAGCTGAAGCAGCAATGCCGCCAAGCGCCAGCACTGCAACGTCCGTCGTGCCTCCGCCAATGTCGACCACCATGGATCCTATCGGCTCAAACACGGGTAAATCCGCCCCTATGGCGGCTGCAAGCGGTTCGTCCAGCATCAGCACATCGCGCGCGCCTGCGCCGCGCGCCGCATCGGCAAGTGCCCTGCGTTCCACTTCCGTAACGCAAAGCGGAAGGCACAGCACAAGGCGCACGCCGAGCGCCCCAACTTTATGGCCAAGCGCCGCTTGTATAAAGTATTTCAGCATTTCTGCGGAAAGCGCATAATCCGCCACAACGCCATCCCGCATCGGATATACGACGTTGATACCACCCGGCGTGCGGCCGAGCATCTGCATGGCCTCCCTGCCGAATGCGAGCGGTTCACGCCGCTCGTCCGCTGAAACGGCCACTGCGCTCGGTTCTCGCAGCACAATGCCGCGCCCCTTGATTGCGATGAGCGTATTTACGGTTCCGAAATCGATGGCAATATTGCGCATCAGTAAACCGGAAAGATTCAAACACATCCTGACATACCTCCCGTTCATCCACAGTTCTGGAATGATGGAAAGTATTGCCTGTTTTCGTGCGCGTTATACGCCTTTATGTTATACTATATAGGTTATCTTATGAAACAGGAGAAGCCGTCTTTATGCGTTTAATCCTTGCTTCCCAGTCCCCGCGGCGGCGCGAAATGCTTGCGTTGATGGGCTATGCGTATGAAATCGTTGTAAGCGATGCGGATGAGCATGTGCCGCCCTGCGCACCCGGAGCGTTTGTAGAAAGGCTGGCCCTGCGCAAGGCTGAGGCCGTATTTGCATCTTACGGAGACTGCTGCGTTGTCGGTGCGGACACAATTGCTTATCTTGATGGGAGCATCATCGGCAAACCCGCGGACGCTTCGGACGCGTTTCGCATTCTTCGCACGCTCAGCGGGCGCACGCACACCGTCTATACAGGTGTCGCAGTGCTTACCGGCACGCGCCGCATCGTTTTCCATGATGCGGCGGAGGTCACATTTGCTCCGCTTTCGGACGAGGAGATCCATGCATACATCGCCACGGGTGAGCCGCTTGACAAAGCCGGCGCTTACGGCATTCAAGGCCCGGGCTCGCTGCTTGTGGAACGCCTCGAGGGCTGTTATTTCACCATCATCGGCATGCCGAACCCGAAGCTTTACCGTGCGCTGCGCTCCGTCGGCATACTGCCGGAGTGGATGGAGAATTACGTTAAAATGGCGTTGCTTCCCCGCGACAAATTCGATGTTTCGAACCTTTCCGCTTTAATAGAGTTATCTGATGAAGCCTTTAATCCATTGGCTAATGCAGCGCTCACTTGGATTCAAGACATGAATTGGCCGGTTGCGCCCATAATGCTGTCCGTGCTTCAAAAGCATGAAGCGATTCTCGCTGACCCAATCTCAGAAGTGTTTTCCGGGAATGATTTCATATGGCAAGTCAACATAATGAATGAACTCTTCCCGCTTCTTTCTCTTAAAACGCAGAAAGCGCTTTATTCGATTATCACACAAATCGCCGAGCGAATTCCGGCGCAAGATGAAGATGAAGCTGAACTCATCCGTTTGGCGAAAGCAGCATTAAAAAATAAGTTTGGGCAGAAGGTAGGGCCGTGCTGCACGGTCAGCCCCCTTGGCTCGCTTGAGAATTACAAATATGTCGTCGTGCTTTCCGAATATAAAGGCCGGATTCTCCTGAGCCGCCACAGAGAGCGCGCGACGTGGGAGACGCAAGGCGGGCATATCGAGCCCGGTGAAACGCCTCTGCAAGCAGCGCGGCGTGAGTTGTTTGAGGAAAGTGGCGCTAAGAAATTCGATCTTATTCCAATATGCGATTACTGCGTAAAGCGAAACGAAGGTGCAGCAAGCGGTGTCGTATTCGCTGCAAGGATTGCGCGGCTTGCACAGCTTCCGGAAAGCGAAATCGCAGAGGTGTGCACGTTTGACGCACTGCCCGACGCACTCACCTACCCTGACATCACACCGTATCTGTTTTCGGAAGCGCGGCGGCAGGGTCTGTTTTCATTTATGGAGGCGTAAGCGTGGAACTTTGGGATGCTTATTATGAAGACGGCACGCCCGCCGGACGCGACCTTATCCGCGGAGAAACGGTTCCGGAAGGGCTGTATCACCTCGTCAGCGAAGTCCTTGTACAGCATGCTGACGGCGATTTTCTTCTGATGCAGCGGGCATTCACAAAGCCCAACGCCCCCGGCCTCTATGAGGCCACAGCGGGCGGAAGCGCGCTCAAGGGTGAAACCGCGGAAGAAGCCGCAAAGCGCGAGCTGCTGGAGGAAACGGGGATCTCGGCAGAGCGCTTTATGCCGCTGTACCGCACCGTCAGCCATGACACGATCTATCACGGCTATTTCTGCCGCGTTAATTGCAGCAAAAATGCCGTCACGCTGCAGGACGACGAAACGGTGTCTTATCTTTGGCTCTCCCGAGATGCTTTCCTTGCGCTGCTGCGATCGGAGCAATACGTTCTGAGCCACAGGGAGCGGCTTTTGCCGAATTTGGGGCGTGTATTGCGTTGAACTATAAAAGCGGATAAGCTGCGCCCATCCGCTTTTTTGTTTCTTATCCCCGCATTTTCCTCGCAAGCTCATAAATGAGAATCCCGGCTGCAACGGATGCGTTGAGCGATTCTGCAAAGCCATACATGGGCAAGCGGTATGTTTGGCACTGCGCAGCGATGGCGTCCGAAACACCGTTTCCTTCGTTTCCGATTACAAGCACGCACTTTTCACCCGGTTCCGGCAGCACGTCCGCGCCCTTGAGATGCCCGCATACAAGCGTGAAGCCCTGCGCGGCAAGGCGTGCGACTTCGTTTTCAAGGTTTCCCTGCCAGACCGGGATGTGGTAGATCGACCCCATCGCAGCGCGAAGCGGCTTAGGGGCATATGGGTCGGCACATCCTTCGCCAAGCAGCAGGCCGCAAGCTCCCATCGCATCCGCCGTGCGCAGGATCGTGCCGAGGTTGCCGGGATCCTGTACGCAATCAAGCGCCACGATCAACCCCGCAGGGTAGTACTCAGGAATGGGCTGTTCCGGCGTTTTTACCGTTGCGCACACCCATTGCGGCGTTCCGGTCTGCGTCAGGCTTTCCATCACACTGCGGCGCACCGTGTATACATTCGCGCCGCTGCCGGAGAGCACGGCAGCCATCAGGTCATGCCCATCCTCTATGAAAGCATCCACAAACTGCGCACCGGAAACCACAGCTTCGCGCACCAGCTTTTCCCCTTCAATGAAGTGTACGCCCTGTTCCAGCCTTCCTTTGCGCTGCGCGAGTGCGCGCGCGCGTTTGACCGTTTCATTGCGCGTGCTTTCAATCACCATACCATGGCCTCCCGAAACCATTCAACGTATGAAAAAGCCGCCCGGAAAGGATCCTTTGCGGACGGCCATTGCGCTATTTCTTACGCACGCGCCTGATTGGCAACGTTCACGAGCTCGCGGAACGCATTCATGTCGTTCACGGCGAGATCGGCGAGAACCTTGCGGTTCACATCGACGCCGGCCAGCTTCAGGCCGTTGATCATGCGGCTGTACGTAGTGCCGCAGATGCGGGCGCCCGCATTGATGCGCGCGATCCACAGCTTGCGGTATTCGCGCTTCTTCAGCTTGCGTCCGACATAGGCATAAGCCATGGACTTCATGACCTGCTGCGAAGCTGCGCGATACTGCTTGCTCTTTGCTCCGTAATAGCCCTTTGCGAGCTTGAATACCTTGCGACGTTTTTTAACGGCGTTTACCGCCCTCTTAATCCTTGCCATTGTTGGTCTTCCTCCTTACTTATACGGAATGAGCTCGCGAACCTTCTTGGCTTCGCACTCGGCAATATAGCCGGTTTGGCGCAGGCCGCGCAGGCGCTTGGTGGTCTTCTTCGTCAGGATATGGCTCTTGTAAGCCTTGCCCCTTTTGATCTTGCCGTTTTTCGTAAGGCTGAATCTCTTGGCAGCACCCCTGTGGGTCTTGATCTTTGGCATGGGGTATTTCCTCCTCTTGGAAAAATAGTTTAGTTTGCTTTTGGTGCAAGTATCATGAACATATTGCGTCCCTCCTGCTTTGCAGGGCGGTCGATCGCAGCACTGTCCTTGACCATTTCAAAAAACGCGTTCATCACATCCAGCCCGATGTCGCCGTGTCTGGCCTGGCGCCCCTTGAAGCGGATCGAAACCTTAACCTTGTTTCCGTCGCTCAGGAACTTGGTGCAGGCCTTTGCCTTAACTTCCATGTCATGCTGGTCGATGGTGGCCGAAAGGCGAATCTCCTTGATCTCGATCACCTTTTGGTTCTTCTTTTGTTCCTTTTCGCGCTTCGTCTGCTCGAAGCGGTATTTGCCGTAATCCATAATCTTGCACACGGGCGGCACCGCCTGCGGCGCGATCTTAACCAGATCAAGGTCGGCCTCCTCGGCCATGCGCAGCGCCACATCGAGCGCCACAACGCCTTGCTGGTTGCCTTTTTCATCGATCAGTCGGACTTCCCTGTCCCGGATTTCCTCGTTGATCAGGAGTTCTTGGCTGGCTATGGTGGACACCTCCGTATAAAATAAAATAGTGAGCGCAGAACGCCCACTATGGAAGTACAACCTGTTTCAAGCCTTTGCAGGCTTTGGTGTTGTTCCGTAAACCACGCCTGACGCTGAGCCGGCGGGTGAGAAGCGGGGCTTCTGCTTTGCAACACTCATATTATAGGGAACGCATGTGCCTTTGTCAAGCGTTTTTTACCCATTCTGCTACGGTTTTTGTAGGATTACAATACATCTTGGACAGCG
>CDZQ01043760.1_pt1 | contig 20362 bp, 8 predicted proteins | sample 554831 | NCBI WGS metagenome assembly CDZQ01 (sample SAMEA3182112, study PRJEB8094) | gut metagenome | biome: human; feature: gut; material: Stool; isolation source: human stools | place: Canada | collected 2013-05-06
GAATCCAGCCAATGGATGTCCTTCATCTTGTCTACCTCGTAGGCACGTACATAGACCGATACCTTAAAATTGTCATAAGCTTTTGCCTGCATGGCCATAGTGCAGACCATGCAGAGCAGAAAAGCTACAATTACAAACTTATCTACCTTTATTTTACTGTTCATTACCATTCAATATTTTCTGAGATGCCAATACCATATACATAAACCACGTAGCATGTCCGCCCAAACAGTACTCACCTTCCTGCCATAAGAACGGGAAATGAAGTAATTCGGGCAAGTCGGGACGAATCAGATTTGTACCCGGAGACACTCCACCCGGAATATAAGACCAGTCGGCACGGTTGACACCATAGGCGGCTTTCACCGTTTCGGCACCGACTCCCGTTACAAACGCTGCCTGATTACGTCCCGGATGCATACCGAGCAGGTATTGGACAGCATTGAAAATATAGTCCGGTGCAAACAAGTCAGGATAGGCAGCATGCAGGTAACAGTAATTGTAGCCCAGATGCTGGGGTTCCCATGAACCGGAAGAACGGTTACCTCTGTCATGCGGCACTCCATACGGAGTTTTACTGCTATACTCCTGATACATAGCCTGCAACTCCGGCAGTGCTTTGCGAACAGCCTTGCTGAAACGTGCATTTCCCACAGCCTTGTCGAAACGTCCGATGAACCAACCCGTCTGACGGATATTCTTGCAGATGAAATCCTGCTGCTGCAAAACGAAATCACGGTACTCCACTTCCTTTGTCGCCAGATAAAGTTCTACGGCAGCATGTACCTTGGCTGTCAGCACCCGGTTGTTGTCGCAGCGGGTAATCCTGAACAATTCACGGGCTATCTCCAGACAATCCGCTCCCAATGCATCGTTATGTCCCTTCAAGACACGTGAAATACCTGCCAGCCAGGCAGCCACCTGAAGTTCCCTACCAGGGTTGTCCTCCGTAAACACCCAGCGGTCGTCGGCAGTCCCACTGACATGGTCTGTATGGGCCGACGCATCACCCAAGTGTGCATACTGGCGTACGGTAGGACACAGAATCCCTCTGTAGAGACGCCCCAGAGCCTTCCAACCCGCCACTATCGTCAAAGCACCGTTTTCCACCTGCTGCAACAAGTCATTCTTTCCATCCGGCTGGTGAATCTCGACTATCTTCTTTTCAAAATCTATGGAAGTCTCGTCCCAATAGGCACCAAAGTTCTCACAAGCCATGGCAAGTATATAGGCCTCGCCTGCCTGGGATTCCACACGCAGGTCATAGTCCCCCGCATCGTGCCATCCACCCACATTCAGCCCTGGAACCAAATCACCCGGCTGGTACTTACAAAGAGTAGAGGTTCCCTGAGTATATCCGTCTATATGGTTGATATCGGTTTTGGCCATACGTGCATCGTCATGATGACAGAAGTCATGCCATACACGGTATTTTTCGTTCACACGCATGTGGCACATCTGTACCGGCAAGAAGTATTCCACCTCTGCCTGCCAGATACCCTTGTCCCACACATCTTTGGCAATGCGGAACACCGGAGAAGCAGCATCGCCGTACATTACCTGATAGAGCCCTTCTTCCGTCACTTCCGTGAAATCGAACTGCAGATAGTGGTAGCGTTGGAAATCTCCCCAATCCTTGGCAGCCTGCTGCTTTACCAGTTTCCTGCCATCGGCAGCAATGCGATAAAGGGCAGGTTGCTTGAAGTCTGTATCCCGTTTATCCAACTCTATGACAGCCACTTTCTTCTGTCCAGGATGGTAACCTACTTGAGAGGCTTGCACCACCGGTGCATAACGCCAGTCTTTAGTGACTGTCGGACGGATTATCCATTTCACCGCACCTTCCTTTGTCCCTGCCGGGAACTCCGAACGGAGCACAAACCAACCGTTGTTATGATTTATCCTTCCATCATACAGCAACAAGTCTCCTTTCTCACTTTCAATCGTAATCTTTGCCAAATCATCCTGAGGATTGAGTACAAACTTTTTCCCTGCGGCCAAAGGAGCAGAGACGATATCATCGGCAATCATCGGGTTATAAGTCTTTCTATCCAACAGCAACTGGTCCAAATCAGCTTTCCCGTCAGGATTGAAATCTCCGATATGCTCCATATTGGAAGACTGTTTCATGGTGGGCCCCATCGCCTGGTGGGGAAAGACTCCCGTCCGGTTGTCCATAATCCACGGCTTGCCCAGCAAAGTGGAAGGTACCAATTCCAGATTAAAGCCCAACTTGCCGGCAAACCGCTCGGGCACTGGTTGGTCCAAATCAACGGTCAATACCAGATAATCCTTCTCGCCTTTGACCTTAATGGTATAGCCAAAAACAAAATCCGGATAAAGCATCGGATTAAAGCCTGCCATGTGTTTGGCCGAATCCGGATAACTCAATGTGACACGGATTTCATTGTCAGCCTCATCCACCACCCGGCTTCTCATCTTGGGCAATCCCTGCCACTGCCCTTGCGAGATTTCAAAGCGCACATCTCCATTGGCAGCCCTGCGGTCTCCATTCAAAACAAGGGTCAGTCCTCCCTGGTGTCCTTCAGGGTAGACGTCACTGAACACCATCACATTGGCCCCGCCATTCTCAAAATATCCCGATGGATTGATTCTGAAATCCTGGGCGTGCAGCCCCATACAAAGCATCAGTGATGCTGCACCTGCTATAAATTTTTTCATAAATACTATTTTAAACGATTATGTATTTCTACTCCCAAGCGTACCGTATGATATGGGCAACGCCACATACTCACTTTGGGAGTATCCTTCTTGGGTTCTCCATCAAAACAATCACTGTACCATTCACCGTATTCCCGGTCTATCATACAGTCCTTTACGAAAGTCCAAACCGTATCGGCCGATTGCAGATAAACGTCATTCCCGCTGATTTGCCAGGCATTGACACAAGCTATCATCGTTTCAATCTGGCCCCACCATGAGGCATGCCCGGTTGTTCTTCCGCCCTTCTTTTCATACATCATATACCCTTTGTCACTCAGTCCTTCCGCCAAGCAAGCATCCGTCACATCCAGCGCAAGCCGATTCGCCCTATCCATCAGTTGCCGGTCTTCTAACACACGGGCAGCCTCACAAAGCAGCCATCCCGCCTCTACATCATGTCCATAAGAGTCCATCTCAACCAGACTGTTCCATGCATTATCAAAGAACAAATTAAAATGTCTCTTTGAAGAGTCATAAATGCGGTCCATAAACAACTCGGTGCAGAATTCGAGTCTTTTCCTCAGTCCGTCGTCTTTCCAGCACTGATATAAAAGGGTATAAGCCTCCAGCACGTGCAAATGCGCATTCATAGTCTTGGGTGCATTGTTATCATAATTATCCAGTTGTTTCCAATCTTCAGTAAAAGATTCCACATAACCGTCATATTGCGGTTCGCGGCCTTTCTCCTCCAAGGTATGATATAAACCGACAGCCATATCCAGACTCTCGCTGTTACCTGTTGCCAGATAGTGTTCAGCCAGCCCATAGATGGCGTAGGTCATGGCATACGTATATTTGGAAGCATTCAGCACCTCACCGTCAGGATTGACCAGCCAATATACCCCACCATGTTCCTTGTCTATAAATGTATCAATGAAGTAGCGTTGCGATTTATCCGCAAGCTTCAGATAAGCCTCATCCTTAAACGTACGGTATGCGGCAGAAAAACTCCACAGAATCCGGGCATTCAGAACCCCTCCTCTCGGAGCATCCACTACCGGAGTACCATTCCGCAATACAGTTCCATAAAAACCGCCGTCGGGAGCCACTGCATAATCCATCCAAAACGGCAACACGCTGTCTCTGACATTCATGACAATCTCTGTACGCATGCGTGTCTGCATATCTGTCTCCCCTGAATGCGACCGGCAGCCTGCCAGACAAGACGCAACCAGCAGTGCTATCCAATAAAACATCTTCCTTTCCATAATTATTCTCTAAAACCATCAAACTTTTCCTTGTATAATTCCCCGTTTATCAGAGACTGGTGTTCGTCGTCTCAAGTACTGGTGTTTGTCATGTCAGACACCGGCTTTCATCACGACAGACCCTGACGTCTATCACAACAACTACTGGTGCCTGACATTTCACTCACAAATATTTTATTATTAAGTGTTTATTTATAATTTATCAATATCCCGGATTCTGGTCAGCCTGATTGATGAGCGGGTTGGTCAGAATCTCATTCGTCGGAATCGGGAAGATTTCCTGATAAGCCTCGTGCTCAAAGAAACGGAATGAGTCACCAGTCTGCAGACAAGCCTCTTGTGAAGAGTTGGCTACTGTTTTCGGATATTCGGCGGCAAACCATTCTTTGCACATACCCATACGGCACAAATCATGGTAAAGCGAGAACTCGGCATTGAATTCATGGCGACGCTCTATAATCAGCGCCACCTTCCATACCGGAGAAGTATAGCCTTTGGCTGCTTTATAGCTTGTATAATAGGTCTCTGCATCCGGCACTTCCACCGTCTGGGTATTCAACATGTCGGCGGGTAGGTCAATCATCGTCGCTCCCATCTCCAAATTACCCCAAGCACGGTTACGTATCTGACGTATCATGTTCCATCCGGTAGCGTTGTCACCTGTCTCGAAACAACATTCTGCATAGTCGAGCATGATGCCTGCATAACGCTTCAAAGTCAACGAAATAGGATTGAATACTTTGTTGTTCTCACCTGGCTTGCATCTCCAGTATTTCAAGGAATAAACAGTAGGCATATTTTCGGAACCTTGGAAAAGACCGTCAAAACCACTTGTCACCCCTACAGTCTGCCCGGTAATGGGATGCGTATCCCCTTTGGCAACAGCAGAGTATTGGCGGCGTTTGTCACCCGGTTCAAAGGAACGTACAAACTCCCAAGAAAGACAGAGAGACCCCCAGCCTCCCCATTCGGGTGCCGCACACATATATCCGTACCACATCATGGCATCTGAAGACGAATCGGCTCCCCAGCCCATATATCCTTGTTCATGATACATCACCTCAAATACAGATTCTTTGGTCCAATGTGTATCCCAGGCATGCAGGTTACCGAAGCAGGGCTCCAATGAATAGGTTCCACTGTCCACTATATCCTTTAGTTCCGTCTTGGCTTTCGTAAAGTCTTTCTTCAACATATACAGCTCGGCCAAATAAGCTTTGCAGAACCCCTTGGTTATACGTCCGTATTCACCATTCATGGGTAACCAGTCCAGATGGTCGCGTCCAAAAGACAAATCTTCCTCGATAGCCGCATAAGTCTCATCCACGGATTCCGGACGTGCCTTTCCTACCGAAGTAGTATAGGTTTCACCGGTAAGCAACATCGGTACCCTTCCGAAAAGTTTCGTCAGGTAAAGGTAGTTATAACCGCGGATGGCACGTGCTTGCGCTTCATAAACGGTCTTGGAATTGCTGTCCGCAAATATAGAGGCATCCGCCGTCTCCAGGCCAGCCAGGAAACGGTTTGCACGGTCCACTGCACGATAACTCATCCGCCATGCAGTCTCCAGGGAACCCTTATCGGGTTTCCAGGCATGACGCTGCCATTCCGCATCCCAACCGGAAGCCTGACAGTCCATCGTAGAATGGTTGGCAGCAAATACCTGAGGCTTGAATCCCCATGTTTCGTCATCACCGGAACCGTGCTGGTCCGTATAAAAGGTATCATAAAGTCCGTTCAATCCGGAAAGGACATTCTCCTCCGTTTTAAACATGAAATCTGCCGGAAGAATATCGTAATGATCCACTTCCAAATAATCGTCACAAGACGTTACGGTGCTTAAGGCCAGCACACCGATCAACAGTTTATATAAGTTTTTCATAATCATATTTTTTATCCGTTAGTATTAGAACTGTACACTCAGACCGAAAGTAACCGACATCGGGAACGGATAACGTCCTCCGTCAAATCCCGAATACAATACATTGGAGTCACCAACTTCCGGATCGCCGAACTTATTGTACGAAGAGATGGTACATACATTGTCGACACTGGCAAATACGCGTGCATTTTCCATTTTCACCGGTTTCAGCACATTCTTCGGGAATGTATATCCTATCTGAATATTTGAAATCTTCAGATAATCCCCCTTCTGGATGTAGGCGTCGGACACACGCATGTTCTTATTATAGTCTGTCTTGGTGATACGCGGATATTTGGCGCCGGTATTCGAAGATGACCATGCATTATTGATATATTCCTTCAGTACATTCTGATAACCGCCGTCGGGTGCATAGACTGAGGTCAAGCGGGCCGAAGAATAAGAAAGGATATCCATACCGGCTACACCGTACAAGTTCATCGAGAAATCAAAGTTTTTCCAGGAAGCGGTAAGGTTCATTCCGTAAGTGAACTTGGGATATCCATTGCCTATAACAGTACGGTCGGCATCGGTAATCTGCCCGTCACCATTCAAATCAACAAACTTATAGTCGCCGGGCTGGGTAGTCTTGTCCTGATATACACCACTTTCAACTCCCTTTTCAACCGCCAGCCTATTCATTTCATCAATTTCGGCCTGGGTTCTGAAAATGCCTTCTACCTTCCAGCCATAGTAGGAACCTACAGGATAGCCGTTCTGTGTAATGGAGTGGTTGTCCCAGTTGTCGCCATCTTGTGCTGACCCTGACTTGCTGAATATCGGATCGCCGACTTCAATAGCCTCGTTCTTCAGGGTAGACCCATTCAGCCTTATGCCGATATTCCAATCGCTGAAGCTCTTGTTCCACGCAGCAGTAAACTCGAAACCTGAGTTACGGATATGTCCCGCGTTAGTATAGACATTGGAGAAACCGGTAGAAGGACGAATCTGGCGATACAGAAGCAGATCCTTTGCGTCACGGATAAAGTAATCGGCAGAGAAAGAAAGCTCATTGTTCATAAAGGCAAAATCAATACCGATATTTGTCTGCTCATTGGTTTCCCATTTCAGGTTGGTATCAATTTCTTTCTGCTGGGCAATACCGGCACCGTTAATCACACTCGAACCATTAAAGAACCAGTACATTGCATTTGCCGAAGACAACTGTGCTATGGACAAGTTGGTACCATTGCCCGCATTACCGGTCTGTCCCCATCCGGCACGCAACTTCAAGTTACTGAACAGTTCTAAATCCTTAATGAACTTTTCCTCGGAAAGACGCCAAGCTACAGAAGCGGAAGGGAATGTACCATAACGATTGCCGGCACCAAAGTTCGAAGAACCGTCGCGGCGTACCGTTGCAGTCACAATATAGCGGTCGTTCAAAGTATAAGTCAGACGGCCGAAGTAAGAAAGGAATCTTGTCTTCAAATCCAGCCCACCATCCGTTTGCTTAGACGATGGGTCATTGGTCAATGAAATTTTGCGGATGTTGTCTGCCGGGAAATCGTTGGCACTGGAATTCAGCCAGGCACCGTTCGTATCGCTGGTAGAGAAACCGGCCATTGCACTTACGCGGTGATGCTCATTGGACCAGTCATAGTTCAAGAACGCTTCCAGACCGAGTGAAGTGGACTGGCTCTGGTTCAGCGAGAACGAGTCCTTACGGTCTTGAGTTCCAAAGGTTCTATCATTATAGGCTGTATAGCCATTATAACCTTTTGTATAATAATTATAACTGGCAATAGTTTTGAAGGTCAACCCTTTGTACAAATCGAGTTGTAGGAAAGCACTGGCGAGCAGACGGTCCCATTTATTGATGCTGTCGGCAGTCTTGGCAGCAGCAACCAGATTGTCAGCTCCCTTGTTCACATCCCCATTACCTTCTTTCTTGTAATGTCCCCAAGTACCGTCGGGCAACACAATAGGCATGGAATAGAAAACACCGTCCTCTACATAATCCATGGTTGGAATGGCTTGTGCATAGTTTCTCAGGTTGCCTCCTCCCATCTTTTCCGAATGTGCATAGTTCAAGTTCAAGCCTACATGCAGAAAGTCTTTCACTTTGTGAGTGATATTAGCGCGTGCCGTCAAGCGTTTAAAATTCGACTCAATCACGATACCCTGGTTGTTCAAATAACCCAGAGATAAGTTGGCTTGGGTATTTTCGCTGCCTCCCGAAGCAGAAAGGTTATAGTTCTGCTGTAATGCCGTGCGTGACATTTCATCCTGCCAGTCAATGCTGTTCAGTCTGCCTATGTAATCCTCGCCATATGCCAGATTGGTCATGGCAATACCGTCATTCTTGACGGCGGAACGTACAGCACTTGCAAACAAGCCCGCATCAGCCACATCAATCTTATTCGAATTGAACTGGAGGGCATAGTTGGCCGAAAAGTTCACCTTTGCCTTCCCCTTACCACCGTTCTTGGTAGTAATCATAATGACGCCATTGGCACCGCGAGTACCATAGATTGCCGTAGCCGAAGCATCCTTCAGAATTTCGATGGACTCTACATCATTAGGATTCAAGAAATCGATGGAAGTTCCTACCTGCACACCGTCCACTACATAGAGTGGGTCGGCAGAACCATTCACGGTTGCCACACCGCGGATACGGATGGAGAAACCTCCTTCCGGGTCACCGGAAGAACGGATGACAGATACACCTGCCGCAGCTCCCTGCAAACCTTGTCCCAAGTTCACCGGATTCCGCTTCATCATTTCCTCCGCATTCACGGAAGCCACAGAACCGGTGAGGTCGGATTTCTTCATCGTACCGTAGCCCACAACAACTACCTCATCCAAGGTTTCGGTATCCTCCTTTAAAGTAATTTTCAGAGCATTCATATTCCCGGTTACTTTGACCGTTCGCGCCAGATAACCGATGTAACTGGTCTTCAGCGTAGAACCTACGGGACACTGCAAGGAGAAGTTACCGTCCAAATCGGTAATCATACCGTTTGTCGTACCTTCCACAATGACATTGGCACCGATGATGGGCTCGCCTTTCTCATCCACCACTTGGCCCTTCACAGTAACTACACTCTGCTGTACGACAGTGACACCTGCAAACGGCTGTACGCTTGTTGCAAAGAGAGGTCCGGCACATGCCAGCGATACTGACATGATACCCAAATACTTCATCACATTTCTCATAAATACTAAATACTTAGGTTTAACAAATACCCCGGTCATAAGCACATCGGGAAAAAGATATGCGACACAATTTTGTGCCACTATAGAGGCACTGCCGTGCCATTGGGAAGGCACATCTGTGCCACCATAGTGGCACAGATTTCGGTAACTATATCCCTTTCTCTTCCATACCGACAGGGGTGAATTCAATATAGATTTTCAAAGATTAAGTTCAGAAACTCAGGGAAGTGCCTTCAACCTGGTTCAACAGTTGCGGTTTGGCCTTTCCACAATCCACTTTCACAACCTGAATACGGTTGTCGGCAGGTAGACAAACCAATCCTTCTGCCTGCTTCTTGTCAGCACTGTATACCTTCAGGCTCATTTTACTCCAATCCATCTCAGCAGTGGACTGCGCCAACTTCAGATGAGGAAGTACCGAACCGTCACGTACCAGCATGATTATCGGCAGACTGCCTGCTTCAATCCGGTGCCATCCGCCTTCGTAGACTTTCTCTGTCTGGTAGTCTATCCATTTTCCTTCGGGAAGGTAAACTGTGCGGCCCGTCATACCGGATTCAAGCAAGGGGGCAACCAGAATCTGCGAACCGAAGAGATACTCGTCATCCACTTTCCATGCTCCCGGATCATCGGGGAATTCTACAAACAAGGCTCTTAGCATCGGTAAGCCCTTTTCTGTACATTCCTTAGCCTGAGCATACACATAAGGCATCAGACGGTACTTCATCTCCGCACTCTTGCGGAAGACATCCTGCACACGCTTGCTGTCGTACAACCACGGCTCTGTCGGAGGTGCCCCATGCGCGCGGGTATGGGAAGTAAGAAAACCGAACGGTATCCAGCGGCAATACAAGTCCTCCGGAGTGGATTTTACAAAGCCGCCCATATCATGGCTCCAGAAGGAGAAACCGGACAAGCCGAAGGACAAGCCTGCACGAAGCGTACCCAGCAGACCCGTGTTCGTAGTTGCAGCATCACCGCCCCAATGCAATGGATAACGCTGGGAACCAGCCCATGCGGCACGTGCCCACATTATATTCTCGTTGTGCAACTTCTTGGTTATCTCGGACACTGCCATATCATAACGCACCGGATAGAGGTTATGCTCATACCATCCGCTCTTGCCGGAAGCGTAAATACCATTCAGTGGAGCAGCCTCGCCAAAGTCTACTTTAATGGCACTGACACCGATATTCAGCAATCCCGCCAGTTTGTCCTGATACCACTTTACTGTTTCCGGATTGGAAAAATCAAGCACCACATCTTCGTAGGGAAGTTCACCATTTCCATTTTTCACATACATGTCTTTCTCTATCAGTTCAGAGAAATAACGGTTTTTAGGAGTGAAATAAGGCAACTGCCACAAACATACATGGAAACCTTGTGACCTCAAATCCTTCAACATCTGCTGTGGATTCTGGAAACGGTTCTCGGAGAATTTATAGTCACACTGCCAGTCCACATCAAACCAGCCGGTATCGAAATGGATAACATCGCACGGATACTTGTTCTTACGGATATTGGCCGCTACATCATAACCTTCCTTTTCACTGAAATAGGTAATACGGCTCATCCACGTACCGAAAGACCACAAGGGGGGCATGCCCGGCTTTCCTACCAAATCGGTGTACTCGTCCAGAATATCTTTCGGCTCGCCGAAGAAAACGAACAAATCCAGGTTCTCGTCACCCATGAACATTTTGTTCAGCCCAATATAGGTAGCACCAAAATCACAAGTCACGGGAGCGGATGTATGCATAAACATACCATATCCCCGGTTACTCATAAAGAAAGGAATCGGTTTGTACATTTGGTCCGTCTCAGGCCCTTGTGGGTCTGTAACGAACAAGTTCACCTTCTGTCCGGCCTTGTTCAGCCCAGTGGCAGACTCTCCGCAACCAAAAATCATTTCATCTGCAGTCAAGGTAAATACCGGATTGATGCGGCGAGCATTGTCGCTTCCCCGCTTCACAAAACAGAACGGCGTATATTTTACCTGCGTAGAGTCCGCGTCGCTCAAAGCGGCAGTCTGGCTCAAGATACGTCCGGCTTTATCCTTCAAGACGATTCTCCAAGGATTCTTGTTAATCTGAATGGTTCCATAGTCGCTGGAATAGATAATCTTGTCATTCGTCTCGGTAACTTTCCAGCTTCCATCCCTGCCCGGTTCCTTTGCCAACATGATGGAAGCGGCAGGTTTGGGTTCCACCGGGGTCGTTAGCATACGGATACGTACCGTACGCGGAGTTACAAAGTCAATCTTGAATTTGAGGTTAGGGTCATTTTCATAGGCAGTGAAGGGGAAATCGAGCATTCTCATTTTACGGGGCTGTGCACCGTTGGTATTGAAGGCTTGGCGGGGCATCAGATGCCCGCGTTTCCAATTCACCAGCCCTTCACCCGACTTGGCATCGAATGACTCCAGGTGATCTGCAAAAAACAAGGTATTACTCAAGTCACGGAAATCGGTACTCATGTCCAGAGGTTGGTTCATCAAATACGAAGTACCGTCATTGACATGTGGCTGTGCCAACAGATTGCCACCGGCAAACAACAGCATCGCCACTGCTAAAAGTTCTTTCTTCATACTATTAGGATTTAAATGATCTCGCCTGCAAATGTATTTTTCTTAAAGGAAACACAGATGCCTTAAAAATGTCTTTTAATATCCGGTTTTGTTTCATAGAACCCATATAGGGCCATTGGAAACAAAATGCATACTATTTTTCACCAAACGGAGGATATCATCCCACACGAATACGCAAATCTTTCCTTGCTCGTTCGAAGGATTATATTTAAGTTTGCAGTTACAATATTGTTAATCCTTCTAATAAAGAAAATACATGAAACAACTGCTCCTATTCCTTATATGCAACCTGGCCTTCCTCCTTACTGTTCAAGGTAACTCAGCGGAAATCCCGCCGGCTGTCATGTTCAAGCAGCTCTCTACAACAGAAGGACTCTCCAACAACAGTGTCCGAAGCATCTACAGAGACAATAGGGGATTCCTCTGGGTGGGGACAGAATCAGGACTCAACAAATACGACGGCTACTCCTTCCAGCAGTATTACCAGAACAACTCCGACCTGCCGGACGATGCCATCAGCGAAATTTTCGAAGGACCGGACGACAATGTATGGATAAGGACTTCCAGCGGCTACAGTATCTATAATTATAAGACCGGTAAATTCGACAATGACTATAAACCCATACTCGATGGGCTGCAAATCCCCAGTAAAAACATTCTGAGGATGGGAAAAACATCCAAGAATGAGTTTTGGGCCTACGACTATTCCAAACTTTACATACGAAGCATGGACAACAGCTCCATCAAAGCCTATCCACTGGCAGTTGAAAAGATTTCAAACCTCTATATAGGTGTCCAGTTCATTTATATAATGTACTCCAACGGTACCCTATACAGTATCAGCAAGCAGACTTCCGAAGTCAAGGAAATAGCCATTCCCACCATCTATAGACCTTTGCTGGAGAATCATGAGCCACACATTTACATAGACCAAAACGAAAGCCTATGGGTATACACCTTCCAAAACAGCCTACTTTTGCACAAGAACAGTTTTACACAGCAATGGGAGGACATCAGCCTGAACAATAACACTCACATACAGTACAATCGCGTGCAACGCATCCTCGACCTGGGAGACGGCAACGTATGGATACTTACCAGCCATATGGGGCTGTTCGTTTACAACACCCTGACCAAATCGCTTACCAACTTGGTGCACAATCCATTGAAACCGCACACCATTGCCAGCAACAATCTGAATACCATTTACCGGGACAAAGACGGAACCATATACATAGGGAATTTCAAACACGGTATTTCCTATTATAGCCCCATGTCCCAAATCATACTATGCAACAAATCCCTGGAATATGATGATATCCTGACCTTCTGCGAAGACACCAGCCAGGAATACATTTACTACGGAACAGACGGTACGGGACTAATCCGACGTTCACTAGTGACCGATTCATACGAAAAGATAGCAACTCCCGCCAATATTGTAGTCGACTTATCCATCGACTCCAAAAACCGCCTATGGATAGGCACCTTCCAGAAAGGACTGCTATGCTACTCGAAAGGGCAAATCAAACAATACACAGTAAGTAACAGCCAGCTTCTCGAGAACAATGTGTATACAGTAAAGGTAGACAAACACGGATACATCTGGATAGGTACCATGAAAGGATACATACAGAGGTTAAATCCGGAAACCGGGCAGTTTGACACCATCTTGTACCGTCCGGGAGAATTCTTTGTCCGAGATATGTACTATGATAAAGACAGTACCCTTTACGTAGCGACCAAAGGAGGACTCATTATCATCGATACGGAAACCCAAGCCTATAATATCTACGCCGAAGCCGGCCGCTTCAAGGAGAACAATATGCTCACTGTCTATAAGGACAGCCGGGACCTTCTTTGGATAGGACATCCACACGGACTGAGTATATGGAACCAGAAGAACGACTCCATCTACTTCCTTGACCAGAAAAACGGACTTGCCGCCAACCTCGTCAGAGCCGTCACGGAAGACAACAACAACCAGATGTGGATTGGTACCGGCAACGGCATCTCACGAATCAAAATAACAAACGGTACATACGCCATCGTGAACTACTCCGTAAGCGACGGACTGATATGCAACGATACTAATGTCCACGCCATCCTCAAGCTACAGAACGGCAATATACTGATAGGCACGCCACAAGGTTACCAGACTATCATTCCACAAGACATCCTGACCACAAGTTATGATGCCAATATTTACCTTACCGGTATTGAGCTCAAATCCGGAATGACCCATCCGGACATCCTGAACGGCAGCTCACTTGAATGTGCACAACATCTTTCCTTCACTGAAAAGGAAAATTCATTCACTCTGTCCTTCTCTGCCCTCGACCTGGTGGAAACGGATAAGATAAAATATGCCTATAAGATTCATTCCAACTGGATTTATGCTGAAAACAACAAAGTAAACCTATCCATGCTGACTGCCGGAAACTATACTTTATCCGTCAAGGCATGCAACTCACAAGGCATATGGAGCCCCAACGTCAAGGAACTGAAAATAAAGATACTCCCTCCTTGGTGGCGCACTTGGTGGGCTTATACCATATATAGCGGTATCGTTTTGTGCATCCTTCTGTCCATTATCCGCAATCTGCGCTTACGCCAAAAGCAGAAACAAATCATACAGGCCATCGAGGTGGAAAATGAAAGGCAGCAGAAAATCAACAATATGAAACTGCAGTTCTTTGCCAACATAAGTCACGAACTGCGGACCCCCTTGTCACTTATCATCAATCCGCTTGAAGAGTTTTTCGTAGACCATCCCGAATATCGTAAAGGCATTCTGGATATGGTCAAACAAAATGCCGACTATCTGCTGGAACTGATTAACCAACTGCTGGATTTCAGAAAGCTGGATGCCAAGGCTGAAACCCTGAAATGCAAACATGACAACATCCTTATCATTCTGAGTGAAATATTCCACTCTTTCGATCCGATAGCACAGAAACGGAACATCAGCTATAGCCTTACCGCTCCACAACATTCTGTATTCATGGATTTTGACTATGACAAGATACGCAAGATATGCACAAATATCCTGTCAAATGCATTCAAGTTCACTCCCAATAAAGGAAGCATCTCACTGGATATTGCCGTAAGAGGCACAAATCTGGAACTGACCTTTACCGACACCGGTTGCGGCATAGAGGATGAAGCCAAGGAGAAAATATTCCAAAGATTCTATCAGTCGGGCAAAAACCAGTCGAACAACGGAGGCAGCGGCATTGGACTGCACATTGTTTCCGAATACGTAAAGATGCATCAGGGTACTGTCTGTGTCAGGGATAACCAGCCTTGTGGTTCTGTATTCCTGATTGCCCTACCCCTACACCAGAACAGTAATGAAACCAAAAACGGAGAACCGGTCGAAGGACCGGAAATAAAAGAAGAATCCCATCCATTCACCATACTACTCGTAGATGACAACTACGACTTCTTGAAATTTCTCTCTGAAAGTCTTGCCAGGCAGTATCATGTATTAAAAGCCACAAACGGAAAACATGCACTGAATGTACTGGAAAAGGAAGATATTGATTTAGTGGTCAGTGACATCATGATGCCCGAGATGGATGGTCTGGAACTATGTTCAACCATCAAGAATGACATACGCTACTCCCATATCCCCATTATCCTCCTGACAGCTAAGGCAAGTGAAGAACACCAATTGGAAGGGCTTAGCGTTGGCGCAGACGACTATATCACCAAGCCTTTCAATATGGAAGTCCTCAAGCTGCGCATCAACAAGATTATCGAGATGAACGTCAAACGTCAGGAAATATTCAATCAGGACATTAAAATCGAGCCAAGCCGTATCACCATCACTCCCCTTGACCAGCAGCTGGTGGAAAAAGCTATCCAGATTGTAGAGGACAATATCAGCGAAACCGAGTTTTCCGTCGAGGAGCTTGCCAGCAGCCTGAATATATCACGCAGCTATTTCTACAAGAAAATGATTAAGATAACGGGAAAGAAACCCATCGAATTCATCAGGACCATCCGTATGAAACGTGCACAACAACTCTTGACAGAAAGCCAGATGCAAGTTTCGGAAATTGCATATACCTTGGGGTATAACTCCCCCAAGATATTCTCCAAACATTTTAAAGAAGAGTTCAACATCAGCCCATCCGAATTTATAAGGCAGCAGGCTGAATAGAAACATTATTTTGACATCAAAGCATCCAACGAAGACACCAACGCCACCAAAGCAGCACTCCAATTAATGGCTATTTCATTGGAAGCATACGAACCTTCCACATCTGCATAAGACTCATCCGGCAGATTGGAAGGATAGGGTACACCGTCTTGTTGGCCAGGATTGGGACCGCCAACAAGGAAACCGGGAAGAGGTGCCTCTATATCATCCGATGCAGAAAGACGATGGTGCGGATACAGAGGACTTTTCATCCCGAAACCGGTGACATAACAATATCCCGTGGCATTCTTTCCTAAAATGTAGTCCATATTGCGGTAGGCGTTCGTCAGGTACGACTTCTCACCCGTAAGCAAATAGGCGCAAACCAGTGAAGTGGCTTGGTTAGCACACCCTTCGGCAAGGCATCCCCAAAAGAAATCTTTGGCATCGTTGCCGTAAGGAGCGTGGAAAGGAGAGCGGTCAGCACCCCGCACAGCCTCGGCAGCATAGTCCAGTAGCAGGTCTTTCATGGCATTTGCCAACTCCACGTCTTCACCCTGATATTCCCTGCCCGGTTGCAGCCAGGCAAACACGCCCAACGCAGTGGTATTGCCCCAAGAAGGAGTCTTATATGCAGTGGGCAGATGCTTCTTCACTTGTTCCCGGTAAACGGGCTTTCCCGTAGCAAGATAGAGCTCGGAAGCCGCCCAGAAGAATTCGTCATCAGCACTGCGATCACCATAAGCTCCCGTAACTACGGCAGGTTGATATTGCTTGTTGAGAAGATCCTGATGATAGAGTGCCTGCGGATGTGCTTCTGCCCAGGCATAAGCACGTTCGGCAGCCTGCAAAGCCACTTCCGAAAAGCCAGGATAATCCTCTTCGTAAGGAGCAAACAACACGGAAGCCTGCGCTAAAGCTGCAGCATAGTCCAATGCCGCCGTTACTGATTTCTGAACTACATAACGGGGCTGCTTACACTCCGTAGGCTTGATAAATCCCTCGAACGAAGGGGTAGTCAGCTTGTGGTAGACTCCTCCGTCGGCAGGGTCTTGCATGGTCAGCATCCATTTCAGGTTATAGTACATCTCGTCCAGCAAATCGGGCGTGTGGTTTCCGCTTTCCGGGATGTTCACCCGTTGACGGATAAAATAGTCAGGAAAACGGGCATAAATCGCCTGCATCAATCCGATGGAATAAGCGGAGTTCACAATGTACTTGTTATAATCTCCGGCATCATACCATCCTCCCGGAGAAGAAATCACCGCTCCCGCCTTACGTTCCGGCCCGGCAGCATTGGGATGTACCAGCACCTTGTCATCTGGATGGCCTGCCGGACGGCTCCACCGACCCGCATAAGTCGCTTCGATGGGCATACCCGTACGTTGGTAATAGAAAGACTTCAAAGCGGCATCGGCCAAAGGGGACAGCACCTTTTCCTTTACTTCGAATGCCACTGAATCGCCGTTAACCAACAGAAGATATCTTCCCGGTACCGTGATGTCACTGAAATCCAATATTGTCCTGCTCTTATCCGACCAAGCGGATGAAGCGGTATATCCGGGTTTGCCGGAAAGTAGCCGATTGCCCGTGGCTGCATCTACTATGGTAAATTCACGTACCTCACCGGCATTCACCACAGCTACTTTTTCCTGCTGGGGATAATACCCTAACTGATTCAAACGTACAGTTTCTGAAGGATGCCCTAAAGTGGCCATTCCTCCCAGAACTGTAAACAGACATGTAGTTATATTCATATCACTATTCTTTATATATTAATATTATTCCATTTCAAAATTATTTATCCGACAATAAGGTAATGAAACTGATAGCCGGCAAGTGTACCCGTACCAGTCCATTCTCCACCTTCACAGCAGTTTCCTTCATGCAGTCCTTTGTATTGGTCACATAGACTTTCAGTTCCTTCACTTCTGCAGGGATACCGGAGATGACAGCCTCACAATCCGCCCCATTATTGACCATATGGACGGCATATTCTCCGCGCACCATATTTCCGAAAGCTGCACAGTTTACATTTTTCTTGCTGCTACTGACTGGAATGGCCAAGGCATCGGCCGGAGTGGAGGCCAGCTGCTTAATGTTCCAGAAACGTTGTGTAGGACGCAAAGGACCTTTGGAGCCATAAATGCCGTCTCCCCACAACAACGAATAGTCTGAAGTGAGCTGCCACTGCAAGATGGACAGTGGTTGGCAAATAGCACAAATACGCGTATACAGATTGATTTCATAAAGTGCAAACGTCGACTCATTGAATATCTCGGCATAACCATGAGCAGCGGCATCCGTACTACCCTCACCAACCAAGAGTGGTACATTAATCGCTTTGGCAGCATCCGCCCACTTCTTTAACGTAACATCATCACAACCACGCCATGAATGGAAAGAAACTGCACCAATATACTTATGAGTCTCAGAATTGTTCAAAGCAGGAAGGATAAAATCAAAAGTCGTAGCATCCGAATTGTCGCCAAGCAGCATACGGGTAGGAAGATTCAACTCTGCCAGATAAGCTCCAAACTCCTTAATGAAATCGGCATGCTCCTGCGGCGTGTGAAGGACATCAATACCCAAATCCGATTCATTGAACGAGAACATGGAGAACTCAATACCATAATACCGTTTGGCATACAACAGATAATCTGCCATGGATTTATAAATCTTCTCCTTTTTCCGGCTATCCAGACGATAAGCAATGACACCACCTTGACGGGCATAACTTGCAGGACCTCCGTCAATGGCCCATGCAGGCGGAAACCAACAGCTTAGTATTACCGGCATTCCCATCGCCTTCAAGCGCTTTGCCATGAGGAAACTTTCCTCCACCCGCTTGTTCAGTCCCCCATTCTGTGCCACGGCAATAGGATCGGATTCTTCTTCGGGTTGCCACAATCTCCACGGAAATTCCACACGGCCATAAGCTACGCGCAAATTTTCCAGACAGTAATCTATCACTTTAGGGTCGGCAGCAGGATTCTGCAGGCGGAAATTCCCTCCAAAGCCTGCAAACAAACTTCCCGGATTCTGCATATCCAATGTAATTTCCGCGTCACTGTGATCTATCACTCCGGAAGCATGCAGTTCCATAGACAATGCTGTTCTCCCAGCCTTTTTCAGAATCGGCATCAGCGAGATATACACAACAGTACCGGTAGACTCTTTTTCAACCGTGACCTTTATAGACTTATTGAACTTGAATTCCAACTTCCTATTGGCCGAAGTAACGGTCAGCTTCCTGCCACTTGTCCTTACTTTGGCATCAACGTAGTTTTCCGGACTTAAAGCAATACAGTAATAGGCTGCCTGATTCAAAGTAGTGTCCGACAGCGCATCAATAGAAATCTCCACCAAGCCTTTTCCCTTATCAGTCACTTTCTGATGGAACTTTACACCTCGCAGAGTAGTCGTCACTTCCTGCATATCCCCCTCACGATGGAAAACGGGACGGACCTGCTTCTCCTTTCCAGTAATCTCCATATCTCCTTTCAAGGTTCCGACACGCAGGGATGACTCAAAGTCTATCAATTCACCGTCTACGCGGACACCCGTGATATTGCTCCATGCCATCACTTCCGTCTGGGCAGAAAGCGGCAGAGATAATATACCACACAGCAATACAACTATTCCAAACTGGAAAATTCGTAAATTCTTCATAATATCAAATCTATAAAAGGTTGTCATTTCAGTCTGGTATCAATCTCAAACCCCATACGGCTGTTATGATAGGGACAATTCCACATACTTGCTTTAGGTTCCTTGTAGCGGGGAGTCCCATCTTCCAGCACGGTTCTGAACCATTCGCCATACTCCTTGTCTATCATCCGTGATTTGATGAAGTTCCAGGTGCGGACGGCACTGTCCAAATAAGATTGTTCACCAGTCAGTTGCCAGGCATTGATACAACCGACCACAGTTTCCGCCTGGCACCACCAGGAAGCATCCTTCCTGATTTTGTCCTTATGCCGTTCGTACATCATGGCGCCCATCGGGTTGATGCCCTCTTTCAAGGAGGCGTCTGCAAGTTCCAATGCTACCTTCCTGCACCTCCCGATAACCTCCGGGTCACCCAGAGCCTCTGCAGCTTCCGTCAGCAACCAGGAAGTTTCGATGTCATGCCCGTAAGAGTCGATGTCATCCAGATTATTCCAATTTAAATCACAGTATGATATCAAGTGATGTGTTTGTGGGTTGTACAGCCTGGTTGTTATTAAGTCTATTACTTTTGCAAGGCGCTTGCAAAGGCTGTTATCCTTCCATACTTTATATAAAGCCGTGTATGCCTCTAATACATGGATATGTGTATTCATTGTTTTGGCAGCAATGCCATCTCCATCATACCCCAGCTTTTGGGGAGTTCCCCATTCGCGGGTAAAGGATTCTATATAGCCATCATTTACGGGATCTTTGACTTTGCTCTCCATTATCCGATAAAGCTCTATGGCTTTTTGCAGGCTTTCATTGTTGCCCGTTGCCCTGAAATGTTCGGACAACCCATAGATAGCATAAGAGCAGCCGTAAGTCTGCTTGTTCGTATCCAATGGGGTACCGTCCGCTTTTATCAGCCAATATACGCCTCCATACTGCGAATCAATGAAGTG
>CDZQ01039158.1_pt1 | contig 20292 bp, 14 predicted proteins | sample 554831 | NCBI WGS metagenome assembly CDZQ01 (sample SAMEA3182112, study PRJEB8094) | gut metagenome | biome: human; feature: gut; material: Stool; isolation source: human stools | place: Canada | collected 2013-05-06
CCTGGTTGGTGTCCTGGTACTCGTCCACCATCACCTCCCGGTAGCGGCCCGCCACCTGGCGGGCCAGTTCCGTGGGGGTTCCCTCCTCCCCCAGCAGCAGACGCACAGCGTAGTGCTCCTGGTCGGAAAAATCCGTCACATTCCGGCGCAGCTTCTCCTGGCTGTAGGCGGATGCAAACTGCCCGCAGAGGGTGAGCAATGCCTCCATCGCAGGCGCTATGCCCGCTAAATCCGCTCCGGCCTGGTCCGCTGTGGCGGACAGGACCCCCTGGGCGGCGGCCATCTCCTTTTTACAGCGGTTCCACTGGCTCTGCAGCCGCCGCTTTAGTTCGGGATTCTCGCAGCGCCGCACGGGAGTCAGCCTGGGATAGACCAGCTGGCAGGCGGCGGCCGCGTCCCACCCAGCGGCGCAAGCCTCCTCCAGCGCCGCCAGCTGGGCGGCTGCGCTGCGAAAGCCGGGGCCGTAGCACTTGCTGATATTGGCGTCCCACGCCGCCTCCCGGACGCCCGCCAGCAGCTGGGCGGACCAGTGGCGGGCCTTGCGGCCCAGCCGCTCCAGAATCAGGCGGCCATAGACCGTCTCCCCCGCGTCCCCCGGCGTCTCCCGCCAGACATCCCTCTGCCTCTCCAGCCACCGCTCCGGGTAGGCGTGGCTCTGGATTTTATCGTACAGGGTCAGCACCAGTTCCTCCAGATTCCGGTCATCCCGGCCAAAGCCAAAGCCGCCGGCCAGCAGTGCTCCCCCCTCCGTCAGCTGGTCATAAAAGTTCTCCAGCACCCGGGGCAGCACCCGGCGGCGCAGAAGCATCGCCTCATTCTCATCCAGCACCCGGAAATCCGCCGTGAGACTTCTGCCGGAGCCGGTATCCAGCAGGTGGATATTCTCCCGCAGCAGGCCGGTGCAGAAGCTGTCGATGGTCTTTATATCCGCCTGATACACCCGCAGCAGCTGCTGCTGCAGGTGGCGGTCGCCAGGGGACTGGGCAAATCGCTCCGTCAGTTCCTGGGCAATGCGGGAGCGGAGTTCCGCCGCCGCCGCCCGGGTATAGGTGATGATGAGAAAGTCATCCACATGGCACTGCTCCTCCCCCAGCACGTGACGGAACAGGCGCTCCACCAGAACCCGGGTCTTGCCGCTGCCGGCGGCGGCGGAAACCAGCAGGCCGCCGCCCTCGTTGTCCACCGCGCTCTGCTGGCTGGGGGTCAGTTGTATACTCATGGGAGCCTCCTTCTCCAGCCCGCCGCCAGGGGCTGGGATGTGTTTGTTTTCTCTGGCGACGCCGGGGACAGGACGCCCCTTACGAGGGCAACTCCCCTGTCACATCATCCACGTGCCGCCAGAAGTCCGCCGGAGTCACCGGGCGGATCCACTCCATGTGGTCCCCCCCGCTGCCGTCTGTAAAGTGGCAGGCTGAGGCAAACTCACAGTAGGTGCACGCGCTGTCGTTTTCCCCGCGGCCGCAGGGGTCCGCGTCGATATTCCCATCCCGCAGTTCCCGGGCGATCCGTTCCAGCAGCTTGTCCACATACCGGCTCAGCTTTCCCAGCTGGGCGGCGTCGGCGATGCCCTTGGTGATGCTGCCGTCCCGGCCCAGGGTCAGAGGCAAAAACCGCGGCTCCTCCAGGGCGCTGTGCTCCATGGCCCGCAGCACCTCCGGCTGGGAGAGCACCATGCCGCTGCGGCGCAGTTCCTTATCCAGGGCCGCGCGGATCTGGTGCGCCGCCGTGTTCCGGTCCATATTCAGCATGACGTCCCGGGCAGGCAGATACAGCACCCCCGCCGGGACAATCTCCCTGTCAAAGAGAGGGCCGCCCTCCCGCTGGAGGGCAAAGAGGTACAGCAGCATCTGAATATTCAGCCCGTGGCAGAGATCGGCCAGGTCGAAGGCCTTCTTCCCGGATTTGTAGTCCACCACCCGCAGGTACAGCTTGTTGTCCTTCAGCCAGCCGTCCACCCGGTCCACCTTTCCGGACACCGTCAGGCTGGCGTTCCCGGCGTGGATGGCAATGGCGGGCAACTGGCCGCCCTCGCCAAACTCCAGTTCAAAGGCCATAGGCACAAAGTCGCTCTCCCGCAGTTCCGCCGACACGTTCTCCACAATGGCCGTCACCGTACCCCGCAGGCGGCGGAACAGGTAGCGGAAGCGGGCGTCCCGCTCCTGAAAGTTCGGCATGGCCGTCTCCATATAGCGCTCAATGGCCGTCTCAATCAGCCGGTGCAGTTCCCCCTCCGCCAGCTGGGCAAAGCCCCCACGGTCCATGGCGGTGCGCGTTACATGCTCTAACACATAGTGGAGAAAGGTGCCCACCTGGGCAGCGTCAAAGCCCGCCCCGGCACGTTCCCTGGCCCGCAGGCCGTACTGCATGAAGTAGGCGAAATGGCAGGCGTTCACCTTGTCAATGCGGCTGGCGGACATACGGTAGCTGCGCCCATAGAGGGTCTCCACCGCCTGGGGGGAGAGGCGGCCCCGGGTCATGGCCGCGGCCCGGTCCATGGCTGCCAGGGCCTCCCCCCAGCGGCCATCCGCCTCAAAATAGCGGCGGATGGGCCCCTCTACCCCCGCCATCTCCAGGGCTGGGATCAGAGCCGTGCAGCGGTAGGACCGGGCCAGATCCTCCCCGCCCTCCTCCACGCCGGGCAGCATGGAGCGCAGCCTTCCCACCACGAAGGAGGGCCGCAGGACGGCCCCCGACCGGTCCGCCGCAGGCCATGTCACCACCAGGCGGTCCGTGGGCTGGGCCAGCGCGGCGTACAGGTTCTCTAGTTCCATATGAAAAAGATCCATGCCGCTGGGGGCCAGTTCAACCCCCAGAAGCCGCAGCTGCTCCCGATCCTCCCGGCTCAAAAGGCCCGTCTCCCCCTGCACCGCCGGCAGCACATGGTCATTGGCCCCCATGAGGAAGAGGCACTTCACCTGGTGGCGGTCATTGCGGGTCAGCTGGGCAATCTGCACCTGATCCAGGGAGACAGGGATGGTGCCCACATTGTACTGGGTCAGCACCAGCTTCAAAAGCCGTGTAAACTCCTCCCCATCCAGCGGAACATCCCCCAGCACCTGGGCATACTGGTCCATGACGGCGCACAGCAGTTCCCACAGCTGGCCGTACTCACGGGCCTGCTGCAGCTGGTCCAGTTCCTCCAGCCGGGCTACCCGGGCCTCCAGCTGACCGGGCAGGTCAATCTCCTCCAAAAATGCATACAGGGCCCGCAGCTTGCCGCCGGCCCCCGGCGCCTCCCGCAGCCCCAGGGCCAGGCGGGCCAGGGGGCGCTGCACCCTGCGGCGCAGACGGTTTAAATCCGCCAGGGCCTCCGTTTGCTCCGGCGTGAATCCCTCCCGCCAGCCGTCCGGGTTGGCGCTCCAGTCCTCCTCCCGCACCCACATGTTCCCGTGGAGATCCCACTGGATCACATAGTTCTCCAGCTTATCGCACTCCTCATCCGTCAATCCCGCCAGGCCGGTCTTCAGCCAGCGGAACATGTCCTCATACTCATAGCCCCCCACCACCGCGTCCAGGACGCCGGCAATGAGGCTCAGCACCGGCTTCTCCAGCACGTCGCTGCGGCGGCTGAGATACACCGGCACACCGTAGCGCTCAAAGACGTTTTCAATAGTAGCCTCGTACTCCTCCAGATTCCGGGCGGCCACGGCAATATCCCGGAACCGGTAGCGGCCTGTGCGCACCAGGGAGAGAATGCGGGCGGCCACATACTCCGCCTCGGCATACATACTGTCCGCCCTGTGCAGTTCCACCTGGCCGCAGTCCCCTGTCCAGCGGGCCTGGACGCCAAAAAAGTGGGCCTCCACATGCTCCAGAGCGTTTTGGGGCGGCCGGGCGGGCAGACGCACCAGGCGGCAGGGGCAGCCACGGTCCTGGGCCAGCCGGACCAGCCGGTCACGGGCCCGGAGACTCTGCTGGAAAATGCCCTGCCCCCCGGCCTCATCCCCAAGGAGGGTGACGGTGACACCGGCCGCCCGGTCCAGCAGGACGGCAATAACCGCCTCCTCCTGGGCGGTAAAATAGGTGAACCCGTCCAAAAACACATGCTTCCCATCCCCATAGCCGGACACCGCCAGCTTCTCCACCAGCTTCGTCATGGCGTCCCGCCGGTCCTCCCCATCCCGGCGGAGGCCCGCCAAATAGGCGGCATAGATGAGGGAGACGTCGTGTATTTTATCGGCGGACATGCCGGTAAGGCCCGGCAGGGCCTCCCCCAGCCGCTCCGGCGGCACCCGGCAGGCCTGCAATTCATCTGCCAGGGCCACCAGGCCTGTGAGAAACGCCGCCTTCTGGGAGGGACGGCGATAGACCCGCAGGCTGGCGGACACCTCCTGGAGGGCCCGCTGCATCAGCAGCAGCTTGCCGCCGGCGTCCAGCGTATAGTCCGCCAGCCCGCCGACGGCGGAGAGCACCCGGTGGGCCAGCAGCCGGAAGCTGAGAACCTCCGCGTGGCGGGAGGCCGTGGGGCCGCAGGCGCGGCAGAGATCCAGTTCCGCCTGGTGGGAGGCGTGCTCCGGCACCAGCAGCAGCTGGCGCCCCCCATCCCCCAGGCGGCGAATCTCCTCCAGCACCCGGGCGGACTTGCCGGTATTGGCCCGGCCCATCCATATTTCCAGCATGTCGCCGCCTCCTTGTCCAATATGGCTCCATTGTAGCAGAGTCAGGGATACTTGACAATCAGGAAAACCGGAGCAGATACGCCATCCGATTTCTGCGGACGGCACGGCGGCCGTCCCAAAAGCAGCGCGGCACGCCCCAGCAGGGGCGTGCCGCGCTGCAGCGTCTCTATCGCACCACCACGTTCTCCTCACCCAGGCACTCCCGCAGTTCGTCCAGCAGGGACTTGGCCAGCAGGCACTGGGCGCCGAGGCGTTTGCCCGTATCGGCAAACACCAGCCGGGCGGGGGTGCTGCCGGGGAACATGCTGATCACCCGGTTGAGGTGGCCCACCACCGGGTCGGCGGCGGAGGGTACCCGCAGCCAAACCACCTTTCCGTCCACCGTCAGCACACCGGGGCGCTGGGAGGCACCGGAGGGAGCGGGACTCTCCTGGGCAGCGGCCCCGCCGCTGAGGGAGCCCACCCAGTCACAGAGGATCTGAGGGGGCTTCTCATCCCGGACGGACAGCTTCCCGCGGATGAGTACAGCACAGCCCTCCTTCAAAAGCCCGCTGAATTTCTCCAGGGTTTTGGAAAAGCATAGAAGTTCTATGGAGCCGCTGTCGTCCTCCACGGTCACATAGGCCATAAGGCTGTTGTTGCGGGTGGTCTTACTCTTGGCGGCGGTGACAATGCCGGCAACCGTAATGCGCTGCTCATCCTGATAGACGGTGGGACCATCCTCCTGGGCAAAATCCACCTGAATGGAGCCGATATGCACGGCCCCCGCGCTTTTTGCCGCCTCCCGATAAGCGTTCATGGGGTGGCCGGAGAGGTACAGCCCCGTCACCTCCCGCTCCTGGCGCATTCGCTCCTCCATCGTGTACTCGGGAATCTTCGGCAGCACCATGGACACGCTGCCCCGCCGGGCCGGGCCGGCAGCCATTCCAAAAAAGTCCAGCTGCCCATCCACATTCTGCCGGCGGCTGTCGGCAATGGAATCCAGCAGCTTATCGCTGATAGCCGCCAGCTGGCTGCGATAGGCGCCAAAGCTGTCAAAGGCGCCGGAGCGGATCAGATTTTCCACCGCCCGCTTGTTGATATCGCCCCCATACATCCGCTCGCAGAAGTCCTGGAACCCGGTAAAGGGGCCCGCCGCCTCCCGCTCCCGGACCACCGCCTGAATAAACCCGCGGCCGATATTCTTGATGGCCACCAGGCCGAAGCGAATCCCCTCCTCCTCCACCGTGAAGCTGTCAAAGGAGCGGTTAACATCCGGGGGCAGCAGGGCGATGCCCATGTCCTTGCACTCGCCGATATACTCGGAGACCTTCTCCGAACTGTCCAGCACAGATGTCAGCAGGGCCGCCATGTATTCTCTGGGGTGGTGCAGCTTAAACCAGGCGGTCTGATAGGCCACCACCGCGTAACAGACGGCGTGGGCCTTGTTAAAGGCGTAGTTGGCGAAGTCGTAAATTTCGTTATAAATGGCCTGAGCGGTCTCCTCGGGGATACCGTTCGCCACGCAGCCGGAGATGCCCCTCTCCTGGTCCCCGCGTAGAAAGGCTCCCCGCTCCTTCTCAATGTCCTTTACCTTCTTCTTGCTCATAGCCCGGCGCAGCATGTCCGCCTGGCCCAGGGAGTAGCCCGCCAGACGGCGGAAGATTTCGATCACCTGCTCCTGGTAGACGATGCACCCATAGGTGACGGAGAGAATGGGCTCCAGCGCCGGATGCTTATAGGTGACAAGGTTGGGATCGTGCTTGCAGGCGATAAACCGGGGAATGGACTCCATGGGGCCGGGCCGGTAGAGCGCCACAATCGCAGTCAAATCCTCAATGGACTGGGGCTTCAAGCCCACGCAGACGCCGGTCATACCGGCGGACTCCATCTGAAACACGCCGCTGGTCTTCCCGGCCGTCAGCATGTCGAACACGGCCTGGTCATCCTCCGGAATGTCCTCCAGGCGGAAGTCCGGCTCCCTCCGGCGGACCATCTCCACCGCGTCCTCCAATACGGTCAGGTTCCTCAGGCCTAAAAAGTCCATTTTCAGAAGGCCCAGTTCCTCCAGCGTCACCATGGTGTACTGGCAGACCACGGTCTCATCGTTCCGGGCCAGGGGCACATAGGTGTACACCGGGTTTTTGGTGATCACCACCCCGGCGGCGTGGGTGGAGGCGTGGCGGGGCATGCCCTCCAGGGCCTTGGCGGTATCGATCAGCTTTTTAATCTGGGGGTCGCCGTCGTAAAGTTCCTTCAGGGGCTTGCTCAGGCGCAGAGCCTCATCCAGGGTGATATGGAGGTTGTTGGGCCCGCTGGGTACCTGCTTGGCCACCACATCCACCTCAGCGTAGGGGATATTCATCACCCGGCCCACGTCCCGGATGGCCCCCCGGGCGGCCATGGTGCCAAAGGTGACAATCTGGGCCACCCGGTCGTCCCCATACTTCCGGCGGACGTAGTCCACCACCTCGTCCCGGCGGGTGTCGCCGAAGTCCATATCGATATCCGGCATACTTACCCGCTCCGGATTCAAAAACCGCTCAAAGTAGAGGTTATACTGCATGGGATCAATATCCGTAATATGCAGGCAGTAGGACACCATGCTGCCTGCGGCACTGCCCCGGCCCGGGCCCACGGGGATTCCCTTCTCCCGGGCGTAGCGGACAAAATCGGAGACGATGAGGAAATAGTCCGTAAAGCCCATCTTCTCAATCATGTCCAGTTCGTAGTCCAGTTGCCGCCGGTACTCCGGATGGGCCCCTCTGTACTTCTCCTCAAAGCCCGCCTGGCAGAGGCGCCGGATATAACTCTGGGCCGACTCCCCCCCGGGCACGGCAAACTCCGGCAGGTGGTATTTGCCGAAGGTGAATTCCAGATTGCACAGCTCCGCGATTTTCTCCGTGTTGGCCAGGGCGTCGGGATAGCGGGAAAAAAGCTTCTCCATCTCCTCTGTGGAGCGGAGATAGAAGTTCCTGGGCTCGTAGCGCATGCGGCCCTCGTCGTCCAGCATCTTTCCCGTCTGGATGCACAGGAGTACATCGTGGCTCTCCGCGTCCTCAGGAGCCAGGTAGTGGCAGTCGTTGGTGCACACCAAGGGAATGCCCGTCTCCTCGTGGAGGCGCAGCAGCCCCTGGTTTACTACCGCCTGATCCCGGATGCCGTGATCCTGCAGTTCCAGGTAGAACCCGTCCTCCCCAAAAAGTTCCCGCATCTCCAGCGCGTAGGCCCTGGCGCTGTCGTAGGCCCCGTTCACCAGGGCCTTGGGGATCTCCCCCGCCAGGCACGCGGACAGGGCCACAAGGCCCCTGCTGTGCTGGCGCAGCAGATCCATGTCGATACGGGGCTTGATATAGAATCCCTCCACATAGGCCATGGATACCATATAGCTGAGGTTTCGATAGCCCTCCTCATCCCGGCACAGCAGCACCAGGTGGCGGCTGTCGGAGTCAAGCTCATGGACCTTCTGGAACCGGGTCCTGCCAGCGGGGGCCACATAGACCTCGCAGCCGATGATGGGCTTGACCCCCTCTTTCTTGCAGGCGCGATAGAAATCAATGGCGCCGTACATGACGCCATGGTCCGTAATGGCCACGGCGCTCTGCCCCAACTCTTTCACCCGCTTAGCCAGACCGTCAATGCGGCAGAAGCCGTCCAGGAGGCTGTATTCGGTATGGACATGGAGATGGACAAAGGACATTTTTCTGCCTCCTTGGTGGTTTAAACCGCATACAGAGTTTCGTACTTCCCCCGGGTGAATTGATCATATTGAAAGGTGCTCCGCCTCCAGCATCTCCTCCAGAATCTCCACGGCGGCCAGGATGTACACATCACAGGTTTTTTCCGCCCCCAGCCGCCGGGCAGCCGGGCTTTTCGACAGATCCGCCGGCAAGGGCTTCAGCCCGTCGCAGCGGAGAGAGGGGAACCGCTCCAAAAACCGCCGGTTAAACTCCCGCATCTTATCCGCCGCCAGGTCCTTAGCCGCGGTGTCCGCCGGGTCGGCATGGGGCCACCTGGCGCCCAGCACCACCGCCGCAGCGCTGACCGCTCCGCAGAGTTCCCCCGCCCGAAAGCCGCCGCCAAAGCAGCCCAGCAGCCCCGCTGTCCGTTCCTCCGGCAGGCCAATCACATCCGCAAAGGCACAGGCCACCGCCTGCGCACAGCTGTATCCCTGGTCCCGGTAAGCCTTTGCCAATACTGTCCGATCCATATCGTTTCTCCTCTACTGTTTGCTCAATTCCACCAGCTTGCGCAGCCGGTGGTTCAGGCAGCTTTTTGTTACCGGCGGGTCAAACTCCTCCGCCAGCTGGGCCAATGTCAATTCCGGGTAAGTCTCCCGCAGGATAATGGTCTCCTTCAGCTGGGGGGTAAGGTCCTCCACCCGTCCCAGTTCGTAGAGCCGCCGGATGGCCTCCAGCTGCCCCCCGGCGGCGTCCACCGCCTTGTCCAGGTTGGCGCTCTCACAGTTCACCCGGCGATTCACACCGTTGCGCAGTTCCTTCTCCGCCCGGGCGTTCATCACCTCCATAGCGGACACCGGCGCCCCCATCACCGTCAGCAGGTCCTCAATCTGATCGCTGCTTTTGAAATATGTCACCTGGTAGCCCCCCCGCGCCACCTGCCGGGGCTGGCGGCCCATGTCGGTGAGCAGGGCCTGCAGTTCCCGGCTGGCCTGGCTATGGCTGGTTTCCAATTCCAGATGGTAGCGCTTGGCGGGGTCGGTCATGCTGCCTCCCGCCAAAAAAGCCCCCCGCAGAAACGCGGAGCGGCAGCAGTCCTCCTCCAGCAGGCCGAAGTTGATGTGGAGCACCGGACTCTGCCGGGGGTCAAAGCCGAACTCGTCGATCATCTGCGCCAGCTTCTCCCCATCGCTGATCTGAAAGATATACTTCTGCTCCAGAGCGCTGGGCATCCGGTCAAAATCGATGCCAAAGGCCCGCTGGAACAGGGCCGGCAGCCGAATGGCAAACTCCTCGCTCTCCGTAATGATCCGCACCTCACGGATCGTAAAGGTGTTGCAGTAGAGCAGCACCCCGTAGGCCTCCGCCCTGGCGCAGCACAGCCGGCTCAGCGGCGCCCGGCAAAGTTCTGTTTTCACATCTGACGAGAATGACACCAGCACACCTCCCCCCGGCGGTTCACCCGCCTTTTCCCCCTAATAAACCGTGGTCCTTCCATGTGGCGTCCATTCCCCATCCGCTGCCGGACACCACGGGCAACCCTACCGGGCCTTCCCGCCCAGAGCAGCGGTTTGGGTCAAAACCATTTGGATATGGGTATCCCATTCCCCCGCTATTCCGCCCGGTACCGCCCCAGCCCGGCAATGCGGACACTGCGCTGGGCGTGGAGATCCAGAAGGGCGGCGGCCAGCTTGTCCGGGTCATGGCGAACCAGGCCGTCCCGGACCAGGGAGACGGAGCGGCTCACCAGTTCCACCCCCAGCGCCTCACAGGCCGCCTGGTCACAGGTCAGGGGCGCGGCCCCCTCCCGGGCGTAGCGGGAGAGTATATCCCCGGGCACAGGCTCTGCATTGACCAGGCACAGGGAAAAAAGGCCCGGCGCTGAGTGCTGAAACAGGGCCCGAATGTGGTCGGCGGCGGTATACCCCTCCGTCTCCCCCTCCTGGGTCATCACGTTGGCCACATAAATTTTCAGCGCGTCGGAGTCCAGAATGGCGCCGGCAATACCATCCACCAGCAAATTGGGGATGAGGCTGGTGTACAGGCTGCCGGGTCCGATGAGAATCATATCCGCCGCCCGGATGGCTGTCAGGGCGGTATCCAGGGCCGGCGGGTGCTCCGGCAGGAGCCGCACCCGCCGGATACGGCAGTCCTCCCGTTTTTTGCAGTAGAAAATCTTGGACTCCCCCAGCACCCTGGCCCCGTTCTCAAACTCTGCCTCCAGACGCACATCGCTGGTGGTAACAGGCAGAACCGTGCCGGTGATGGCCAGCACCTGGCTCATGCGGCTGACCGCCTGGTCAAAGCTGGGGGAAATCCCGTTGAGGGCGGCTAAAAACAGGTTGCCAAAGCTTTGCCCCCGCAGGGAACCCTCGGTAAACCGGTAGTGCAGCAACTCGCTCATAACCGGCTCCACATTGGCCAGCGCCTCCAGGCAGTTGCGGATGTCCCCCGGCGGAAGCATCCCCAGTTCCTCCCGCAGAACGCCGGAACCACCCCCGTCATCCGCCACCGTGACAATGGCGGTAAGGTCGTCAGTATATTTTTTCAGGCCCCGCAGCATGGTGCCCAGCCCCGTACCGCCGCCGATAGCGACGATCCGGGGCCCCCTCACGCCGGAGCCCGGATGGATTGTTCCTTCCATTGCATTTCCTTTTGTCTCAGGCTCTGGTCATATCCCGGTGATTCTCTGTCACCTGATAGCCCAGGGAGCCGATGTACTCCGCCAAGGCGTGTGTGACCGCCACGGAGCGGTGGTGCCCGCCGGTGCAGCCGATGGCCACCACCAGCACGGTCTTGCCCTCCTCCCGGTACAGCGGCAGCAAAAACCGCAGCAGATCCCGCAGCTTCCCTAAAAACTCCTCTGTCTCCCGGAAAGCAAACACATAGTCCCGCACCTCGCTGTCCAGCCCCGTCTTATGGCGCAGAGCGTCAATGTAAAAGGGGTTGGGCATAAACCGCACGTCAAAGACCAGATCCGCCTCCATGGGCAAACCATATTTAAACCCAAAGGACACCAAGCTTACCGTCATGCCGGCGCTCTGCCCGCTCTCCCCGAACAGGCGCAGCAACTCCCCCCGCAGTCGCGCGGTGGAGTAAGTGGTGGAGTTTAAAATGATATCCGCCTGGCGGCGCACCGGCTCCATCATGGCTAACTCCTGATTCACCGCCGCCTGCAGGGTTCCCGCCTGCTCCTGGAGAGGGTGCAGCCGCCGTGTCTCCTTATAGCGCTTGATGATGGTCTCCACATCCGCCTCCAGAAACAGCAGCTTGCAGTTGTACTCCTTTTTCCGCAGGGTGTCCAGCACCTCCAGGAACTCTTCGAAGCTGTCGGCGGTACGCACGTCGTAAACCAGGGCCACCCGGTTGTAGCGGCCGCTGCCGGCGGCGCAGAACTCCGCGAATTTCAAAATCATCCCGGCGGGCATGTTGTCCACAATATAGAACCCCACATCCTCCAAAAAGGACGCCGCCTTGCTCTTCCCGCTTCCGGAGAGCCCGGATATAATGAGTATCTCCACTTGGTCTCCCTCTTTCCCACACACAGGCCTCAGCCGACGATCCGCACCTCCGGCTCCAACAGGACCCCCGTTTTGGCCGCCACAACCTCCCGCACATGGTCTATCAGCGCCAATATATCGGCGCAGGTCGCCCCGCCGGTGTTGATAATGAACCCGGCATGCTTTTCCGACACCTTGGCTCCGCCAATGCTGGCCCCCTTCAAGCCGCAGCCCTCTATCAGCGCCCCGGCATAGTGCCCCGCCGGCCGTTTGAAGGTGCTGCCGGCGCTGGGATATTCCAGGGGCTGCTTCTCCCGCCGGCGTGCAATCAGGTCCTCCATCCGCTCCCGGATAGCGGCGGTGTCCCCCGGCGCAAGGGAGAAGTCCGCGGAGAGCACCACCCCGGGCCGGTGGGAAAAGAGGCTGTGCCGATAGCCAAAGTCCAACTCTCCGGCCTCCAGACGCCGGACGCCCCCCTCCGGGAACCACGCCTCCGCGCCGCATACCACTTGGCACATCTCCCCGCCGTAGGCCCCGGCATTCATGCACACCGCGCCCCCTAAGCTGCCGGGAATGCCGTGAGCGAACTCCAGGCCCGTCAGGCCCGCCCGCTGAGCAAATACCGCCAGCCGGGCCAGGGACACCCCCGCCTGGGCCCGCAGGGTAGTCTCCCCCGTCCGCTCCACCGCCTCCAGTCCGCCGGTGTGCAGGACCACACAGTCGATCCCCCCGTCCCGCACCAGCAGATTGGAGCCGTTGCCCACTACCAGGCAGGGCCAGCCCTCCTCCCGGCAGAGTGCCAGCAGGGCCGCAAACTCCCCGGCGGAGGCTGGACAGACCATGCGCCTGGCGGGCCCGCCCACCCGGAAGGTGGTGTGCCGGTTCATCGGCTCCTCCCGCAATATCTCCAGGGTTGGGAACTTCTCAGCGCAGACAGCGTCAAAACGGTCGCTCCACGGCATAGGGCGTGCTCTCCTTCCAATTTTTGGTCCTATCACTGCAGGCCCAGCAGCGCCGCGCCGATGATCCCGGCGTCATTGCCCAGGCGGGCCTTACTGATTGTTGTGTGGCGCTCCGCCTCCCGGCCAAAGCACATCTGCCGGACCATCTCCTGCACAGGGTAGAGCAGATCCTCATCCCGCTCATGGCTGACGCCTCCGCCCAGGCAGATGACCTCCGGCTGGAAGATATTCACAAAGTTTGCCAGGCCGTCGGCCAGATAGCTGAGGTACTGGTCCACCACAGCCCTGGCTGCGGCGTCTCCCTTCCGCATGGCCGCGAAAGCGGTACGGCCATCCACCCGGCTCAGTTCCCCCTCCGCCTGCGCCCACATGGCGGAATCCCGATGGCTCTCCATGGCGGCCCTGGTCTGGCGGATCAGAGCGTTGGCGGAGGCATAGCGCTCCCAGCAGCCCCGGCGGCCGCAGGTGCACTGGTCGCCGCCGTGAACAATGACAATGTGGCCGCCCTCGCCTCCGAAACCGTTGACCCCATTCTGGATCTTCCCATTCAGGATGATCCCCGTGCCGATCCCGGTGCCCAGCGTCACCAGAATCAGGCTCGAAATGCTTTTATCCTCATAGTGGTAGTACTCCCCCAGGGCGGCGCAGTCCGCGTCATTGCCCAGGCGCACCGGCACATCCCAATACTGCTGGAAAATCTCCCGGACAGGCATCATGCGGATGGGAATATTGACGGTCTTGACGACGGCGCCCCCCAGATCGTCCACCGGTCCGGGAAACCCCATACCCACCGAGGCCACCTGCTCCCGGCTGATGCCCTGGTCCTCAATCAGACCCAGCGCCATGTCCGCCAGGGTCTTTCCCATGGCCTCCATGGTGGTAAACGCCAGCTTCTCCTTCCGGGTGGCCACAATCCCATATGTCTCATCCACCAGGCCCGCCTTCAAATTTGTCCCGCCCACATCAATGCCAATATAGTACATAGTATTTCCACCTTAGCTAAAAATTGTCTCTCTTTCCCAGCGCCCGTCAGCCCTCGCCCTGGACACGGCGTTCAATTTCCTCCGCCAGCTTTTCGGCGGCATTGTAGCCGTACTTCTTGTGGCGGTTATTCATGGCGGCCACCTCCACGATCACCGCCAGGTTCCGCCCGGGCTGAACGGGGATTGTCAAAATCGGCACGTCCATACCCAGAATATCCACCGTCTCCTCGTCCAGGCCAAAGCGGTCATAGAATTTATCGTCCCGCCAGCGCTCCAGATGGACCACCAGATCGATTTGGGTCTCCAGCTTCACGGCGCTCATGCCGAACAGCTGCTGCACATCGATCACACCGATGCCCCGCAGTTCAATATAGTGGCGGATCAGTTCCGGGGCCTTGCCCAGCAGCTGGTCGGCCACCCGGCGGATATCCACCGCATCGTCCGCCACCAGCCGGTGGCCCCGCTTTACCAGTTCGATGGCGGTCTCGCTCTTGCCGATGCCGCTGTCGCCGGTAATCAGAACGCCCTCGCCGTAGATGTCCAGCAGCACGCCATGGCGGGTGATGGTGGGAGCAATCTTCTGGGTAAGCAGGTTGATCACCTTGGTGGTAAAGTCCACCGTGGTATCGGCGGTATGCAGCAGATTTCGCTGATACTTCCGGGCCATATTCAGGCACTCGGGATAGATATCCAGGTCCCGGGACACCACCAGGGCGGGAATATTGTATTCAAACAGCTTTGCGAAACTCTCCCGCCGCTTCTCCGCCGCCATGCCCTCCAGCACCTTTGTCTCCGCCATGCCGATCACTTGCAGGCGCCGCTCGTCAAAATAGTCAAAAAAGCCCATCAGCTGCAGGCCGGGCCGGTTCACGTCCTTGATACCCACCAGGGCCGTCTCATAGTCCGCCCCCCGGTTCACTACCGCCAGTTTCAGCGTCTCCACCAATTCCGGCAGGCGCAGCCCGTCTTTCATCACGTCTCTCACCATTGGCCGGTTCCCCCGTTTTCCGCACTGTACAGCGCAATATTCGATGGGATTATTATAGTATAAAAGCATCCCCATGGCAAGGCGCAAAAAGTTTTCAGAAATTGAAAAATTCTGCTTGCAATTCGTGTCAAACTCTGGTATCATATCAGTCGGTGCTTATTGCTCCAAGGTGAGATTTGAAACAGCAAGGAGGTGCAACGGATGGCTAAGTGTCAGTTCTGCGACAAGGGTGTTACCTTTGGTATCAAGGTGTCCCACTCCCACAGACGCTCCAATCGCGCATGGAAGCCCAACGTCAAGCGCGTGAAGGCGGTTGTCGATGGTACCCCCCGCCATGTGTACGTTTGTACCCGGTGTCTGCGTTCCGGTAAAGTTACCCGCGCTGTCTAACAAACACGTGGTTTTTTGGTTCATTGTCAAAATGGACAAGCCGCCAATTTGTCGCAAAGAACGGTGTGACCCTGGGGTCACACCGTTTTCTGTGTTTTTGCCCCACTCCCCGCCTGGGGCCGCCATGGCCCGGCGGTTTTTTCATCGTCCCCGCCCATCCGCGCAGAAGCACCCCGCCAAACCGGGAGACGGTTCGGCGGGGTGTTTGTCTGTGGTTCGGCGGTGGGCCGCCGGTTGTGCTTACAAAATCAGCAGATCCTTGGGAGCCAACATAATATCCTGGCAGCCTGCATCGGTTATCACCAGTACATCCTCAATCCGCACACCAAAGCGGCCAGGCAGATAGATTCCAGGCTCGGCGGAGATCACCGCCCCCACGGGCAGCGGCTGGTCGTTGGCGGGGCTGGCGTTGGGCAGTTCGTGGATCTCCACCCCCACGCCGTGGCCAAAGCCGTGACCAAAATATGCGCCATAGCCGGCGTCCGCAATCACCTGGGCGGCGGCCTCATGGACAGCCTTGCCGGTGACGCCGGGCTTCGCGGCGGCAATCCCCGCCTGCTGGGCCCGCAGCACCGTGTGGTACACCCTGTCCATCTCCTCTGTCACCCGGCCAACCGCCACGGTGCGGGTCATATCGGAGCAGTAGCCGCCGTAGACACAGCCAAAATCCATGGTGACAAAGTCCCCGGCCTCCACAGCCTTCTCAGTGGGCACGCCGTGAGGCATGCTGCTGTTGGCGCCGCTGACCACAATGGGTTCAAAGGACATCTTCTCCGCCCCGCCCAACAGCATCTGGTACTGCAGGAAAGCGGAGATCTCCTTCTCCGTCCGGCCCGCCCGGATAAAATTCAGCGTCTCCGTCAGCGCCTTCTCCGCGATGCGCTGTGCGGAAATAAGGGCGTCCACCTCTGCCCGGTCCTTTACGGAGCGCAATTCATCCAGCAGCGCCGTGGCGGGAACCAGTTCCACATCCAGCGCCTTCTGCCAGCTGGTGTGCTCCGCCACGGTCATGTACCGCTCCTCGAAGCCCATCCGCTTTACTCCCTCTTTGGCAGCCAGGGCCGCAATCAGCTTGGCCGTAGGCTTTTCCCGGGTGCACTCCAGCACCGCCGCGCCGTCAATGGCCCGGCCGGCCGCCTCAATATAGCGGCTGTCGGTTACGAACCAGCTGCCTCCGGCCGTCACCAGGGCCACGCCGGCGGTGGAGTGAAAGCCGGTACTGTAGAGGCGGTTTGCCTCTCCCGTCACCAGCATGGCGTCCAGGCCATAGGCCTCCAGCTTTCCGGCGATCTGCTTAAATCTACTCATGGGTATATCTCCTCCTTGCAATTTTTTTAAAGGGCCGCTGCAGCAGATGCAGCACCCGGTTCCACGGACCCACGGGCCCGCCCAGCGGCTCCACCATCAGCGCCCGCACGCCGCTGCGTTTGGCCCCCAGCACATCTGTCAGCAGCTTGTCCCCCAGCATGGCTGTACGGGCCGGGGACACCCCCGCCTGATCCATGGCCTGGCGGTAGCCCCGGGGAGAGGGCTTTCCGGCGTGGCCCACATAAGGGATGCCCAGCTGGGCGCAAAACGTCTCCACCCGGCGGGTGGAGCGGTTGTTGGAGAGAATCATGACGGCTGTCCCCGCCTGCCGGTGTGCCTCCAGCCAGGAGCACAGTTCCCCATCCGGCCTGTGGACGGAGCGGGGGGCCAGGGTGTAATCCAGATCGCACAGGAGCAGATCCACCCCCATATCCGCCAGCAGCGCCGGCGTCACATCGGTAAAGCGGGAGAACACCCGGTCCGGGACGATGGAAAATGGCATAGCGCCCTCCTCGGTCGCATAATTTGTCATCGGGAACCAGTATAGCACCCTTTTTAAAAATCCACAAGGGGGAAGTCATTGTGCACATCTATTTGGCCGTCACACCGGATAAGCAGCGTGAGGCCCTCCGCTTCACGGAACGGCTGGCCCACGTGGCCTACCGGGTGGGCCCGGACGGGCACCTTACACGGCAGAACCTGCTGGCCAGAACCCAGGGGGGACTGATGGTTCTGGGGGACCGGGGGTGCGGCCCCATCCGGGACTGTCCGGCCCTGTGCCGGGAGGTGTGGCGGGAGTGCGGCAACCGAAACTACACAGGCGTAGTGGCTGACTTTGAGCGCGACCTCTCCCCGGACCGGCTGGCATTTTTGGAAATGCTCAGCCAGGTCCTGCGGCGGAACCGGCGGCTCCTCTATGTCCCGGAGGCCTGCGGCCCCCAGCTGGATCAGGCCGCCGTCCTGGTGTGCACCGCCATCTCCGGCGGCACCTTCCGCCAGCGGCTGGACGCGGCGGCGGAGCGGTTTGGCCCGCAGCGGCTGGCCCTGGACCTCCAGCGCCTGCGCATGGAGTTTCCTCTCCCCTGTCCCAGCGGCGAGGGCACGCCCCTGACCGGGGCGGCGCTGAGGGAACTGATGGAGCGGCGGCAGCCGGCAGTATTCTACTCCCGGGATCTCTGCGCCAAATACTTCACCTACACGGAACAGGGGAAGAGCCACTTCGTTCTGTTTGATGACGCCGACACCCTGTCGCGGAAAATTCAGGCGGGAAAAGAGATGGATCTGGCAGCAGCCTTTCTTATGTATCCGGAGGTGGAGGACCTGCTGCCCCGGCTCTTCCCCCGACCTGAACCGCGCCAGCCCGGGCGCTGACTCCGCCCCACACCCCTTACAGTGGCCAAAGTGACTCCAAAAAAGCGCAAAAAAGAGGACCCGGGGAAGGGTCCTCTTTTGGGGGAAGCATATCAATAGAAACGCTTATTACGATTCTTACGGGCCGCCTCGGACTTCTTCCGACGCTTCACGCTGGGGCTCTCGTAATGCTCTCTGCGGCGGACCTCAGCGATGACGCCGGCCTTGGCACAACTGCGCTTAAAGCGCTTGAGAGCGCTGTCCAGAGATTCATTTTCCCGCACATGGACTTCAGACATCTATTTTCCCTCCCTCCGACGTATCCGGCTTTATCCAGGATACCTTTAAGGGCCAATTACATGGCTTAACAGATAGCATTATACTGGTTACATTGTCTCTTGTCAAGGCTAAACTATGCAAAATTCCGCAAAATTTGAGAAAGCAGACCGGAGCGGGAAGCTGTCTGTCAGGCGCACAGCCCGCGCGCTTACCTGGCGGGCCGCACGATCAGGTTCACCAGCTTGTTTTTTACATAGATCACCTTTACGGTCTCCATGCCGTCCAGGAACCTGGCCACCCGCTCATTGGCCCGGGCAGCAGCCACAGCCGCGTCCTGGTCGCTGTCCAGAGGCAGCACGATGGTGCCCCGGAGCTTGCCCTGCACCTGGACCGCCATCTCCACGGTGGCCGCGATGGTCTTGCTCTCGTCGTAGACGGGCCAGGCCATCTGGCAGGCCATCTTCCCCGTCTCAGCGGCAAAGCCCATCTGCTCCCACTGTTCCTCGCACAGGTGGGGCGCGAAAGGGGAGAGCATCAGCAGCAGCGCCTTCATATCCCCCCGGCTGGCGCCGTTGGCGTAGTAGTCGTTGACAAGGCTCATCAGGGCGGCGATAGCGGTGTTGAACTTCATGGCCTCAATATCCTCGCTGACCTTGCGAATGGTCTTATGGACGGCGGACACATTGGCCTGGGAGTAGTCATCCCCCACGTGTTCCACTTCACACAAATTCCACACACGGTCCAAAAACCGTTTACAGCCCTTCACCGCGTTGGCGGACCAGGCGGCGGCCTTCTCAAAGTCGCCGATGAACATAATATAGGTGCGCATGGTATCCGCGCCGAACTGGTCGATGATGTCGTTGGGGTTGATGACGTTGCCCCGGCTCTTGCTCATCTTCTCCCCACCCTCGCCGAGGATCATGCCGTGGCTGGTGCGCTTCTGATAGGGCTCCTTGGTGGGCACCACGCCGATGTCATAGAGGAACTTATGCCAGAAGCGGGAGTACAGCAGATGCAGGGTGGTATGCTCCATGCCGCCGTTGTACCAGTCCACCGGGGACCAGTACTCCAGCGCCCCCCTGGAGGCCAGGGCCTTATCGTTGTGGGGATCCATGTACCGCAGGAAATACCAGCTGGAGCCGGCCCACTGGGGCATGGTGTCCGTCTCCCGCCTGGCCGCGCCGCCGCAGCAGGGGCAGGTGGTGTTCACCCAGTCTGTCATCTTGGAGAGGGGGCTCTGGCCGTCGTCGGTGAGTTCATAGCTGTCCACCTCCGGCAGCAGCAGGGGCAGCTGATCCTCGCTGAGGGGCTGCCAGCCGCACTTGTCACACCAGACCATGGGGATCGGCTCACCCCAATAGCGCTGGCGGGAGAATACCCAGTCCCGCAGCTTGTAGTTGACCTTGGCCTCGCCAATTCCCTTCTCCTCCAGCCATTTGGTAATCACGGGGATGGCCTCCTTGACGGTAAGGCCATTGAGGAACTGGGAATTAACCAGAACACCTGTGTCGTCCTTGGCGGTAAAGGCGGCCTTCTGCACATCCTCCCCGCCGGAGACCACCTCAATAATCTCGCAGCCGAACTTTCTGGCAAATTCCCAGTCCCGCTCGTCATGGGCGGGAACCGCCATAATGGCGCCGGTGCCGTAGCTGGCCAGGACGTAGTCGGAGATAAAGATGGGGATCTCCCGCCCGTTCACCGGGTTCACACCCCGGACGCCCTCCAGCTTTACGCCGGTTTTTTCCTTGTTCAGTTCCGTGCGCTCCAGGTCGCTTTTGGAGGCGGCGGCAGACTGGTAGGCCGCCACATCCCCGGCGTTCCGGAGTTTTCCGCTCTCCAGCCAGCTTCTCACCAGTTCGTGCTCAGGGGAGAGCACCATGTAGGTGGCGCCGAAGAGGGTGTCGGGCCGGGTGGTAAAGACCACAATGCTGTCCCCGGTGGTGGCCTGGAATGTGACCTCCGCGCCGGTGGAGCGGCCAATCCAATTCTTCTGCTGGGTCTTCACCCGCTCAATAAAGTCCAGGCCGTCCAGATCGTCGATGAGGCGCTGGGCGTATTTGGTGATCCCCAGCATCCACTGGCTCTTCTCCTTGCGGATGACAGGGGCGCCGCAGCGCTCGCAGGCCCCCTCCACCACCTCCTCGTTGGCCAGCACGCACTTACAGGAGGTGCACCAGTTCACCGGCATGGAGGTCTTATAGGCAAGGCCATGCTTGTAGAGCTGAAGGAAAATCCACTGGGTCCACTTGTAGTA
>CDZQ01018611.1_pt1 | contig 20188 bp, 30 predicted proteins | sample 554831 | NCBI WGS metagenome assembly CDZQ01 (sample SAMEA3182112, study PRJEB8094) | gut metagenome | biome: human; feature: gut; material: Stool; isolation source: human stools | place: Canada | collected 2013-05-06
GCGGCGGGTTTTTTTGTCTTCCATCTGACAGGCTGGTCCTGTTACAGCGGGTGCCGGAAATACACCATGTCCCGCAGCTGGACCCCGCCCTCAAAAATGGGGTGGTCATAGTGGTCAAGAAAGAAATTTTCCACCCGGTGGGAGGGCGTAAAGCCGCAGGCCAGGTAAAAGGGCACGGTGAGGGGACTGTCCCCGGTGCCCACCAGCATAGTGTGCCCACGCCCAGCGCAGCGGGCCAGGCAGAAAACCACCAGCGCCCGGCCGTAGCCCCGGCGCTGGTATTTGGGCGGGACGGCCAGGTTTTTCAATTCAAAGGTCCCCGCCCCCTCGTCGGTGACCACGCATACCCCCCGCAGGTCCGGGTCGTACAGGGCAAACAGCTCTCCCCGGCCCAGGTAGCGGGCGATCATGTCCTCCTGCTCGTCCCCCAGCAGGAGCAGATCCAGAAAACGATCCTTTCCCTGGAAAATTTGACGGACGTTCATCGCAGATCCTCCTGTCTGTGGAGCGTAAACTGGTTCTTCTGGAAGGAGATCAGCCCCTCCCGGCGGAGCGCCCCCAGCACGGCGGACAGGGCGGAGCGGTCCACGGAGAGGTAGTCGGCCAGCTCCTGCCGGTCAAAGGGGATGGAGAAGGTGCCGCTCCCCTGCCGACGGCTCTCGTCCGACAGATAGGCCAGAGCTTTCTCCCGGGTGGTGGGCAGGGTGAGGTAGCCCAGCTTCCGGTTGAGGGCAAGGTTTTTCCGGGCCAGCACCAGCTCAAGCCGCTCCCCCAGCTGGGGGACGTCCTCCCGCATGCGCCGGACGGAAAAAAACAGTACCTGGCTGGATTCCCTCGCTTCCACGGTTACCTGCAAAGGCTCGCCCAGCAGGGCATATACCTCGGCAAACAGATCCCCCGCTCTCAGCTGGGAAAGGATGGCCCGGTCCCCCCACAAGTCGTCCCGGACCACGTGAAGGGTGCCGGACAGCACCACCCCCAACTCTCCCGGAACCTCCCCCGCACGGAGGACCACCTCCCCCCGGCCCGCCCGGCGGGTGCGGGCGTGGAGCCGGCGGAGCAAGCCGGGAAGTTCATCCAGGTCCAGCCCCCGGAATAAGGGACATTGGATTAAATTGGCGGCATCCAGGTCCATAGTGTCCTCCTTTCGTTGGAAAAACAACAGACTTTTTTCTCTCATTATCCTATCATATGTCCGTAAAGTCAAGAAAAACCGGGGATTGCCCCGGCATAACCGGAAGGAGACGATGAAACCATGATCCGCAAGATCATTCAAATTGATGAGGACAGATGCAACGGCTGCGGCGCCTGCGCCAGTGCCTGCCACGAAGGAGCCATCGCCATGGTGGACGGCAAGGCCCGGCTCATCCGGGACGACTACTGCGACGGGCTGGGGGACTGCCTCCCCGCCTGCCCGGTGGATGCCATCCATTTTGTAGAGCGGGAGGCGGCAGCCTATGACGAGGCTGCGGTAAAAGCCCACCTGGCTCGCCGCGGGCAGGAAAAGCCCCTGGCTTGCGGCTGTCCCGGCACCCACAGCCGCACCCTAGACCGGACGGACTGCCGCCCTGAGAGAGCGGAGGGCCAGGCCGCCATTCTCTCCCAGCTGCGCCAGTGGCCGGTACAGATCAAGCTGGCGCCGGTAAACGCCCCCTATTTTGACGGGGCGGACCTGCTGATCGCCGCCACCTGCTCCGCCTTCGCCTATGGGGATTTTCACCGGGACTTTATCCGGGGACGGATCACTCTGGTGGGCTGTCCAAAGCTGGACGGAGTGGATTACGCCGAGAAGTTGGCTGAAATCATTCGGAATAACGATGTCAAGAGCGTCACCGTAGCCCGCATGGAGGTACCCTGCTGCGGCGGGCTGGAGCTGATGGTGAAAAACGCCCTCCAGTCGGCCGGCAAGTGGATTCCATGGCAAGTGGTGACCATCTCCTGCGCAGGAGAGAAGCTGTCATAAGAAAAAGGCGCGCCTAGGGCGCGCCTTTTTGATTGGCCGGACGGAAAGCAAGAAGGGCCTCCCTATGGGAAGGCCCTTCAAAGGGAACTCAGTCCGTAACAATATTCAGCTCGTCGCCTTGGGCGGACAGGTTGACCATAGTGATGGGGTCGGCGTACCGCTCGATGAGCTTGGCGGCAATGGGATCCTCCAGGTCCCGCTGGATCTGGCGGCGCAGGTTCCGAGCGCCGTAGGCGGAGGAGTAGGACTTGCGCACCAAATAGTCCAGCACCGACTCATCGTAGTGGAAGGTGATGTTCTTATCCCGGAGTACCCTCTCCAGCTCGGACAGCATAATCCTGGCGATGGCCTTGAAGTTGTCCTCGGTCAGCGGGTTGAAGTAGACGATCTCATCCACACGGTTGATAAACTCCGGCCGCAGGAAGGATTCCAGCCCCTTCATGGCCTTATCCCGGCCCAGCTGATTGGCCGTCCGGTCAAAGCCCAGGGAGCCGCCCTTGATGTCGCTGCCGGCGTTGGAGGTCATGACGATGACAGTGTTCTCGAAATTGACCACCTTGCCGTGGGCGTCGGAGATGTGTCCGTCGTCTAGGATCTGGAGCAACACGTTGAGCACGTCCGGATGGGCCTTTTCGATCTCGTCGAAGAGGATGACCGAGTAAGGCTTGCGGCGGATCTTTTCCGTAAGCTGGCCCGCGTCATCATAGCCCACATAGCCCGGGGGAGAACCGATGATGCGGGATACCGAGTGCTTTTCCATGAACTCGGACATATCCAGCCGGATGAGGGACTCAGGAGAGTTGAACAGGTCGGCGGCCAGCTGCTTGACCAGCTCGGTCTTGCCCACGCCGGTGGAACCGACGAAAATAAAGCTCACCGGCTTGTGCTTGGCGGAGATGCCCACACGCCCCCGGCGGATGGCGTTGGCCACCGCCTTCACCGCCTCGTCCTGACCCACAATATGAGTCTTAAGCCGGTCCTCCAGCTTGGCCAGTCGCTCGAACTCCTGCTCCTGGATCTGGCTGGCGGGGATTTTGGTCCACAGCTCGATGACCCGGGCCAGATGGGCGGCGGTGAGGGGCGGGTTGCCCTTGGCCTCGATGGCGGATTTCTCCCCCATCAGCTTGGCCTGGCGACTTTTCAGCTCGGCTAGGCGCTGATAGGCGTGCTCGTTGATTTCATTCTGAATCGCCTGCTTTTCCCCTACCAGAGCGGTGAGCTGGCGCTGAAGGTCGTCGATTTGGCGACGGCGGCCGTCCTGCCGCTCCTGGAAGGCCGGATCTCCCCGGTTGGGCGCCTCGGCGTCGTCCCGGCTCACTGCCATCTCCAGAGTGTCCTTTTGACGCTGGAGCCGCTGCTCCCGCTGGGCCAGTTCGGACACCCGGGGGTCGTCCTTGCCGCTGGTGGCGGCCAGCACGATCTCCATCTCCTTGGCGTAGTCGGCCAGCTCCTTGTCGATCTCCGCCAGCCGGGCCAGGTCCTTGTTGTGGAGGTTGACGTCGGAGGCGGCCTCGTCAATCAGGTCGATGGCCTTGTCGGGCAGGTAGCGGTCGGTAATATACCGCTCGCTCATGGTCACCGCCAAGCGGCACATGTCCGGGCTGATGGTCACCTTGTGGAACGCTTCATAATAGGGAGCAATACCCCGGATGATCTCCACCGCCTCGTCAATGGAGGGCTCTTCCACAATGACGGGTTGGAAGCGCCGCTCCAGGGCAGAGTCCTTTTCGATGTACTTGCGGTATTCCGTGAGGGTGGTAGCGCCGATGACCTGGATCTCGCCCCGGCTCAAGGCGGGCTTGAGGATGTTGGCGGCGTTCATGGACCCCTCCGCATCCCCGGCGCCTACGATGGAGTGGACCTCGTCGATGACCAGAATGATGTTGCCCAGCTTCTTCACCTCGTCGATCAGGCCCTTCATCCGGGACTCAAACTGGCCCCGGAACTGGGTGCCCGCCACCAGCGCGGTCAGGTCCAGCAGGTAGACCTCCTTGTCAATGAGCTTGTAGGGAACCTGGTGGTCGTAGATCCGCTGGGCCAGCCCCTCGGCGATGGCGGTCTTACCCACGCCGGGTTCGCCGATGAGGCAGGGGTTGTTCTTCTGCCGGCGGTTGAGGATCTGGATGGTGCGCTCGATCTCGTTGTTCCGGCCCACAATGTGGTCCAGCTTGCCCTCGGCGGCTTTCCGGGTGAGAGAGATACAGTAGTTCTCCAAAAACTTCCGTTTGGCCGGGGCCTTCCCCTTTTCCTCCTTGGCGGTGTTGGTGCGGGCGCCGTCGTCCGCCGAGGCGGAGGGACCCTGCCCGCCAAAGAGCTTGTTGAGGAAGGGGAAAGTAGCGGTGCGGCCGTCGTCGTCCTCATCGCCGCCGTCCTCTGGGACAGTCAGGCCGTCCGCCTCCTCCGCGCCGCCGAAAGCGGAGAGCATCTCATTGGAGATATTCTCCAGGTCCTCCTCGGAAATGCCCATCTTCTTCATCATATCGTCCACGGGCTTAATGCCCAGATCCCGGGCGCATTTCAGGCACAGACCTTCGTTCCTGGCCTGGCCCCCTTCTATTTTTGTGACAAACACCACGGCCACATTCTTGTGGCAGCGGCTGCACAGCGTAGGCTGCATAAAGATTCTCCTTTCAGGAATCAGATCTATTTTGGAGAACTATATCAGAATTTTATGAACATGTCATGAATGAATGACTGGAAATTTTGACGTTTTCAGGAACTGTCGGCCACTCATCCAGCCATCATGGAGCGCAGCATGCCGCTCAGGCCCTCAATGGTCATCAGCCGGGCCAGCGGTCCGGCGTTGGCGTCGGTGATGAGTCCACAAAGCCTTGCCAGCCACACCACCACCAGCATCAGCAGCACCCCCTTCAATAGGCCGATGAGCAAGCCGCCAATCGTGTTTACCGCGGATAGAATGGGCAATCGGAAGGTCAGGTCCAGCGCCCTGCTGATAAGAAACCACACCAGCAGGATCAGCAGGAAGGACAGTCCGAAGAGCAGCGCGTTGGCCGCCAGCTGGGCAAGATAAGCCGCCACAGCCGCCGCCGCGGTGGTGGTCACCTCCAGCACCTGCTCCTCTACTGCCTCCTCCAAAAAGCCCCTCAGGCCGGAAAACAGCTCCGATTCCCCAATGAGGTCCAGCACCTCCTGAAGGGTGAAGTCCGGCTCCGGTTCTGTCCCGTCCTCCGGGGCGGCAGAGGCCTCCGGGGCGGGGCTGGGGCTGCCCTCCGGGCCGGGGGATGGGAGAGCGCCGGGCGTCTGCCCGGTGAGTACGCCGTTGATGGACTGCTGGATCGAGGGGCGCAGGATATCCGCCACCGGCTGGGAAAACGTGGAGGCCACCGCGCGTGCCCCAAAAAAAGCCACAAAAATGGCCAGAAGGCTGAACAGGGTGAGGATCAGCCCCCGTTTCGCTCCCCGCCAAGCGAAAAACGCCAAGGCCAGGAAAATGGCGATGTCGATGATGTAAGTGGTCATGGGATACCTCCATAGGGTGGGCGGAGCATCGCTCTGCCCCTTTCGCCGGACGTTCAGCCCGGTACATAAAAGCTGGCGCTGTCCTCTGAAATGAGAATGGCTGAACCGTCCTCCATCAGCAGCACCTTCCGGGCGCCCTGAGTGCCTTCCAGAGAGGAATACAGCGACAGATCGCTGGTATAGATATCCAGCCGGTCTCCGGTGAGCACCGCCAGATACCGTCCGGCCGCAGACAGGGAGAGAACCTGCTGGTTCAGATCCAACGAGCCCTTAACGGTTCCGGTGTCGTCGATCACCTGCAAGGTAGCTTGGCTACCTGCCCGGTATTTGCCCAGCAGGGCGGCGGCAAAGCCGTCTCCCGACAGGTCATAAAGCTTCAGGTACTGGTTGGACCAGTTGGCGGAGGCGCTCTTTCCCTCGTGATCGGTAATGGCCAGCCCCTGATCTCCCAGAGTCCACACCAGTTCATCGGTGTGACGCAGGTCCAGCACCACATTGCCCCCCAGGCTGGCGGTGAGGTCGGCTGTAAAGCTGGAGGACTCCCCTACCGTCCCCTGGGCAGAATTGAGGGTGTACAACACCAGGTTGGACGAAAAAGCGCCGTTTTGCTGACCGATGGTAACGATAGCCAGAGTTCGTCCGTCATCGGACAGGGCTGCGTCCATGACAAAGGCGGAGGACAGCTGAATGCTGGCCACGGCCTCATAGGCGGAATTGTACACCGTCACCACGCCCCGATATCCGCTGGCTTGAGTGACTACGGTGAGCATCCCGCTGCGGTTGAGGCGGGCGGAAAGGATGCCGTCCAGTCCGCTGTCGGACCAGATGAGCGCGCGCTGGCCCAGCACATACAGACTGCTGCCTCCGGCGTCGTACACCACCGCCAAAGAGCCGTTGGTATCCACTACGGGATTTTCTAAAGAAACCGGCTGACTGACATACTGCGTTCCGCTGCCGGAATACAGGGAGATGGCGTTCTGAGAGCACACCAGCAAGTCCCCGTCCAGCACGGCAAAGGTATCCTCCAGGCTGCCGTCATAGACAAAGGCCTCCGCCTGTCCGCTGTCAGACAGCATCAGGGCCCGGTAGTTGAACCACCGCTTAATGGAGTCCAGATTCAGCACGTCCCGGAAAGCCACAGCCGCCACAGCCCCCAGCACCATGGCCAGGGCCACCAGAAACAGGATGACCCGCAGAAAAAAACTGGGCTTCTTTTTCTGCTTCCCCGGCTTTTGGGGGCCGCGCGGCCCTTGGGTCTGGGCCGCGTCCCCTTGGGTAGAAGCCCCCTTCCGCCCCATGCCGGCGCGGCTTGATTGTCGAAGGTTTTGCTCGTCCATGGTACATCCTTTCTATGCCTCGCCCGCACCGCCTATTCCTCTCTCAACGGCGCAGGCCCATGTCCCGGCGGCGCTGCGCCGCCCGTCCGCGCCAGGGCCTTCCGGGAATGCGCACGGTCATTCCCCCTGCATCTGCCGCAGGTAAATCCTTTTCATCTCCAGCGCGTCCTGCGCCTGAGTACCGGCGCTTTCGCAGATGAAGGTGGGGCTCCAGCCCCTTCTGGCCACAGCGGCGGCCAGAGGGCTCCAGTCCGGGCCATAGCCCCCGTCGTCTGCAAAGGTACGGTGGCACTTCTCCCCGCCGTTGGGAGTAAATTCAATGTGGGAAAAATGGCTGTGGAACACCCTTGCCCGAGCCTCCCCCAGCACCGCTTTCATCCGGTCCAGCATGGCATCCATGGCCTCCGCCCCATCCAGCGCCCCCAAAGACCGGGCGTACAAGTGGCCAAAATCCACGCAGGGTACCAGCCGCTCATCCACGGTGCATAGCTCCAGCACCTCGTCCAGATCCCCCAGCTGATTAATCTTGCCCATGGTTTCCGGGCAGAGACTGATATGGCCAAAGCCCCCGTCGTCGCAGGCCTGGATGACTGCCTTCAAAGACCGCAGGGCGGTGTCCATGGCCTCCCTTCTGGTCCGTTTCATCAAGGCTCCGGAATGGATGATCACCCGGCCGGCCCCCATCCATCCGGCCACCAGGCAGGCCCCGGTGATGTAGCCGATGGTCTTTTCCAGCGCCTGGGGATCTGGATTGGCCAGATTGATAAAGTAAGGGGCGTGAAGGGACAGGACGATGTCGTTCTCCTGGGCCGCCTGACCTACCTTTCGGGCCGTTTCCTCCCCCACATGGACCCCTTTGCCGCACTGGTACTCATAGCAGTCCAGCCCCAGCTGCCTAAGCCACTTGGGGGCGTCCGCTGAGGATTTATATGGGAAATTTTCCGCATTCCCCGCCGGGCCGAATCTTGCGCTCATAGGCTCTCCGCTCCCTTCCGGCCGGACCTCCCGGGCAGTCCGAATGCCGCTCACAATTCTTCTCCCCCGCGGGACAGCAGCCGGAAGGGCACCTCCACGGCATACCGCAGGTACCGCCCCGGATTGCCTGCCAGCCGGATCGGGCGCACCAAAATGGTGGCCACCCCCGCCCGGCTGCCCCCCAGGATATCCGTGAAGATTTGATCCCCCACGATGGCCGTCTGCTCCGGCGCCGCCTTCATCCGCTCCATGGCCTTGAAGAAGGAAGCGGTCTTTGGTTTTCCCGCATGGCCGATATAGGGCACGTCCAGAGCTTCGGCAAAAATGCGGGGCCTGCTTTCATGGCGGTTGTTGGACAGGATGAACAGCGTTACCCCATGTTCCGCCAACTCGTCCCGCCACGCCTTGAGCCTCTCGTCGGGCACGGGCGCCCCGTAGGGGGCCAGAGTGTTGTCCAGGTCGGCCAGCAGCAGCCGGATGCCGCGCCGCTGTAAAGCCTCCCCGGTAATTTGATAAATGTCATCCGCCAGAAATCTGGCCCGGAATAACGCCATGGCTCCACCTTCTAATCCGCCCGGGCCGGGCATATGGATAGATTGTCGCTTACCTCCATCCCAAAGATGGATGGGTTTTATTTTACCATGTTTTCACGCAGGTCACAAGGGGGAAGTCAAATGAGGGAGCTGCTATATGCCATCCCCGGCGGCCGGCCGGGCCAGGGGCTGGAATGGGGACTGACCCCCGCCCATATGTCCTACCGGGTGGGGCCAGGTCCCCGGCTGGTGGGAGTCGGGCTGACCCCGGAGGTCCGAGGCGGAGCCATGATGGTCTCCTGCGCCGGAGACCCCGGGGGCGGAGACTGCCGCCTGTGCTGCCGCCAGGTGGCGGAGGAATGCCGCCGCCGTGGATTTGACCGGGTGGTATGCGATTTTGAAGGGGCGCCCGTGGGCACCTTGGAGCAGCTGGCCCGGACCTTGAGCGCCCAGTGCTCCCAAGCGGGCCTGGCGCTGTATCTGCCGGAAAGCTATGCCTCCCTGGCCCCAGACTGCCGGGTGCTGGTCTCGTCCGTAGTCACTTCGGGCACTCTGTCCCGGCGGCTGGAGTACGCCATGGAACGCTGGGGTGCGGATCGGGTGGTGCTGGCCGTGGAGGCGGCGGCCGAGGATTTCCCCCTCCCCGCCGACGGTCGGGGCTCTCCCCTGGGGCCAGAACGGCTCCAAGAGCTTATGGATCGGCTGGAACCTGCGGTGTTCTTTGACCGGGGGCTGTGCGCCCACTACTTTACCTATATGCCCCGGGCCGGGCAGGCCCATTTTGTCCTGTTCGACACCCCCCGCTCCGTCCGCTCCAAGCTGGATCTGGCCCAGAGATTGGGACTGTACGGGGCGCTGCTGGCCGCGCCGGAGGTAGGCGGCTGGCTGGGAGAAATCTTCAGCGACGGCCCGTGAGGCCCCAACCAGCCGTCCCCAAATCTCCCCGCCGGCAGCCGTCCCTGCTCCAACGCCTTTCCCGTCAAAATACCCTGACGCAAAAAACAGCGTTCCGCCCAAAGCGGAACGCTGTTTTTCTCTTAGTAATACTTTTTGCGGTTCTTGCGGGCGGCCTCGCTCTTCTTGCGGCGCTTGACGCTGGGGCTGTCATAATATTCGCGCTTGCGAACCTCGGCCAACACGCCGGACTTGGCGCAGCTGCGCTTGAAGCGCTTCAGGGCGTTCTCCAAAGACTCGCCCTCGCGGACATGAATTTCAGACATCTATATTTCCCTCCCTCCGAGGCATCCGGCTCCATCCAGGATGCTTTAAGGGCCATAGTTATGGCGTTAACAGTAGTATTATATGAGAATTTTCCGCCCTTGTCAACCGCAAAATATGGGATTTTTAAAGATTGAAAATGCTACTAATAAGAGTAACAAAGGGTAACCCCCTTGTTACTCTTATTTTTTTATGAAAAACGGAGGTGAAAGGACCATGAGCAACAAATATTTGGGACCCGCGGATCGGCAGCTGATTGCGGAGAAGTGGGCCGCTTATGCGTCGGTGCGGGAGATCGCGGCGCTGGTGGGCGTGGCGCCTAAAACCATCTATCAGGAATTGCGCCGCGGGAACAACGGCACCCTGGACAAGAACAGCCGCCAGTCATACAACCCCGATCTGGCCCAGCGTCGTTTCCAGGAAAGCCTCCGCCGGCGCGGAAAGCCCCTGAACAGGGCGCGGGCCGCCAGTGAATGAGTGACCCCACCGTCATGGAGGCGGATAAATGCAAAGGAGGAAAAAACAATGGCAACCATGATCAAACAGACGAAAGAGGAAATCAGCTGGGAGGAGATCGCCAGGGCCAGAGAGATGGGTGTGCTGGACAAGCTGCTGGCGGAGCGGGATGTGATCCGCTTCAACCTGCGGAGCGGCACCGAGGTGGCCATCATGGTGGAAAAGGTGGAACCGGGCCGGGCGTGGATGGGCTTTGTGGACGGCGTGGCAGAGCGTCCCATGTATGAGCGCCTGCTGGTGCGCCCGGTGTCCTGGAAAGAGAGCGACGCACGGAAGTGGTGCAACACCGATCTGGTCCAGGATCTCCCGGAGGACCTGGTGTCCATCATTACACCCCGGACCATTCGGCAGACGGTAGAGGACAAGGAGCTGGTAACCACGGATCTGCTGTGGCTACATAGCGCAACGGAGTTTTTCGGGCGTCGGCCCTGGGCCTCTGGCGACGATCCCACGGAGGAGCAACTGCCAGTCTACAAGACCGAGCGGGACCGCGTGAAGATGTGGAACGGGCGGACATGGCCGCATTACACCCGGTCCGTCTATGCGTCGAACAGCTACTTTTTCTGCCGTGTCGGTACGGACGGCGCGGCCTACAGCAACAACGCCGACACTTCAAGGGCCGTGGCCCCCGGCTTTTGGATCTAATCGAACAATCCAGAAAAATCAAGCCCCGCAAGGGGCGGAGAAAGGAGCCGGACATGGCAAAACGAAAGGAAATCAAGTGGCGGTGGGAAGCCCGCGGCACCATGATCGGACGGCAGAACGGGATCATTTTTCGGATTTATCACCCGTGGGACATGCCGGAGCGGGAACACACCGTAAGCTGCTACGACACAAAGGGATCCGCAAGAACGATCAGCACGGCGGGTTACAGAAAATTCACCTGGAAGGAGGCCGTGGAGTTCTGCCAGGCAATCGCAGCCGGAGAGATTGACCTGGAGGACCTGCGGGCGGAGTTCGCCGCGATAGAGGCAGAACGGGAACGGCAGGCGCTCCGCAAAGCCGTGGAAGAGGCCAAGGAGTTCCGGGGCCACCTGGAGGCGGCGGGAATTTCATACAACACCCTGCTGGAACTGGAGGCGCTGCGGGGAAACCTGGGAAGCCTGGGACACAACGCGCTCCTGGGATTTGAACGCGGGGAGGGCTGGCCGGATGGGACCTGACGGGAAAGGCACCGCCAAGGCGGCGGTCTACATAGACGGACAGCCGGTGCAATACGCCGGAGAAATCACGCTGCCGGAGATTGTCGCGGTGCCGGAGCAGGTGGAGAGCATGGAGGAACCGCCGCTCCTTGCGTCAATGGGCTTTACGATGGAACAGTTCAATGAAACGGCCCGCTTTATGGCGGAAGCGTTCGGTATTTTCTGCGACAAGCTGGCGGAGGCCACCAGAGCGATGGTAGACGCATGGGAGGCGATCCGGGCGGCAGAGGAGTTCCGCAAGGCCCTGCGGTGGGCGGAGGCGGCCAACAGGCCGCTGGCCGCCCGCTACCACCACACCAAAAAGAAGCGGATCCGCAAGAAGTACGCCAAGCGGATCCTGGCCTGGTATCGGGAGGAGATCCTGTAATGCTACGACTGAAAGCCACAAAAACCAGTTTGTACAAGCTGGTGGCGGAATTTGTGCCGAACCTGCCTCCTATGCGGAGCGGGACCAGCTTCATCAAATATCCGAGAACCCCGGACTATGCCCTGGACTGGATCACGCAGGAATGGGACACCGCACATGCCTTTTTCTCCACCTGCATGGGCCGCCCGCTCCTGTCCATTGAGATCAAGAGCGGAGAAACCGGAAAGACGGTGAACCGCACCACACACGCCCTGAACCTCCGGGATCTCCGGGAGCGGGGCATGGTGGAGGAATTTGTGACGGCGGCGGAGCGCCGACGGATGGAAAGGAGTGCCGACAATGGCGGACTTTCTCCCGCTACCTGAAAGGGAATACAGCGTAATTTATGCGGATCCCCCGTGGCAGTATCGACAGCACGGGACCACGGGAAAGAGCAGAGGCACGGCGCTGAAACAGTACCCGACCATGGCAACCGAGGATATATGCAATCTGCCGGTGCGGAAAATCTGCGGGGGGGGGGCAGCCTGTTTTCTATGGGCAACTTTCCCAAACATTGCCGAGGGGATCAAGGTCCTGGAGGCATGGGGGTTTCAGTATAAGACCGCGGCTTTTGTGTGGGTGAAAAAATACGCCAGGAGCGGGACCAACTTTTGGGGCATGGGAGCCTACACCCGCGCCAATGCAGAGGTGTGCCTGCTGGGGGTGTCACCTGGGTTTAAGGCAAAAGAGCGGATCCGCAGCCACAAGGTACACCAGATCATTGAGGCCCCTTTTGAGGGGCACAGCAAAAAGCCGGATGAAACGCGACGGCGGATCGTGGAACTGCTGGGGGATGTGCCCCGCCTGGAAATGTTCGCCCGCCAGAGGGCGGAGGGCTGGGACGCCTGGGGAAACGAGGTGCCGCCGGAAGAAAGGACGATCAAATAAATGACCGAGCGGGAAAGACTGCTGGAGAAGCTGGGAAAGGTCAAGGCCCTGGCGGATCGCGGAGAGGGCGGGGAGAAAGAGAGCGCGGAGCGCACCCTGGCCGCCCTTATGAAAAGGTACGGGATCACCGAGGAGGACCTGGAGGACACAAAGGCCACCATTCACTGGATCCGCTACAAAACGGACTGGGAGCGCAGACTGCTGGGACAGCTGGCTTATATGCACCTGGGCACGGGCCATTCTTTCGGGTGCGTGGGTCAATACACGGGAAGATCCCGAAAAAAAGTGGGGATCAAGTGTACAGCGGCCCAATACATCGAGATAGAGGCAGATTTTGCCTTTTATAACGAGGCCATGAAAGAGGAAATGGAGCTGTTTTACAGCGCGTTTCTCCAGAAAAACAGGCTTTTCCCGCCGCCGGAGCTGGCCGCGGAACCAACAGAGGCGGAAAAAGAGGAATGGGAAGATATGGAACGGATGTGGAAGATCCACTCCATGATGAACGGGATGGACCGGCACACGCGACACAAGGCCCTGGAGGCCGCAGAATAGGAGCAGACCATGGACAAAAGACAGGGGCGCCCGGCCAGGCTGGAGATCGGAATGGTGGTGGTGCGGACGCCGCAGACAATATTCGAGGAGGAGCACGGAAAGGAGATCCGGCGGCCCAGGCAGGGGCAGGTGGACTATATCCACCCATTGGGCCGGTTTCACATTGTGGCCTTTCGTGTTCGCGGGAAAATCATCAAGGAAACCTTTCAGGGTGTGGAGGTATCACAATGAATTTTTTGGAAATGAACGGACTGCAAACGGCGCAGACCCATTTCAAGGACATTTTTCAAAACAATATCCACCGGGACTATGCGGACGCCATGCTGGACTGGCTGGAGCAGGAAACAGACTTTTTCACGGCCCCGTCCTCCACGAAGTACCACGGGGCACACCCCGGCGGCCTGCTTGCACATAGCCTGAATGTGTACTACCGCCTGCGGAATATTGCGATCCGCGATCTGGCGGACAAGGAGGATCCGGGGAAATGCCGCCTTTCGGAAGAACAGGAGGAAACGGTGGCGGTCATTGCCCTGCTGCATGATGTGTGCAAGGTGGGCTGCTATCACATGGAAACCAAGCGGCGGAAGAACCCGGAAACTGGCCGCTGGGAGGATTATGAGGGATATACATACAAAGACCCCATCCCCCTGGGCCACGGAGAGAAAAGCCTGTACCTGATCCAGCGCCACATGGTCCTGCTGCCGGAGGAGGCGCTGGCCATTCGGTGGCACATGGGCGCATACGATGACGCGGCCAAGACGGACAGCCGCGCCATGTCGGCGGCCATGGCGGCCTCCCCGTGGGTATGGCGCTTGCAGGAAGCGGACATGTGTGCCGCCTGGATCGACGAACGGGAGGCCGGGCAATGAAAAAGGAGCTTTGCAAGCCATGTGCCATTGCACTGGAGAACCGCGGAAAAACCGTAAAGGCCGCCGGTGGGCGGTGTGAGAAAATCACCTGCGCAGAATGTGGACGCCGGCGTTTTGGGTACACCTACGAGGTGACGGGCTGGCCGACCCACAGAAAAAAGGAGGACAAACTGACATGAGCCAGAGAAAGGCCAAGGAATACCGCCGCGCCATGGAACAGTACACCGGAGTGGCCGAAGATGTGGACGATCTGAAACGCCGTGTCGGAGCATTGGAGGCCAGACACTACCGGGAGGACCGCGACAAGGCCGTGGACATGATCCAGCGCCGTGCGGCGGCAAAAAAGTGGGAGGAAACGGTAAAGGCAAGAGCTATGAAAAAAGCGGAGCATGAGCTAAAAACACGGGCAGAGGAACGCCGGCGGCGGATCGCAAGGCGGAGGTTGATCACCCTGGCCCTGGGCGCGCTTGCGGTGGTCATGCTCCTGGCCTCCGTGATCATGACCATCACGGCCAAGCCGGCGGCGGAAGCCGCAGAGGCAGAGATCACCGGCGCCGCCGTTACTTCCCCGCCGGTAACCCTGGTGACCGTAGAGCCGGACATGTGGGACGGCGAGGGAGAGGATCCGCTGGAGGCGGAGAAAATCGAGGAGGCCCTGCTGGCCTCCGGGTATTTCTCCGTGGCGGTGCCTATGTGCTACGAATACCAGGACTACATGCGGACCTACTGCGCGGCCTATGAGTGCCCCTATCCCCTGGCCCTGGCCGTGGCAGAGGTTGAAAGCCACTTTGATATGGACGCGGTGGGCGCCGCCGGAGAGGTGGGGATCATGCAGCTGAACCCCGGCCCGGAGAATACATACTGGATCAACCTGGAGGCCGAAACAGAGCTGGACCCCACCACACCCTCCGGGAACATTGCCGCTGGGTGCTACCTGCTGGGAAAGTACATGCAGGAATACGGGGACGCAAACAAGGCGGCTATGGCGTACAACATGGGAGTGAGCGGAGCGGAAAATGCCTGGGCGGAGGGTATCACCTCCACCGACTACTCCACCGCCGTGGTGGAAGCCATGGAGCGGTGGGAGGTCACAGTGAACGCATGGAATGGGATATAAGCCGGGCAGGAATACGGGCCGCGGCAGAGCGGAGGGCACGGATCCACCGCTGGCAGGCACCGGGCCGCGCCAGAGTGGTACACCCGGCCCGCGGGTCCGTAGTGGTCCCGCACAGTTCAAACCTGGCGGCGATCCTGAACGCAGCGGAGGTATGGGGTTGCGACTGGACAGAGATCCGGGACGCAAAGGTGTGGGCGGCCCCTGGAGAAAAGGCGGTCCCAATGCCTACATTATATAAATAAGGAGGCGGAGCGAAATGCTGATCAACGAAAGCGGCCTGGTGCGCTGTATCAAGCGGGCGTATAGGTCCGCCGGGTACGCGGTGGTGACCCAGGACGATAGCATGGCAATCTACACGGAGCAATGGTATGTCCAGTGCAAGCGGGCGGCCCTGCCCCGCAAGGTGCTGGCCACAATCGTGGAACACATGGGCATGATACCGGACACGGCGCCCATGTCCATCATAAAGGACGGGGATCCGCAGCTGATCATGCCGGATGTGGCCATGGACGAAACTTCCCACTGGAGAACCGGGGAACGCACAGACACGGTGACCATGGCCACCGTGATCATGCAGGGTTACCAGATATTCCAGCCGGAGGGCGGCGGTGCCTGCTATGGCGTGAGCCTGTCCGACCTGGAGATCATGGAGCGGGAAATTGCAGAGCATGGGCAGGCAACCGTGGTAGACGGGGACCGCCTGCTATGGTGCGGGGACAACGAAGTGGTGGCCCTGGACACCGTGAGAAAGGCCCGGTCAAGCTGGGCAAAGGAATGGGAGCGGGCCGTGTGGAACGCCCTGGAGGGCGTAGATCTCCATAAAGAGGAGGCGTGACAATGCCGCAGACGAATTTTGACCGGATCACAGCCTCCCCGGAGGTGCTGGCCGCTTTCCTGGCCTCCCTCCCCTGCCTGGACGCCCCATGGGATGACGCTTTCCACCGGGTTTTCTGCGACAACTGCCCAACAACGGACTGCCCGCAGGTATGCCCGCATGAAGCGGAGCGGAACAGCCCGGCGTGGTGGCTGAAACTGGAGGCCACAAAATAATGGAAGTAACTGTAAATATGAGCGCCGAGGAGTTCCTGGAGTTCATGGCCTGGCAAAAGGACAGAAACCACTACAACGCGGAAATGGCCGCGCAGAATAGAAAGTGGGAAATGCTGGCAAATAAAGCCTGCTGGGCCATCGAGAAAGACCCAAAACGGCCCGGAAAGGTCAAGATCGTGGATCAGGAACACGCGGCGGAGCTGCTGGAGCTGGCAAATGACTACCTATCATAAAAAGAAAACCACCTGCGCCCGGTGCTGACAACACGGCGCAGGTGGACAGATACGAGGCGGCGCGGAGGCCGTCCTGGATAGCTGTATTATAGCATACTCCCGGACGGCCTGCAAGCCGCAAAATTTGACGGGGCTGCGGCCCCGTATAGCTCCGGTAAGAGCAATTAGTAAAGTGACCAGCAGGCCAAAAGGAGGAGAACACCATGGCCTATGTCCATAGGCGGGTGAAAGCTGGCCGCACCATCGAACACAGGAAAATGCAGTCATACCGGATCCACACCAAGGGGGTCCAGAGGGGGCCGAACCACGGGACCACATCGGAAAAGCAGGCCAAGATCAACGAGCGGGTGGCAGAAGAACACCTGCGCTGGGACCTCAACGCCAATTTCGGACACCGGGATCTCCACGCCGTCCTCCACTACTACGCCAAGGACACCAGCTTTGAGGAAATACTGGAACACAAAGCCGTTTTCCTGCGGAACCTGCGGAAGATCTGCAAAAAACGCGGGATCAAGTACAAGGCCGTGGTGGTCATCGAAACCAAAAGGATGACAAATCCGCACATTCATGTGGTAATAACGCGCATGGACCCGGAGATCATCACGGAGGCGTGGGAGTTTGTGCCGAGGGGCGGCGGGGGCGTCAGCTTCAAACCGCTGGACCGCCGCGGGAACCATGCAAAGCTGGCGGCCTATCTGGTCAAAGAAAGCCGGTCAACCATGGAGAAGTACCGGGAGATCGGGAAGCGGGGCAAGAGGTACAGCAAAACACAAAACATGGCCAAGCCCGTGATTACATACACCACCGTGGCCGCTTCCTCCTGGCGCAAGGAGCCGAAGCCAAGCAAGGGCGCCGTGCTGTACATGTTCGATGACGGATCCACCACGCGGAGCGGGTGGCACGAAATCAGCGGTTACCCATACCAGGAATATTTCGAGGTTTTCAACGAATAGGAGGACGCCATGAAAATTTACATTGCCGGCAGGATCGCCGGGGATAGAAAATACCGGGCAAAATTCCGGGAGGCCGCCAAGGCGCTGGAGGGAATGGGGCATGTGGTCCTGAACCCGGCCACTCTGCCGGACGGCCTGACAGACGCGGACTATATGCAGATCTGCATGGCCATGCTGAACGCGGCAGATCTGGCCGTGTTCCTGCCGGACTACCGGGAGAGCCGCGGCGCCATGGTGGAATGGGCGTACTGCCAGAGGATCGGGAAAGACTGCGCCCTATACATGGACATGACAGGAGGCGGCAGACAGTGAGCAAAGCGCAGATCAGTATGTGGGAGGAAAAGATTGTGGACAGTTTCGCCGGCGGCGGTGGAGCTTCCACGGGAATTGAGCTGGCCACGGGCCGGGTGGTGGACATAGCGATCAACCACGATCCAGACGCCATTTTAATGCACAAGACCAACCACCCGCACACCGTACACTATCAGGCCAGCGTGTGGGATGTGGACCCGCTCGAAGTCACCGGCGGCAGCCCGGTGGGCCTGTTGTGGGCCTCCCCTGACTGCAAGCATTTTTCCAAGGCCAAGGGAGGAAAGCCCGTGAACAAGCGGATCCGGGGACTGGCCTGGATCGTTCTACGCTGGGCGGGAACGGTCCGCCCCCGCGTAATCATCCTGGAAAATGTCGAGGAGTTCCAGACATGGGGGCCAGTGCGCCGCGGACACCCGGTAAAGGCAAAGACCGGGCAAACATTCCGGCGGTTTATTGGCCAACTGGAGGGACTGGGCTATGCCGTAGAGTGGCGGGAACTGGTGGCGGCGGACTATGGAGCGCCAACCACCCGCAAACGGTTTTTTCTGATCGCCCGCTGCGACGGGAGGCCCATTGTGTGGCCGGAACCCACCCACGCGCCGGCGGACAGCCGGGAGGTGCTGGAGGGGCGGAAAAAGCCGTGGCGGAGCGCGGCGGAGATCATAGACTGGAGTCTCCCCTGCCCCTCCATTTTCGACACGCGGGAGGAAATCCGGGAGAAATACGGCCTTTCCGCCCAGCGGCCACTCCGGCCCAATACCATGCGCCGGGTGGCCAGAGGCGTGGACAAGTTCGTGATCAAATCCGCTGCCCCGTTTATCGTACCAATGGGCTACGGGGAGCGGAACGGACAGGCCCCACGAGTTCACAATATCGCAGGCCCAGCGCCCACGGCGGTGGGGAAAGGCAAGCATGGAGTTTGCGGCCCGGCCATGGTGCCATGGACGGTGACAAACACAACCAACTCCACGGGGCACCCCGCCAATGAGCCGATAGACACGGCACGGACCGGCGGCGGAGGCGGTCAAATGTTTTTAGGGGCCTCCCTGATCCAGTATCACACGGAGCAGTCGGAGCATGTGAGAGGCCAGGAGATCACCGGGCCGATCATGACCATTGACGCAGCCAACCGCTACGGCCTGACGGCGGCAAGCCTGGTCAAATACTACGGGAACGACCGGCACGGCCAGAACATCCAGGACCCGCTCCACACGGTAATATCCAAGGACCACGAGGGCCTGACAACTGCGCACCTGGTCAAGATGAAAGGCACCAACCTGGGAGGGCCTGCCACGGAGCCGGTGCAAACCATCACCGCGGGAGGAGGCCATCATGGCGTGGTAACCACGCGGATCACCAGAGCGGAGCCGGGAGCAGATCTCAAACACTGGCCGGAGATCCGGGAACTGCTGAATACATATTGCGGCTATGACCTGGGGCCGGAGGATGTGATCCTGCTCCAGATCGGCGGTGTCTGGTATTTCATGGCGGACATTGGCCTGCGCATGCTGACGCCGCGGGAACTGTACAGAGCCAACGGCTTCCCGGATGATTACAAGATCGAGCGGGACTATACCGGCCAAACCTACGGGAAAAGCAAGCAGGTGGCCAGATGTGGCAACGCCGTGCCCCCTCCCTTTGCCGCGGCCCTGGTGCGGGCCAACCTGCCGGAGTGGTGCGCAGGGGTGGAGATCAGCACCATGGAGGAACTGGAAAGGGCGGTGGCGGTGTAATGCTGGAAATCGTCCCCATGACATTGCGGGAGGCCAACGCCTTTGTGGAGCAAAACCACCGCCATCATGGCCCGGTGGCCGGGCATAAATTCTCCATAGGGCTTTCGGACGGAGAGCAGATCGTGGGCGTTGCCATTATAGGGCGCCCGGTATCACGCCACCTGGATGATGGGTGGACCCTGGAGGTAAACCGCCTTTGTACTGACGGGAGCCGCAACGCCTGTTCCATGCTGTATGCCGCAGCCTGGAGGGCGGCGCGGGCAATGGGGTATAAGCGCCTGGTGACATATATCCCGGAGAGCGAAAACGGGGCAAGCCTGCGGGCAGCCGGGTGGAAATGCGTGGGGCAGGCCGGCGGCCTACGCTGGACCGGACGCCGGAGGCCGGAGGTAGACCTGTACCCAGCACAAATGAAAATCCGTTTTGAACGGACGGCGGAATGAGGTGGAGCCATGAACGGAAAGAAAAACATGCGCCGGATCAGCGTCCTGGTGACCGCGCAGACGGCCTACAACCTGGACAAGCTGGCAGCCATGTGTGGCTACCGGGAGCGGGGCCATGTGATCGACAAGCTGGTGAGAGAAAAAATGCTGCAACTGAACGGAGGAAAGCGACATGAACAAAACGAAAATTGACTGGGCCACCATGAGCTGGAACCCCGTAACTGGGTGCCGCCATGGGTGCCCATACTGCTACGCCAGACGGACCGCCCGCCGATTTGACGCCGGGTGTGTAGATCCCACCCCGCTGCCTGGCGGCCTCCATGTGCTGACGGAGAAAATCAAGGCCACGCCCTACCCATACGGGTTTGAGCCTACCATGCACCGCTACCGGCTGAACCAGCCGGAGCG
>CDZQ01060723.1_pt1 | contig 20028 bp, 14 predicted proteins | sample 554831 | NCBI WGS metagenome assembly CDZQ01 (sample SAMEA3182112, study PRJEB8094) | gut metagenome | biome: human; feature: gut; material: Stool; isolation source: human stools | place: Canada | collected 2013-05-06
GTCAATGAAAAAGGCTCAGATTCCGACTTTCCCACCGAAATGTCAAAATGATACATCCGCTCCCAAATACGCAGCTGCTCCCGATGCCGTTTGAAATCAGGATCCAATCGCGCGACGGTCTGCCAAAACCGTGCAGAATGATCTGCATAGACCAAATGAGCACACTCATGCGCAGCAATAGCCTCGATCAGCTCCCGCGGCAAAAAAGCAAGGCGATAAGAAAAATTCAAATTGCCCTTCTCTTTATTGCAGGATCCCCATCGCGTCACTGCCGAATTGATTCGAATACCATTCCAATTCAAATCATTATTCATACAGATGTCTTGAACAGCTTTTGAAACTACCGGCAAAAGCAGACGCTTTAAAAAGGAAACCACATCCTTATGGACGCGCTGCACATCGGCGTTTGGAACAAGAAAGGCAGATGCATCCCATTGAGGTTTTTCAACATCCGCACATCGAACCGGATATACCTCGCCAAACAGAAGAATGCTGCCTCCATCTAACAGCTCGGCTGCCGTTTTTTTCTGTTTCATCTGCTGTTGTTTGCACAAAATCCAATCGGAATGTTCAGCCAGCACCTGATCAATACGTGTCGCTGATATACGAGCGGGCGCACGCACTTCAACCTGTCCATCCGGAAATACGCGAATCCGGATCCCACGCCTCCGCCCTCGTACCAAACGATAATTCATACGCTTTCCTTTCCCCTATCTGATAGAAACAGCGCGGGGAAAATCCCCGCGCAAATTACATCAGTCTGAAAGAATACTCGGATTCCAAACATCCGGTTTTTGAACACCCAACAATGCCACGACCGTAGCCGCAACGTTGGATAGACCAAAGGCACCCTCCGCAATATGATGAACGGCATTGGGATCATATACGATAAACGGAACAGGGTTTAACGTATGAGCGGTTTTGGGTTTTGGCGGTTGACCGTCATCCTTCTTCTTTTTCTCATACATTTCATCTGCATTTCCGTGGTCTGCCGTCACGATCAGAATGCTGCCGGTTTCTTCTACGGCTTTTACGATACGGCCCAGACACAAGTCCACTGCCTCGACACCGATTTTAGCGGCCTGGAACGAACCGGTATGGCCCACCATATCCCCGTTCGGGAAATTAGCGCGGATAAATCCATATTCGCCGCTGTAAATTGCCTGCAAAACCTTGTCGGTGACCTCGGCCGCCTTCATCCACGGGCGCTGTTCAAACGGAACGGTATCCGAACGAACTTCTTCAAACACTTCTAAATTCTCATCAAATTTTTCGCTCCGGTTTCCGTTCCAGAAGTAGGTTACGTGGCCGTACTTCTGCGTCTCTGAAACAGCATACTCTTTGATGCCGTTGTTTACCAGAACTTCGGAAAGCGTATTTTCAATATGCGGCGGCGCAACCAGGAAATTCTTTGGAATCTGCAAATCCCCGTCATATTGCAGCATGCCGGCATACAGTACTTTCGGGAACCGCTGCCGATCAAAAGCCGTAAAGTCTTCCTCGTCAAAAGCGCGGCTGATTTCAATCGCGCGGTCGCCGCGGAAATTAAACAAAACCACACTGTCATTGTCTTCTACCGTTCCCACCGGTTTTCCGTCCTGAGCAATAACAAACGGCGGCAAATCCTGATCGATTGCACCGGTACGCTCGCGCAGCGTCGAAATCGCCTCTGCGGCAGAAGCAAATTGCTCTCCTTTTCCGAGAACGTGTGTCTCCCAGCCCAGCTGTACCATCGGCCAGTTGGCTTCATAACGGTCCATGGTGATCTGCATCCGGCCGCCGCCTGATGCAATTCGACCGTCAAAATCGTTAGTATTCAGTTCGGCCAATAAAGCCTCCAATTCGTCCACATATTTCATCGCACTGGTCGCAGGAACGTCACGGCCGTCCAGCAAAATATGCACGCGGCACTTTTGTACGCCGTCAGCTTTTACCCGACGCAACATTTGCTCTAAATGATGAATATTGGAATGTACGTTACCATCCGAAAGAAGCCCCAGAAAATGAAAAGTAGACCCATGCTGCTTACAATTTTCCACTAACTTCTTCCAGATTTCGGATTCGAACATTTTTCCGCTTTCAATCGACTCATTAACCAACTTTGCGCCCTGCGAATAAATCTGACCGCAGCCCAACGCGTTATGACCGACCTCACTGTTGCCCATATCTTCATCGCTGGGCAGCCCCACAGCCGTCCCGTGCGCTTTAATCGTTGTATACGGACAGGTTGCCATCAAATGATCCAATGTCGGCTTATACGCAGCACTGACGGCATTTCCGTAAGAATCCGGATTATGCCCCACTCCGTCCATAACAATCAAAACAACTTTTTTATCCATAAACACATCTCCAAATTATTGATTTATCCGTTGCTGTATCTCGAGCAAAAACTGCTCGGAAGTAACCACTTTTTTATTTTCAATCGAAGACAGCGCGGCCAGGTCTCCGGTCATAATGCCGTCTTCAATGGTTTGGATGCTTGCGCGCTCCAATTCTGTAGCAAAATCCATCAATTCCTGGTTGCCGTCCAATTCTCCGCGCTTACGCAGCGCACCCGTCCAGGCAAAAATTGTTGCCATAGGGTTGGTTGAGGTCTTTTCCCCTTTCAGGTGTTTGTAATAGTGACGCTGCACCGTACCATGAGCCGCCTCATACTCGTAAACACCGGTCGGAGACACTAATACAGAAGTCATCATGGCTAGGCTGCCAAATGCCGTCGCAACCATATCCGACATCACGTCGCCGTCATAGTTTTTGCAGGCCCATACAAACCCGCCTTCACTGCGTACGACACGGGCAACTGCGTCGTCTATCAGGGTATAGAAATAAGAAATCCCTGCTTTTTCGTACCGGTCGCGATATTCTGCCTCATAAATATCATGAAAAATATCCTTAAACCGGTGATCGTACGTTTTTGAAATAGTATCCTTAGAAGAGAACCACAAATCCTGCTTGGTATCCAGCGCAAAATTAAAACAAGCGCGGGCAAAGCTCTCAATACTGCGGTCCAGGTTATGCATCCCCATAATCACACCATCGGAATTTGCAAAGTTATGGATCAACATCCGCTGTTCTTTTCCTTCCGCATCCGTTACACACAACTCCGCCTTAGAACCTTTTTCTACACGCATTTCAACATCTTTATAAATGTCGCCGTATGCATGACGCGCAATGGTAATCGGCTTTTTCCAATTTGGCACAAACGGCGTAATACCCTTTACCAACAACGGAGCACGGAAAACCGTTCCGTCCAAAATCGCACGGATGGTACCGTTCGGACTTTTCCACATCTTTGTCAGATTGTATTCCTTAACCCGATCCGCATTCGGCGTAATCGTGGCGCACTTTACTGCAACCCCGTACTTCAGCGTTGCATTGGCGCTGTCTACCGTAACCTGATCCCCGGTTTTTTCACGATTTTCCAAACCCAAATCATAATACTCGGTATTTAATTGCACATAAGGCTCAATCAAATATTCTTTGATCCACTGCCAAAGAATTCGAGTCATCTCGTCGCCGTCCATTTCTACCAGCGGCGTAGTCATCTTTATTTTTGCCATTTCCATCCTCCTTATTCCGCTTGTCGAAGCGACGGATAGATCGTTCCGGCAAGACTTTATATCAAAACCTATTTTTCTTTTTATATTATACCATATCCGGTAAAAATTGTAAACGATAACTTTGTAAAATTTTGTGAAAGAAAGTACCGACATCCTAAGACGCCGGTACTTTCTGTTAAAATTTTTGCATGATCAAATGCTTATCCCGAAAACGCGGATATACCCGTATGAGAAACAACTCATACAAAAACGCAATAATACAAACCTGAACGGTTGTAATAATAATTTCCTGAATGGTTCTCGGAACCCATAAAATCCAAAACGCTTTGTTCCCGTAATACAGCAAACTCAGCCATACCGTATTCAGGGTCGAACCGATCAACCCCGCACCCAAAATAGCCACAAATAATCCAACGACACTGACAGCCGGTTTTTGCGCTTTGTCTCGTCTGCGCATCAACAACTGATCCACGACAACAAAAATCAACCCAATCAAACAGACCAGTTCCAGCCCGATTGTCAACCCGGACGCATACAATGCAAGATCATTCCGATAAGCCTCGTTACTGGAAAAAGACAAGGTAGCCGTTGATTGCGTAACCAGTTGATCATATTCTTCAGCAGACACAACCGATAATTGAACCTGTTCTATCTGAGAAACGGCTTTCTGCGCATTTTTGCTTTTGAGCTGACCCGTTTTTTCATTCACCTCGTCAGAGATTACAACCGTCGTGCCGTCATCAAAAGCGTCCTCAGCGATTGTTTTTACCGTCGACGGCAGCACCACTGTTTGAATCCCCTTATCCCGGAACGCACCACTGCTGATAGAGGTTACAGAAAAAGCACACCCATCGTAATCAGCCTTTGACGGAACCGCAACAATCGGTCCTTCCGCCGTACAATCCCGAACCTGCATACTGTCGTCTGTAGCCAGGCTGGTCAACACATAAGAAAACACCGATAAATCCTTCTGCTGTTGCAGCCGCTGGACCTGTCCTTTTGTCGCAACGTTCTGCGTCGTGGGCAAAAAGCCGGTTAAAACCTGATCGTTCCGGAAGCTGACGTGATTTACCACACCAAAAGTACCGATCAACACCAACACGCAAACCGCACTGATCCCCAGCTTTTTGTTATCCTTGATCTTCAACACAGCCCACCAGAAAAATCCGCGGAAAAATCCGGTGCACAAAGCGGTCAGCGTAAACAACGGATTATAAGCGCCCGACGGCTTCACAATACAGCCGAACAAATCCATAAACACGGAGGACGCCGCCCCGTAAGCCGGGCCAAACAAAATAGCCGGGAACGAAGAAAAAATACCGCTCAAATTAATGTGCATGCCGTCGCCGCCAAACAACGGCAACCGGAATCCTGCAATCAAACTCGTCACACATGCCAGCGCGACAAATACAGCGGTAATGGTGATCCGTTTCAATAACCGATTCCGTGAAAACGGATCTTTGTTTTTTACAAGTTCATTTTTTTGCATAAAAAAATCTCCTCCCTCAAATTTGCAACAAGTGGAGGAGCATTTGTTCCTACTTCTGTTACAGCGGGATGCAAACCCGAAACCGCAGCGATTTACACTTTCGTTTGCCGGACAACTCCCCGTTCCGGCAACACTTTACGCTTCGAGCTTTACTCTGAACTTTTTTCTATTATACTACACCCTAACATATTTTTCAAGTACTTACAACAATTTTTTCCAACATAAAAACAGGATCTCAATGAAGTATATTTCTTTTTACAAGAGACTTCCCACACCTTTTCTCCCTTTTGCGTTTCCACACAACTCATTACAGGCAACAAAGGCATAGAACATAGAACGCAAACACATCCCGAATGCAATGTATCCATATGCAATGCATACGGATACATATAAAAAAGCCTGCCGCAAAATCGGCAGACTCTTCTGGCTATTTACATTTGTTTCATATTAAAACAATTACGCATTGAACAAGGCAGCCAACTTGGACTTTTTGTTTGCAGCCGTATTTTTATGCATAATCCCTTTCGAAACTGCTTTATCCAGATTCTTATAAGCAAGGCTGAGCGCTTTAGCATCTTTCTTTTCGATTTCGCCTCTCAGCTTTTTCAGGTTTGTCTTCATTGCGGATTTGAACATCTTGTTGTTCAATGCTTTTACCGCAGTTACCTTTACACGCTTTTTGGCAGACTTAATATTCGGCAAATCAGTCACCTCCCGATACTTACTTTTGTATACTTGGATATTATACCAGATTTTTTTATTTTTTGCAAGGGGTTTTTACAAACTTTCTTTTTTTCTACACACTTTATTTTTAAAAAGAAAAAAAACGGAAATAATACTGCAAGAACCTTTTCAATCCAAAAAGGAGGAACTATCATGGCTTTTACGGCAAGAACCGACATGGCCTGCGAACTGATTGACAAAAAAGAAGGCGAAGGAATTCGACATTCCGAAAAAAACTGTGGCGGAATTCGTGTTTCCGAAATTGAAATTTCTACGCCTCAGGCCGCACAACAATTACAAAAAGAACAAGGCACCTATATTACCGTAAATTTTGAAGGCGCTTTTAATGACCCTGCACTTTTTGATGAAGCCATTCTCCAAATTGCGCAGGCCGTTCGATCTATCGCAGACACCAACGGAAAAACGTCACTGATCGCCGGGCTGGGCAATCGGAAACTGGCTTCAGATGCACTGGGCCCGCTGACTACGGACCGTATTATTATTACCCGGCACCTTCGGCAATCTGCCCCGCACTTATTTGAACAGGCCCGGCTCGGCGTCACCGCGCAAATCACACCGGATGTACTGGGAAAGACCGGAATCGAAAGTGCAGAAGCCGTTCGATCCGCTGCACAAATTGTCAAACCCGATGTCATTTTTATCATTGACGCACTGGCGGCCAGAGAAATGCGAAAGCTCTGTGCTTGCGTACAAATCAGTAATACCGGACTGCGCCCGGGCTCCGGAATCGGAAATCACCGAATGCAATTAGACCAGGCCACATTAGGAACGCCCGTTATTTCCATTGGGGTTCCGACCGTCATGGATGCCCTCACGCTGGCCTCCGATATCTTTCAGCAACAGCCGGACGAAAAAACGGTTTCCGCGTACGACAAACACTTAATCGTGGCACCCAAGGATGTCGATATTTTAGTAAAAAACTGTGCTGTGCTGGTTTCTACGGCACTCAACAAAGTCTTTCACAATGATATCAGTGAGGATGAAATTCAACTGCTGACCGAAATGTAATCCTGTGTCACAGGTATACAACCCGTCCCTTCCGCATAATGTTTGATGAAGGGATGATTCCATGAAACGACTAATCAATAATCTTTACTTTTGTATCTTTATCACGTTCTTTTCTGCCCTTGCACTGGGCTTCTTTCTGTCCGCTTATAAATTACCGCTGTTAGCCGTCCCGGCTCCGAAAACCGGCACGGCTCCTGTGGTAGAACTCTTTGTCGATGAGTGCAGCGCGGCGTTTCTTCCATTTTTATACCAATCAGATTTATCTACACCTCCCGATGAATCTCAAATTATTGAAAACGAACAAGCTCCCGCCCCGGACAACTCCGATCAAACGCCCGAAACGCCGGAAACAGATCCGCCGTCACAAACAGAATCCGTAACATCTATTCCGGAAGGCGCTTTACCCATCAAAATGCTGACCGTTCGGCCGGCTTCCTATATGCAGGGCATCCAGGGTGTCTATGTAAAAAATGAAGCAGAAAAAGAATTTAATTTAGAACAACTTCTCAACAACCCGGTCAAACTCGGTCTCGACCGTTCCTCAGACGATCCGCAAATCTTAATCGTGCACACCCATGCTACCGAATCCTTTAACGAAGAAGGCTCGGATTACTATCTTCCTCAAACCAGTTACCGCTCCGATGACGACTCCAAAAACATGGTACACATCGGCGATGTTATGGCGCAAATGCTGACACAGGCCGGATATCGAGTCTTGCACACATCAACGCATCATGACGTCGACTTTAACAAGTCGTACACCAGTTCCTACAATGAAATCAGCGATTACTTAGAGCAGTATCCATCCATTAAGGTGGTTTTGGACGTCCACCGAGACTCGATCATTACCGACAGCGGTGTCAAATACCGTACCGTGACAGAAATAGATGGACAGCAAAGTTCCCAGGTCATGCTGTTGATGGGCTGCGGAAACGATACCTACCAGCATCCCGAGTGGGAGCAAAATTTCACACTTGCCGCCCACATTCAAAAAACAGCAGCAGAAAAATATCCTGACCTCATGCGTCCGATCTTACTGCGGGCCGCTCGATACAACGAACATCTCAGTACCGGTTCTTTGCTGGTCGAAGTGGGTACCTGCGGCAACACCCTGCAAGAAGCCGAACGCGGGGCCCGATATTTTACCGAAGTGCTGATAGAAGTGTTAAATCAGGCCCAATAATTTAACACAGATTTAACACTGCTGCGATTGACTGTCTAACATTTTCCGGCTATACTGTAACATGAAAAAAAAGGAGAACAACAAAAATGAAACGCGCACTTGTAGATTTAGGTTCCAATACCGTTCGGCTGTCTGTATACAATACCGATGCAGACGCCTTCCACTTACTGTTTTCGGAAAAAGAAACGGCAGGGCTTGCCGGATATATCATAGACGGCCAAATGTCACAAGACGGCATGCAAAAGGCCTGCGATATACTCTTAAACTTTTCGGACATCTTAAAAAATCTTGAAATTAACAATTTTTCCGTTTTTGCAACGGCCTCGCTGCGCAACATCACCAATACGGATGAAGCGGTAGAATATATCAAACAACATACCGGGATCGAAGTAGACGTCATTGCCGGAAAAACGGAAGCCGAATACGGCTGCAAAGGGGCATTAAAAGCCGTTACTCAAAACGTAAACGCCATATTTGATATTGGCGGCGGCAGTACGGAAATCGTATTATTAGACCAAGATGTTATCACTTCCGCAAAAAGTTTTCAAGTTGGCTGTCTGACGTTGTTTAAAGAAAACGTATCCCATTTACTACCTAAAAAACAGGAACTGAAAAACATCAAAAACAAAATAGACCAAGTTCTTGCAGAACAACAATCTGCACAAGCCGATATTCTTTGCGGGGTCGGTGGGACGGCACGGGCCCTGCTGAAGATTTCAAACGATTTATTTGACAAGCAGTCGTCCGAAATCGACCGCGCCGAATTTCTCAAAATCAAACACATTTTGTTAAAAGACGAAAAGAAAGCCAAAGATTTGATTCTGAAAAACTGTCCCGACAGAATCCATACCATTATCCCGGGCATGCTGATTATCTCCAAATTAATCAAACGATTTGACAGCAGCAAGCTCGTCATCAGCAAGTACGGCGTCAGAGAGGGGTACCTATGTCAAAAATTGATGAATCCTACGATTTATCCTACACACAAAACCGAGAACTAAGCTGGCTGGAATTTAATAAGCGCGTGCTTGACGAAGCCACAGACGAGACGGTACCGCTGTTGGAGCGGTTAAAATTTTTGTCTATCTTCTCGACAAATCTTGACGAATTTTTTATGATCCGCGTTGGCAGTTTAGAAGATCTGGCCGTCATGGTTCCCGATAAAGAAGATAACAAATCCGGCAAAAAGCCGGTCGAACAGCTGCGTGCCATTTTTGAAAAAGTATCGCCACTGATGCACTACCGCGATGCGGTATACATGACCTTAATGGCCCGACTAAAGCCCTATGGAATTATCGACTTATCCTATGACCAATTAGATAAAGAATTAAAAAAATACGCCGATCAATACTACAAAAACTTTATCGCGCCGATTCTTTCGCCGCAAATTATCGATCCCGGGCACCCTTTCCCGCACCTCAAAAACAAAGCGCTGTATGTTGCCGCCGTACTCCGGAAAGGACAACATCAGATGCTGGGAATGATTCCGGTTCCGCAATCGGCAGAGCCCATTTTAAAATTTCCGCAGCGTCCGGGTTCCTACATCCGCATGGAAACGCTGATTTGTGCGCATCTCAAGCATTGCTTTCCGGGGTACAAAGCGGAACAGACCGCGGTCATTTGTGTTACACGCAATGCAGACCTGAGCTTTGATGACGAGAAGTTTGACGAAGACGCACCGGATTATATGAGCAAGATGTCCAAATTGCTGAAAAAGCGCGATCGACTCGCCCCCGTCCGATTAGAAATTCAAGGCGAACAGGGGCCGTTGGAAGAAAAACTGCTACAACGCCTGAATTTGCCCAAAAAACAGGTTTATTATTCTATTTGTCCGCTTCGGACAGAATATATGCTCTCCTTTAAAGGATTTGATCCGGAGTTGTACTATCGCAAGGCAACCCCGGAGATTCCGGCATGTTTTACGGAAAAGGAAAAAATCGCCGATCAGATTCGTCTCAAAGACGTGATGCTGATGTATCCCTATCACTCGATGACGCCCTTTTTGCAATTGCTCAAACAATCAGCATACGATGCCTCCGTGCTTTCTATCAAAATCACGATTTATCGTCTTTCTTCCCACTCGGCCGTTGCAAAATACTTGTGTGAAGCCGCCGAAAACGGCAAAGAAGTTACGGTATTGATGGAACTGCGGGCCCGTTTTGACGAACAAAACAATATTGACTGGGCCAAACGATTGGAAGAATCGGGCTGCCGCGTTATATATGGGATAGAAAATTATAAATGCCACAGCAAGATTTGTCTGATTACTTATAAAAATAAAGGTCGACTGTCCTACATTACCCAAATCGGAACCGGGAACTATAATGAAAAAACGGCCCAACTATATACCGATCTGTCCTTGATGACGGCAGACGAAAATATTGCCGCGGACGCTGTTCAATTTTTTCAAAACATGTTAATCGGCAACTTAGACGGAAAATATGACGAACTTCTTGTGGCTCCGAATGAGATGAAAAACAAGTTGCTTCGCATGATCGACCAAGAAGCCGTAAAAGGGTCGCAGGGCCGCATTTTTATTAAAGCCAATTCGATAACCGAACGAGACATGATCGATCATTTAGCATACGCGTCGCAATGCGGAGCCAAAATTACCATGGTCATCCGGGGTATTTGCTGCATCTTGCCCGGAATCGGCGGAAAGACCGACAACATTACCATCACCAGTATTGTCGGCAGACTGTTGGAACACTCTCGCATTTATGCATTCGGCGAGGGGCCGGAAATGAAGTTATACATTTCATCGGCAGATCTGATGACACGCAACCAAACCCGCCGTGTAGAAATTGCCTGCCCGGTCCTGGATCCGGACATCCGAAAAATGCTGTTGGACTACATGGATTTACTCTTGTCGGATACCGCAAAGGGGCGGCAAATGAAAAGTGACGGTACGTATACCCCGATCTATGCGGCCAAAGACAAAATAGACAGCCAAGACCTGCTGCTGCGTCACGCGCCGAAATTACCTCGTCCGCTTCAGCCCAAATCCTTTATAAAATCATGGTTTTCTCGTTTATTTCACAAGTAAACACAACATAAAACCGGACACTCTTTAATCGGAGAGTCCGGTTTTGTATTCTGCAAATATTATCACACCATTCAAAATCTCCAATTCAATCGAGGCGCCCTAACCTCATCCGAAATCGAAGAAACGCCTCAAACAAAGCCTTTTTGCTTCAATGCCGTCTTTTTAAGCGGGAGGCTTACCAACCGCATCATCAATCTGTAGCACTTGATTTGTCGTCCCGACACAACACCAACACATGCATCGCCCGGGAAGCCCCAACATAAAAGGCCTGTTTTTCCATCGGCGTCGCCCAGTTTTTCTCAGACGCGTCCGCCACGACGACCGCATCAAATTCAAGTCCTTTCGTCAAATACGAAGCCACCACAACCGTTCGGTCCGGATATAAAATATCTTCACTGCCCAACAACGTCGTGGAAATCCCAGCCGCCTTCAATCGCTGATAAACGCACTGACATTCTTCCTCATCCTTACAAACAACAGCTTTGGACCGAAACGCAGCCAACTCTTTTACTACCTGCTCCAATTGACTACATGAAACGGTCTGTACCGGCCGGCCGTGACGGGCAAAGAACGTCATATCCGCACCATTGCTCACAATCCCCGACAAATACGTATTGATCTCGATCGTCGAGCGATAACTTTTATGCAATTCAAAATAACGTGCCGAAATCGGTTCGTAACATAACGCAATTTGTTTCAATTGCTCAAAATGCGGCAAAAACGCCTGATTCAAATCGCCTAAAACGGTATGAGACGCCCCAGAGAACACCTGAGCCATCAACCGATAAACAAGCGGCGGATAATCCTGTGCCTCATCCACTACCACATGCTTAATTTTAGGACACGTCGGTAAACTTCCGCACAAAAACAACAAATAGCACAGGGCAAACAAATCCTCATACCGAACCTGATTTTGTGCAAACAACTGCCGACACTGCTCGGCCATTGGGCCGGAAATTTCTTTCAAAGCCTGCACATACATCCGATACACATCAACCTGCAACATCTGACGGGCCTGCTGTAAGATACGGTTTTTATCCGCTTGCCAACAGGCTTCTATTTCCTGCTGCAGTTCCTCGTCCGTAAAGGCAATCGCGCCGTTTTCGGTTACCTGCAACTGATACTGCTTGTCTCGGGTGCCCCGAAAAGTTGTTTCCAAATACTCCTCTAACCCATCCAGAATTTTCCGAACACGGATCGCCGGCTTGTACGCGCGGCATTCTTCAAAATACAGTGTATACAACTGCTGCTGCGTATAAACAACCTCGTCATAATACATCAAATCCTGTGGCCGGACATACTCCGCCGCATGAGCCTCAAAAAAGCGTTGCAAATGCAAACGAAATTCTTCGGACCCTTTCTGGACAATTTCCGCCGGATCCGTACGATGGTGCAAAAGCCGTTCGGCCTGCTCTGTCGCGGACAACACCGTTTTACCGGGAAGATACCGCCCAAAGTATTCGACCATGCTGGTTTGGATCACCTTTTCTTCACCCAGATCGGGCAATACGTCCGCAATATAAGAATTAAACACATTGTTGGGTGAAAAAATGATAATCTCCGCAGAAGAAAGTTTTCCGCGCAAGCGATACATCAAATAGGCCAACCGATGCAGCGCAATCGATGTTTTTCCGCTTCCGGCAACGCCGCTGACCAAAACCAGGCGATCAGTCAAGTTTCGAATCACGGCATTCTGCTCTTTTTGAATCGTGGATACAATCGTTTTTAATTTGGTATCGCTGTCGCTGCCCAGCTGTGCCTGCAGGATATCATCTTCAATGGCAATATCGCTGTCAAACCAGACCAACAGTTTTCCCTGTTCAATGCGGAACTGCCGACGCAGCAGCAAGTTACAATCTATTTTTCCGTACGGGCCCGAATACTGTGTTTTACCTAATCCGGACTCATAAAACAGCGCCGCAATATCCGACCGCCAATCGCAGACAAGCAAATCAGAAGTCTCCTCCTGCACCAGCGCGCGCCGGCCGATATACATCGTATCCACGTCGCCGTCTTCCTCGACGTCCAACCGGGCAAAATAAGGATTATCCGCCAACATGGCCAGCACTTTTTTTTGTTCTTCAATCCGCTCAAAGCGCTGCACATCCCGTTGTTCCGTCTGCGCGATCTGAAGCACTTCCTGGTACCCGTCCGGATTTTCCGACGCACGGGCAAAATCGTCCCAGGTTCGACGTCGCTGTTCCAAAATATACGCACGCAAATCTTTTCCGCTTTGCTGATAATCACCCAGCTGTCGGCGAATATAATCCAAAACTTGCGATAAGTGCCGCTGTTCCTGTTGTGTTATATCCATAAAAACCCTCTCCAACAAGACAGATCGTACACATGAGTGCACGATCTGTAAAATAAACCTTTATGCTTTTGTCTGCATGTTCCGCTTGATAATCATTTCTTGCCACTCCGGAGACAAGGTAACAAATCTTGCACACCAACCGGAAACACGCACCGCCAACGTCTGATACAGATCCGGATGAATGACGGCATCCCGCAAAACCTTATCATCTACCACATTGATATGGGTAAAAATACATCCTTTATCAATAAAGGTCTTATACAACCCAATCATCGCCTGAAGCCCGTCTTCGCCTTCAATACTGCCCGGACAAATTTTCAGATCCAGCGCCGTTCCGTTTGCAATACAATCTAATCCCAACGAACCAACAGAGGTCAAAATTGCTGTCGGGCCCATCTTATCCTGACCAACTGCAGGCGTAATATTCGCAGATAAGATATCATGTGCTTTATGACCGTCTGCCTGTGCCATTCTCTGCCCGCGCCAAGAAATCTCTCGGCCAAATGTGCTGACGCCAGCCGGACGCAGAACCCCGTCCCGCACCTTCACCTCTGTCTGAAAACGTGCAAAATCATGCAAGACTCTGCGAGCCATTGCATCCGCTTCAGGATTGGCGTTTCCAAATCCTTCAAAATGGTTCAGAATCCACTGACGCAGAGGTTCTTCGCCTTCCCAGTTATTTTTAAGGCAAGTAACCAACTTTTGAAACGTGAGCAATTTTTCATCAAATACAAATTTCTTGATACAATAAAGCGAATCCGCAACGCTGCCCACACTGGCCATATGGGGAGACAAAACATAATATTTTGCTCCGCGCTGAAAATATCCGCGCGCATTTTCAATACAGCCCTCAGTAAACAAGGATACACACGTATTATACCGTCCGGTCCGGCCGTACTGATCGGCTCCGTCCATCAGCGTTTGAATGTTTTTTTGTACAATCGCGTCATAAGCCGCATAAACTTCTTCAAAAGACTGATAATCCGGAATTTCATCCGAATGCAACCCCAATGCTTCATCCAGCATCATTACCGTGTCCAACGGATGATAAGAAAAACACGTTTTACCCGGGATTTGAATTTCCCAACAACCGTCATTTGCAAAATTGCGGGCCTCTTTCAAATCATATCCGAATTTAACCAAAGAGTCAATGACAAAATCATTATTATAAACTGCAATCGTACCGGTCCCCAAACGCTGTACCTCGGCAATCCGGCGGAACAGTTTTTCCGAGGTGCGCTTGCTAATCCGGACGGACACCGGAAAATCGCTGATCAATGTTTCCTCGACCACGTCCAAGACCAAAAAGGTCATCTCGTTTTCAATATCCTTGCCGTCTTCATCCACACCGGACAAAATGATGTTTTGATAGTGCTGACCATCTCCGGATCCATCAAATAAACCGGATTCTCCGATCCATTCACAACCTTTAATCCAAAAATGCGCCACATACTCGCGCGCTTCATCCAGCGTAATCGTTCCGTCTGCAAGGTCCTGTTTGAGAAAATCGCCCAGCATCACATCGATTCTTCCGATTCCGGGCCAGTTCCCACACTGCCGCTGCCAAGCAAACATAAACCATAAGGACTGAATCGCCTCACGGAAATTTTTCGGCGGATTTTCTGGAACATCTTTTAGATTTTCCCGGATTTGTTCATAATGTGTCTTCTGTTCGCCTTCGCTCTGTGATATCCGTTCATCCAGAAGCTGCATATACCGCGTATGCCAAATCTGCATCGCGTCCAAAGTCACCAAACAAGCCTGTAAAAATTCAACTTGTTTTTCATCTAAATCACCACGGCGAGACAACCGGTTCTCAACATGCGACCGCAACCCGCGATATCCGATTTTCAGCACCTCGTCAAAGCCCAGCGTAACATGCGAAATACTGTCTGTCAAGATGTTTCCGTTTCGTCTGCGAACCGGAACCTGGTGCCACGGGCCTTCTTTCAAGGTCGTGGCCCCCACCAAAAGCTCGTCCGGCGTAATCCGGATTGGGGCTTCCTGCGCAATATGCTTTACCCCCAGCGCATACACCATATCACCCACGTCCGGATACTGTTGCTCCTCTTGTTCCGTCAGCACAATCGGCGTGGGAATCAGTTGTTTACCCCATTTACCTAATAAAGCCTCATAAGCCATTTCACGCGTTTTATCTGACAATCTTTGAATCATATTCACTCCCCCAAACTACTTCCGGCTGGTTCCAGCTCGGAAACACAACTTTTCACTCTTGGAATATACTGTTTTGCGATATCGGTCAACTGTTTCATTTGCTCTTCGGTCGGCACCTCAAACTCCTGGCCAAACGACATCTGAAGCCCTTCCAACTTTCCTAAACCGTAAGCATGATACCGTAACAATTCATAATAATCCAAATTCGCAAACGGCTGAATAAACCGACTGATCTGCTCAACCTCTTCCGACGTATCATTCACCCCGCCGACAATCGGCGTCCGAACAATCAACCGCACATTTTCTGAAGCCAGCCGCTGTAAATTTTCCATAATGCGAACGTTAGAAACGCCAACATATTTTTGATGCAATGTATCATCAAACACTTTAAAATCACACATCATCGTATCCGTATACGGTAGAACTTTTTCAAATTCCGAATACGGCACATTGCATGCCGTTTGAATACATACATCAATACCTCTCTCGCGGCACTTTTTAGCAACCGCCGCTACAAAATCCGCCTGCAGCATCGGTTCTCCGCCCGAAAAAGTAACGCCGCCTCCGGTATTGTTATAAAAATCCCGATCGGCTTCAATCTGAGCAAAGACTTCATCCACCGTCATCGTTTTGCCGATTATTTGCCGAGCTTTGGTACAACAAACTTCTGCACAATCTCCGCAATGCACGCACCGATCTGCCAATAAACTTCCGTCCGGGCTGAACACGCCGTGTTTGCAAACCCGTGCACAGGCGCCGCATCCGATACACCGGCTTGCCGTAAACTGTAGTTGCGGCCGCATGGATAAAGACTCCGGATTATGGCACCACAGGCACCGGTTGTTACAGCCCTTTAAAAAGACTGTCGTACGAATCCCATACCCGTCATGAATAGAAAATTTCTGAATGTCGAACACGACACCCGTCTGCTCCATATTGCTACCCTTTTCTCAAAAATTTTTTTAAAAAAATTTCTTATCATATGTTCTAATATCAAGGGCAGTTTAGCACATTTATTTACGCTTGTCAAGTGCATTTTTCCTAATTTTTTCGGTTTTGAACAAGAAGCACAAACAAAGAGCCAAAACACATCAAAGCAACCCCAATACAAACGGAAAACAACATATAGCGATACGAGAAAACAAACGAAGAAGAAAAGGCCGGAACAGCTTGTCTTAAAGTCTGAACAGAATCCAAATGAAACAGCCAGGAAAGCAAGAACGTGAACAATCCCGAAAAAACGGTCTGCAAAATTTTGCCCCAAAAGTACGGGGCAGTACTCAGCCCGCTTTCATACACAAACGTTAAAACCTGACAATGTACCGAAAATCCGGCCCAACCCAAAATGGCGCCGGTAAGCGTTAAACTGCGAATGACCGGAGCCGCATTTCCGACCATGCGTACCCCCGTAGTCATCTCAAAAACTCCCGCGAGGGCATTCTCTACCGTTTGCAAATCAAACGGAAATATCGCACAGATTCCTTTTGCCAACGCGGGAATGATTCCAAATCCTTGCAACATGGAAATAATCACGGCAAAAAAAATGATAAAAGCGCAGATATATACCATACTGACTGCCGCGTCCCGAACCGATGAAACAAAAACGCTGAAAAAGGGACGCCGCTCCTGTTTTGGTTGTGATAATACTGCCGGAGAAAAGCGATCCTGGCTGCTGCTGCGCCAAATTCGAGAAAATAAGATTCCCGTCAATACAGAAGCGGCTATCTGAGAACTCAATAAAATCCATCCGGCAGAAGGGCTATTCCAAATGCCCATTCCCACGGTCCCCAAAACAAACGCAGGACCCGCATTATTGCAAAATGCCAACATTCGCTCCGCTTCTACCTTTGAACAGCCCCCGCTCTGATATAATTTTACTGCCGTTTTCGCACCAACCGGAAATCCCGAAATCAATCCTAAAACAAAAATTCCGGAACACGCTCCGTTCACATGAAAAAGTGGCCGCATCAACCACTCGGTTCTTCGGCCGATTTTTTGCGCAAATCCTAACCCAATAAACAAAGAAGAAAATACAAAAAACGGAAACAAAGACGGAACCACCGTATTCAAACAAACAGAAATCCCGTCCGCAGCCGCATCAGAAGTTCGGTCCGGAGCCACCACCAACCCCGCAATACCCAACACGGTTATAAAAAACGTAATTGCATTGATATATTTTTGACGTCTGATTGAAAATCGTTTCAAATCGATCACCGCCGTATCAAAATATATGCAGAAAAAAAACAAGTATGCTTGCTTTTTTTGTTGTTTTGTATTATAATTGTGCCAAGAAATCCGTATGAAAAATACGATCGATAAAATAGGAGGAAAAGATGACCGATCTTTATCCAAAAAAAGAAAATATCGTATACAAAACCATAAACGGGACTGATTTGCATTTGGATCTGATCTTTCCCAAACAAATCAGTAAACCTTGCCCATGTGCCGTCTTCATCCACGGAGGAGGTTGGTTTATCGGCGCCCGCAAAGACGTCTGGGGCTTTCCGCTCATTATCGACGCGCTGATCGAACAAGGTATTATTGTGGCATCCGTTGAGTACCGCCTGGTTCACAAAAACGGTGGAGGATTTCCGCAAAGCGTTGAGGACACGCTGGATGCGCTTCAATTTATAGACCGCAGCATTCCGGAGATTGATTCTCAAAGAAAAGCAGTCTGGGGTATTTCTGCCGGCGGCTACATGGCACTGATGTGTGCCTTATATCAAGATCCAAATAGAACGCCATCCCCCATCAAAGCCATATTGGACATGTGCGGTCCTACATATCTAAAAGGCAATGATCCGCGCTTTCCGCAATCGGACATGCCTCAAGAAACACAAGGATACATTCGGGATCTTATCGGAGAATCTCCGGACAGCCCAAACTATAATCCTATTTGCCTGCTGCACGCAGCACCGCAAAAACCGGCGTTAATGATCGTACACGGGCAGTTAGATGAATGCGTCCCCACCGAGCAGTCCCGGCAACTGTATGTGCAAGCGCAAAAAGAAGGATTTTTTGCTCAATATCTTGAAGTAGAACACGGCGGACACATTTTTCACAGCCGCGACGGACAGCCGATCCGGCCCAAAACTCAAGATTTAATGCATCAAATGTCTTCCTTTTTAATCACTCATTTAACTTCATCCACAATAGATTGAAAAGAAAAAGGAGTATCTCATGCAACATCCAAAAAGAAAACCCTCTAAAAAACAAATCCGGCTCGTTAATCTTATTACCGCGGTTCTTTTAGTTCTGTTTTTAACGGTCGGCATTAGTATGAAGTTTGTCTCGCCCCCGTCTGAACAACCGCAAGACCAAACGCAGCAAGAACAAACGCAAACACCTGAGCAACCACAGCAAACTCAGGAACAGCCTGCACAACAAGCGGTTCGAACCTCTTTTTATGCAGTCGGAGACAATCTGATTCATAAGGCGATTTTTGCGCCGGCACAAACCTCAGACGGAACCTATGACTTTACGAAAAATTATCAATATGTCAAAGATTCCATTCAAGCAGCGGATATTGCCATTATCAACCAGGAGACGGTCATCAACGATTATGCCCCTCCGGAGCATTACCCGACCTTTTCTACCCCGATCGAAATGCTGCAAACCATCATTGATCTGGGTTTTGATGTGGCCAATGTTGCAACCAATCACATGCTGGACCAAGGGAAAGCCGGTCTGATCAATTCTCTACAACATATTCAAAATTCTTCGCTGGTCGCCTCAGGTGCTTTTTTGGGCGAAGAAGACTGCAGTAAAGTACGAACCGTCAGCCGGAACGGTATGGATTTTGCCTTTGTGGGCGTTACATACGGCACTAACGGAATTCCCGTCCCCAAAACAGACGAGCTGCTGGTCAACCTGATTGAAGATGAACAATCCATAAAAGCACAGATTACACAGGCCAAAGAGCAATCCGACTTTGTCATTGCCATGGTTCACTGGGGCAATGAATATGCCGACAATTTCAATCAGGACCAAACCGCTTACGCACAAAAACTGGCAGACTGGGGAGCAGATTTAATCATTGGTCATCACCCGCACGTCATCCAGCCTATTGATACCGTTACCTCCGCAGACGGAAGAACGGTTTACGTTGCCTATTCTTTAGGTAATTTTATCTCCGCACAGGACTCCGGCAAGCGATTGATCGGTGCCGGTTTGAGTTTTGATGTCGTCCGCGATGAAAACGGAACCATCCGAGTGGAAAACCTATGCGCAGAACCCTTAATCACACAGGTAGAAAGCGGATTTAAAAACATTCGTGTATACCGTTTTTCGGACTACACCTCAACGCTCGCCTCACAACATATGTTGCAGGCAAAAGGATGGTCACTGGATTATATTGCAGACCATTTTCAAACCATTATGGGCGATTATGCAAAAATAGAAAACAGCGAACTTGCCTCATAAAATTTTATAAAACAGCATTGGTAATATACTCTAAAAATTGTGCGCTTGGTTGTGTAAAGCGCACAATTTTTATTTTCAACACAAAGA
>CDZQ01039745.1_pt1 | contig 20022 bp, 19 predicted proteins | sample 554831 | NCBI WGS metagenome assembly CDZQ01 (sample SAMEA3182112, study PRJEB8094) | gut metagenome | biome: human; feature: gut; material: Stool; isolation source: human stools | place: Canada | collected 2013-05-06
TTGCCCACTTTGGTATTCGTCTCGAAATGAGGATCGATTTCCAGCATGACCGGCGTAAGTGCTTCCACCAGTTCCATCAAAGGTTCCAGTACGTCATTCATATAGCCAGGTCTGTTTTCATGAAACCAGTTCTTGCTGTTTTGTCGCCTGTATTCTGTCAAAAAGTTCAGTGTGTTTTCAGTGATTGGCATATTTCACACATTGTTTAATGAAAATAGTGTAATCCGGCAATAAATTGTTAAAAAAGAGGATAAGATGATTATTCATTGCCGGAAGGTAAATTATTGGTACAGAAGGGCTCGTTCGCTGGAATCATCCGGAAGAAGGCCTGAGTCCACCGGATCGTTTCGTTCCCCTGTTTGAAAAGAATGGATTCATTATCCAGATGGACGAGTACATATCCGGGAACAGGCCTGTATCTGTCTCAGGTGGTGGATTGATTTGGGACTGGAACCGGTGCCGGTTTCTGTCTATGTTTCCCGCATGCATATCCACGATAACAAGTTGAGCGAAAAACTGCTCGGGTTGATCAGGAAGTTTGATTTGCCTCCGGAGTTGCCCGAACTGGGGCTGACGGAAAGTATTTTCTTTGAAAACGAGGAATTGCTTTTCGTCACGATACGCAAACTTCAACAGGACGGTTTCAGTGTTTCGCTGGACGATTTCGGAGCGGGATATTCCTCATTGAACCTGTTGAAGGAGCTTTCGATTGGGACGATCAAGCCCGACCGCGGATTTTTCAAAGAAGTGATGGTCACCCCGAGGGGAAAAACGGTCGTCGCTCATACCATTTCACTGGCGAAAGCGTTGAATATCAATATCATTGCGGAAGGGGTTGAAAATCAGGAACAGGCCGAATTCCTTCTTGATGCCGGCTGTCCTTTCGCACTGGAATGCTACTATTCCATGCCCGTGCCGATCGGGAAGTTCGAGGAACTGGCATACAGAAAACAGTATTTGTTGCATCGATCGCCTGAGACGGCCAGCTTGAAAAGCTTCTGATCATTTCATAAGTTTTTTTATTTGTTTTCCTGTTTCCGGAGTCAACAGTAAAATACCCTGTTGTCCTTATTCATGAATACCTGCAAGACATTTTGGAAGGGCATTCATTCATCGAATACCTCAAAACCGGTTCTGTGCAAAAGAAATAAACTTTTGTCACCTTTTTCATATTTCAGGGAGACAAAATGGCATCCGGAACCATCAGGGAAGTGACTTTCGACCTTTTGCGGGAATTGGGGCTGACGACGATATTCGGAAATCCCGGCTCTACAGAAGAAACCTTTCTCAAAGACTTTCCAAAAGATTTTCGCTATATCCAGACACTTCATGAATCTTCTGCTGTGGGCGCTGCCGACGGTTTTGCACAGGCGACCAGAAAACCGGCACTCGTCAATGTCCATACATCGGCAGGTCTGTCCAATTCCATGAGCAATATCATGACAGCCGCGATGAACAAAACACCGCTGATCATTACGGCCGGTAACCAGACGCGTGAAATGTTGTTGATGGAACCCTGGCTGATGAATGTCGAGCCCACTATTTTGCCAAGACCGTGGGTGAAATGGAGCTATCAACCTGTTCGGGCGGAAGACCTCCCTGCTGCATTCATGCGTGCTTATGCCGTAGCGTTGCAACCACCTGCCGGTCCTGTATTTCTTTCGATTCCTCTGGACGATTGTGACAAACCGGCGACCGGCCCAGCTGTAGTCCGTTCCGTCGCGAGAAGAATAGGACCCGATCCTGTCGGAATCGCCGCTTTTGCCGATGCCTTGTCGTCAGCCAGAAATCCGGCATTGATATATGGCTCGGGCATCGCCCGTGGAGAAGGTTGGGATACCGGTATCAAACTGGCGGAAAAACTGAATGTCAAAGTATGGGCGGCCCCCGCGTCCGAGCGTACCCCATTTCCGGAAACCCATCCGCTTTATGCGGGTGGTCTGCCGTTTGCCATTGCACCACTTTCGAAAAAGCTCGAAGGACACGATCTTGCTATTGTGATCGGCGCTCCGGTATTCCGTTACTACCCTTACGTCGCCGGTCAATATATTCCTGACGGATTACGTTTGCTGCATATCACGGACGATCCTTCCGAGGCCGGACGGGCCCCCGTCGGCGACAGTCTTTTGAGCGATCCTGTTCTGGCACTGGAAGAATTGCTTGTCCGCGTGAAACCGCGTAAAACTGCTGCATCCGATATTTCCAGACAGGAACATGGTATGGCACCTTATCCGGCAGCACCAACGCCAGATAAAAAAACGGGTGGTCCCATGTCGTCGGCAGAATTGTTCAGGACCCTGCGCGCATCGACACCTGACGATACCGTTCTCGTTGAAGAATCTCCGTCCAACCTGGGTGAATTGCATGCAGCATGGCCGATAGAAAAACCGGATTCTTTCTATACTTTCGCCAGTGGCAGTCTCGGCTGGAATCTGCCTGCCAGTATCGGTATTGCCCTGGCCGAGCGCGATAGCGGCAGAAACCGGCCAATTGTCGTTGTCATCGGGGACGGTTCCCTCCAATATTCGATTCAGGGACTCTGGACAGCGGTACAGCACAAATTGCCGATCCTTTTTGTCGTGGCCCGCAATGGTGAATATGCCATTCTGAAATCCTTTGCCGAACTGGAAAATTCTCCGGGTGTTCCCGGACTGGATTTGCCGGGTCTCGATATTGTGTCTCTTGCCAAAGGATATGGATGCATTGCAGAAAAAGTGGAAACGCCGGACGCCATTCGCAAGGTGTGTTCCGAAGCCTTCACCCGGGATGTGCCGACAGTGATCGAAGTGCCTGTCATTCCAACGGTTCCCCCTCTGTTATAGAAACTGGCGACTTGATGACGGGCAGCAGGACCGATGTGCTTTTAAATTGACATCGATCCTGTTCATTTCTGACGCACTGGGAGGATGATACGTATGCTGGAAACCATTGTTACAGCACTTTTGCCGATTGTCGTTACTCTTTTGCTGGGTTATTTTGCCGGATCGAGGCATGACTTCAGTCAGGATCAGGCTTCTGTCCTGAACCGGATGGTTATGCTGTACGCCTTGCCGTTGCTGCTGTTTACCGGGATTTTGAGTACGCCACTTTCCGAGATTTCGAAAAGCATGGATGTTTTCCTGTGGATTTCCATCGGAATGGTAGGGGGATTCATACTCGTATTTCTCATTTCCCGTTTCGTCTTCAAATCGGACTCGAAAGTGGCGGCATTGCGCGCAATTGCCATTGCCGGGCCGGCCGTTCCGTTTGTGGGGACTCCGGTTCTGGGAGTGCTTTTTCCCATTGATGCCGATCTGGCCATTGCCGCAGGCAGTATTTTGATGAACCTGATTCAGGTGCCGCTCGCACTGGTTTTTCTGGTGGGCAATGAAGGGGTGGCAGGAGAGAAGAAATCACCTTTGGAAATTGCTTTTGGAAGTATCAAAAATGCTGTCTTGCAGCCGGTAGTATGGGCACCTGTTCTGGCTTTTGTGCTACTTCTCATCGGACTTGATATGCCGAAATTTTTAAAAGGTTCGTTCATGTTGCTCGGACAGGCGACCGGAGGTGTTGCACTGTTTGCAGTCGGTGCCGTCCTGTTTGCACAAAAGGTGAGTGTTTCCCGTGAAGTCATTATCAACGTGCTGTCCAAGAATATTGTTTTGCCCGCGATTGTATTGTGCGCCATGTTCCTTTTGGGGTTGCCTTCAGTGGATAACGGTCTTGTCTCGGTGACTCTGGCGATTCCGACCGCCTCGATTGCCGTGATTTTTGCCGTCGAGTACAAGACGGCCGAACAGGAAATGGCCTCGACGCTGTTCTGGAGTACTATTCTTTCCGTGATAACAATGGGCGGTTTTATCTGGATAACAGGATGATCGGGGAGAAAGACAGGATGTCGTGAAAAAACGGGACGGATAAAACAACGTGCGATCGTTGGATTATTGTCCGGTTTTTGTGAAGTGGCCTGGAGCTTTAAAGTGTTATCGCAAAAAAATCGGCCCGTTTTAACGGATCGGAAAGATCCAGTATGTTCATGTGATGATGCATGGGAAGAACAGCTTTGGAATACAGGCGGAAATGGCTGCGCACGGTTGAGATTTCAATCACCACACCGGAAAAGTCAAGTATCTCGCAGCGTTGAAAAACCCTTTGCGATTCCGGATGGCTTATCAGCTTGTCGAAAGCATTCCACGCCGGTCGGAAATACTCGATCAGAGCCGCCTGTTCCATACAGGTTTTCTGGAATTCATTTAAGGGATGATCCTTTATGGACAGAAAACGGGCATTCTGCGTTTGTGAGCCTTGTGGCATCAAAGCGCCGGGCAGGGGAATCAAATCATAAGGAAGATATTCAAAGGCATAAACAATAATGTCATCGTCCGGCAGGGCCTTGCGCATGGAAAGCAGCAGTTCCCGAAGGGTTTTATCGCTGCGAACCCGCTCGAAAGCTGAAAGAGCCCCTTCCTTGCAGACATTCCCGACATACAGCACTTCCAGATCATTCACCCATGCGTCCTGTTTCAGGATTTCGGGGTGTTGTGAAAGGGAATGAGCCGACAGTATTCGAACCGTTTTGCCTTGCCTGTCCAGGATATGGATCTCACAGTGATTATTAGCGGCCGGGACAAAAGATTTTTCGTCATCGCCAAGCGGAATCTCAAGTGAAAAAGGAATCGTCCGGGTCTCTCCGTCCACACGGCAAAGCAACTTGCCGGAAACATGTTTGCCATCCACGGAGAAAAATCCCGTATCGAATGTGAAATGGGGGCGGCGACAGAAAAGGATTATCCGGGAAATCGAGAGGATACGGTTTATGCGTTCCCCGAAATCCATATTTTCACGAAGTTCATCGGCTGGCAAGGCAACGCCTGCCCAGGAACGCAGATGCAGGCTCAATCCGGATAAGGGTTTTCTGTCAGTATCGTTCATCAGGCAATGTGCAAAGGAGCTGGCTGGTGGAGATACCTGTACTGTATCCAAAATCCGCATCCGGCCGCAAGTCTCGCCGCCTGATTGCCGTCAGATATCGCCAGTCATTTCGCTATTGTCCTGCTGACCGGTTTGCCTTCATGATCGAGGCATGGAAAAAGAAAAAGGGTTACGTCAAAAACGTAACCCTTCAGTATTTCTGGTAGGCCGTGCGTGACTCGAACACGCGACCAACGGATTAAAAGTCCGCTGCTCTACCAACTGAGCTAACGACCCGAAAGACATGCATTATAGAGATCGATAGATGTTACTGTCAAGAACTTGGTAGAATAATGTATTCAAATTTTCACAATTTTTTCTCATGATTGTTTTGGGCATTGAATCGTCGTGCGACGAAACCGGAATAGCGATTTACGATACCGACAAAGGATTGTTGTCGCACGCGCTTTATTCACAAATTGCTCTGCATGCCGAATATGGCGGCGTGGTGCCTGAGCTTGCCTCACGAGACCATATCCGCCGTATCGTCCCCCTTCTTGAACAGGCGTTCGAAAGAGCGTCCCTGACACCACAGGATGTGGATGCCATCGCCTATACAAAAGGGCCCGGATTGGCTGGGGCGCTTCTGGTGGGCAGTTCCGTTGCGTCCAGTCTCGGCCTTGCCCTGAACAAGCCCCTGTTCGGAGTGCATCATCTGGAAGGGCATTTGCTGTCTCCGCTGCTGGCATCGAAACCACCGGTTTTCCCGTTTGTGGCTTTGCTGGTATCCGGAGGCCATACCCAGTTGATGCGCGTTGATGGTGTTGGCCGCTACGAATTGCTCGGGGAAACACTCGATGACGCTGCCGGTGAGGCGTTCGACAAATCGGCAAAACTGCTGGGGCTTCCCTATCCGGGCGGTCCTGAAATATCGCTTCTGGCAGAAAAAGGAAATCCTGAAATGTTTCATCTGCCGCGTCCGATGCTGCATTCCAAAGACCTGAATTTCAGTTTTTCAGGTCTGAAAACAGCAGTCCTGACGACCTTGAAGAAACAGGTGGATTCCCCGTCTGAACAGGTGAAAGCAGATATTGCGAGAGCATTTGTCGATGCGATTGTCGAAGTACTGGCTGCCAAATGTGTTCTTGCATTACGACAGACTGGCCTGAAACAACTGGTCGTGGCCGGTGGTGTCGGAGCCAACCGTCAACTGCGGGCAGCATTGAATGCCATGGCGGCTAAAAGACGTTATCAGGTTTTTTATCCGGAACTGGAATTCTGTACCGACAACGGTGCCATGATCGCTTTTGCCGGCGCCATGCATCTGATGCGGAATCCGGATGCCGCACAGAAAGATTATGCGTTCACCGTCCGGCCGAGATGGCCACTGGAAGAACTGACCGTTTGACCGTATCTCATTTTACGAATGGTGAGCTTCGCATTCTGCCGAAAGGCGGGCACCATGTCGCGCAATCATCAGTTCTTCATAGGTAGGCAGAATCCATATGGATACGGGGCTGCTGTCCTTGCTGATTTTCAGTTCGCCCAGCTGGTTGGCCCGCTCGTCGAGTTCCAGACCAAGCCAGTCAAGCTGTTCACAGACTGCAGCACGGATTTCAGGCGAGCGTTCGCCGATCCCTGCGGTAAATACGAATGCATCCAGTCCGCCGCAGGCAGCCGCCAGAGAACCGGTTTCCCTCACAACCCTGTAAACGAACAGCTCAAGCGCCGTTTTGGCCGAGGGCGCATCGCTTTTCATCAGGTCACGAACGTCATTGCTGATGCCCGAGACACCTAATAATCCCGATTCCTGATAGAGAAGCGTTTCCAGTTCTTTGGCATTCATGGCTTCGTGCTGGAGAAGATACAAAATGACGCCTGGATCGAGCTGTCCGCATCGGGTTCCCATGACGAGTCCATCCAGTGCGGAAAAGCCCATTGTACTGGCCACGCTCTTTCCCCCGATCATCGCACACATGCTTGCGCCGCTGCCAAGATGGGCAATAATTGTCCGGCCCATGGCAGCGTGCATGTCGATATGTTTCAGTTCCATACTGACGTATTCGAAAGACAGGCCGTGGAAACCGAAACGCAACAGGCCCTTGTCGGTCAGTGACTGTGGCAGTCCGTAGAGTTTGGCAATATAAGGGTTTGTCTTGTGAAAAGACGTATCGAAGCAGACGATCTGGCACAGGCCGGGATAGCGGGCTGCAAGTGTGTCGATAACCGTCAGAATTCGTGGCTGGTGAAGGGGGGCCAGCGGGATGAGCTTGCGCAGGTTTTCAAGAACTTCAGGCGTTACCAGAATCGGTTCGTCATAAAGTGTGCCGCCATGAAGCATACGGTGGCCGACCGCGCTCAAATGATTGGGTGCAAGGAATTTTTCGATCCATTCAATTAAAAATGCAAGGAGATCGTCCAGAGACGTGGCGGTTTCCCAGTGATGTTCGTCAATCAGGTTCTTGTCGTCATCGAAAGCATTGAAAAAAGGCTTGTCACTGCCGATTCCCTCGATACCTCCATCGGTACGGCGTTCAAGCCGTTTGTCAGGTGTTTCAGCAAACAGGGAATATTTCAGACTGGATGATCCGGCATTGATCACAGCGAAAAAACGCTGGTTTGCTTTTGTGTCGAATTCACTCATCCGGACGCTCCTGTATGTACTTTTTTACTATTCTAAATGAAACGGGCGTTTCTCTGGCATTGAAAAGTCCGTTTGTTTTACCATTCGTTCATAAATGGGCAATCGATGAAAAACGGTTTTTTCATACCCGTACTTTATGGCGCTTTCGGGGTGTTGTTCTTGTGGGGAAACAGGAATCGATTCAAAAAAAGCGTGACTGAAAAAACGTCATTTACAAGTCTTCTGCGGAAATGGGATAAAATCCGGCAATTGAGGGAGGCTGTCGCCAAAAAAGTGGTGATCTGACGTGAAATATGAATCCGACTGAACCAATGAAAAAAGATATCGTCGATTTCGAGGGGCCATCCACTCCTCTGGATACCCCTGGATATCTTCATAAAATTTACTGGTGGGCATACGAACATCCTCTGGCTGTCCGTTTCTGGGATCATGGCCTGCTCATCAATCTGATCCTTTTGGGAAATTACGACCGTCTTGTGGACGCTGTTTTGGAAGAATTCCCTTCACCCATTACGGGGTCGACCTTGCAGATTTCATGTGCTTACGGAAAACTCACGCCGCGCCTGCAGACCCATCTCGGAGAAAAAGGCAGGCTGGATGTGATCGATGTATTGAATGTCCAGCTTGAGAATGTCCGCCGGAAATTAAGGCAGCCAGACGACAGGATCCGGTTGATCCAGTGCGATGCAACCGATCTTCATTGTCCGGACGAATCTTACGACAGGGCACTGATGTTTTTCCTTCCGCATGAGTTGCCTGAAGACAAAAGACGGGAAGCGCTCGCCGAAGCTTTCAGGGTTGTCAAGCGGGGCGGCCAAATCGTTCTGGTCGAATTTCACAACCCGAACTGGTGGCATCCCCTGAAACTGTACCAGCGACTGGTGTTTCTGCTTTTCGAACCGTATGCCTTGGATATGTGGTGTCATGCACTGGAAGATTATTTCCCGGAAGACGCCAACTATTCCGTGACAAACAGGAAATCGTATTTCGGAGGCCTTTACCAGAAGCTTGTCATTGTCAAAAAATGAATGGCTTCATGATAAGGCAAGCCTTTCATTAGCGTTTCGGATGAAGTATTTACGACACCTTGTCGTAAATTAACTATTGCTTTGAAGCGAATTCGGATATAATCTCGGGTTTTCCGTTCGAACTTTTTTTTGGAAGACTTATGGTCGTTATTCGTTTAGCTCGTGGTGGCGCAAAAAAACGCCCTTTTTATCAAATCGTCGCAACCGATTCCCGCAATCGTCGTGATGGACGTTTTATCGAACGCCTCGGCACGTACAATCCTTTCGCAGCTGAAAGCGAAAAAGGCATCAGTATCGCAACAGACCGTCTGGCCTACTGGCAGGGCGTTGGCGCAAAACTGTCCCCGACAGTTGCACGCCTCGTTGCCGAAGCCAAATAATCGGCTGTTTAGAATTTGGCAAACAGGGCCGGTCATATCGAGGTTCCATCCGACCTGATTGAGGTCGGTCATATCAGCGGTGCCTATGGCATCCGCGGATGGGCAAGAATTGTGCCTTATTCCGCAGAAGCCGAAGCGATGCTGAAGGTAAAAGACTGGTGGCTGGATTTGCCTGAACTGCATAACGTCACGGTTATGCAGGCCAGAAGGCAGGGTGATGAAGTTGTTGCCCATTTTTCCGGTATAGACAACCGTGAGGCTGCTGAAGCCTTGCGGGGTTCTGTCGTTTGCATTTCCCGAAGCCGTTTTCCGACATTGCCGGAAAACGAATATTACTGGGTGGATCTGATCGGACTTTCCGTTTTCAATCTTCGAGGCGACGCGCTGGGAACGGTCAGGGGACTGATAGACAATGGCGTTCATCCCGTTTTGCAGGTGGCTGTTGAGGATGCCGAAAACAAGATCAGGGAATTGCTGATTCCTTTTGTCGAGCAGTTTATTGACGATGTTGACAGGGAAAGCGGGAAAATAACAGTTGACTGGGAACTGGATTATTGATTTCCTGTCAGGTTTTATGAACAGTCATTTTCGATTCATTTGTGATGCAATTTGACGTCATCACCTTATTTCCCGAGATGTTTTCTGCCTTGACGGAATCGGGCATTACAAGAAGGGCGTTTGAAGAAAACAAATGTTCCCTCTCATTGTGGAATCCGCGCGATTTTACGCAGGACAGGCATCGAACCGTGGACGACCGCCCTTATGGCGGCGGTCCGGGAATGGTCATGATGGTACAGCCCCTTGAAGAAGCCATCAATGCGGCAAAAGAACGGCAGCGAAAGTCTGGGGTGACTGGAAGTAAAGTCATCTATTTGTCACCGCAAGGGAAGCCACTTGGCCATCCGAAAGTAATGGAACTGAAGGATGTGCCGGGATTGATTCTGTTATGCGGCAGATACGAGGCGATCGATCAAAGACTGATCGACAGTCATGTCGATGAAGAGATCAGTATGGGCGATTTTGTATTGTCCGGCGGTGAAATTCCGGCAATGGGTTTGATGGATGCCGTTATCCGCCAGTTGCCCGGGGTCTTGCACGATGAGTTGTCGGCAGTGGAAGACAGTTTTGTTTCGGGAATTCTCGACTGCCCTCATTACACGAGACCGCCGGAATACAAAGGCATCGCTGTTCCGGACATTCTGATGGGCGGCAATCACGCCGGAATCGAAAAATGGCGCCGTCAGCAGGCACTTCTGATGACGCAAAAGAAAAGGCCCGATCTGATCGAAAAGGCCGATCTTGACGGAAGCCTTTCCCGCGAGGATAAAGCGTTTTTAAGTAGTCTTAACAAGTAGTATGGTGTATAGTAGCAGTATGAACCTTGTGTTCATTTTTTATTAACCGTCATCCTATACCGGGTATCAGTCGCCAGACATAAAAGGAATTATTCCAATACGCCGGCACGATGGCATCAGGAGTTGAAATGAATCTGATTCAGCAATTAGAAAAAGAAGAAATCGAACGTCTGGGCAAAAGCATCCCTGACTTCGCACCAGGCGATACCGTTGTAGTCAGCGTTATGGTTGTTGAAGGCAACCGTAAACGTGCACAGGCTTACGAAGGTGTGGTTATTTCCCGTCGTAACCGTGGTTTGAATTCAAACTTCATTGTCCGCAAGATTTCTTCAGGTGAAGGTGTCGAACGTACATTCCAGTTATACTCTCCACTGATCGCTTCCATCGAAGTCAAACGTCGTGGTGATGTACGTCGCGCAAAACTGTTTTATCTGCGTGAACGTTCTGGCAAGTCGGCACGTATTAAAGAAAAACTGCCTAGCCGGAGCGCAAAGAGCGCTGAATAATTGAGCTTTCAGTTCAGTTACGTAAGGGGGCATCTTCGGAGCCCCCTTTTTTTGCATTGCAAGGAGGAAACGTGGCTAAATTGGGATTTGAACCAGAAAACCTTCCCGTCGATTTCGTCGCTAGTGGAGAGGCAATTGACCCGGAAAAACTGACTCCGGAATGGATACGCAAACGTTTTTCCAATCCTCCTGTATGGAAACCGGAAATCAATTCGGAACCTGCTTTTGTCCATCGGGACAGATGGATACCGGCCGCTGTACTGGTGCCGCTCGTCGACAGGAAAGACGGCCTTTCGCTGATGCTGACACAGCGTGCCGCGCATATGCACGATCATCCGGGACAAATCAGTTTTCCCGGTGGTCGCGTCGATTTGACCGACAGTACCCGTATTGAAACGGCCTTGCGTGAAATGGAAGAAGAGGTCGGTATCGATCGGCAGCATGTCAGTGTTTTGGGAACTCTGCCCGAATACAGGACGGGCAGCGGTTACAGGGTCACCCCCGTTGTTTCCATTGTCACGCCTCCTTTCGATCTCCACGCCAATCCGGATGAAGTCGCAGAAGTTTTCGAAGTCCCTTTTCCGTTTTTTATGGATGGAACCAATTACCAGATGAGAACGGCGGAATTTCCGAACGGGGCGGGGAAAAGGTCTTTTTATACCATTCCTTATGAAAACCGCGTCGTATGGGGGGCGACTGCCGGGATGTTGCGTAATTTGTACCATTTTCTCAGTGCAAAATAATATTGCCGAAAAACGTCAATCTCCGACAATTATCTGTTTCTGGCATTAGAATGGCGATATTGGCTGGCTTCGACAAGTTTTTGCCAACACGTTTTTCAAATGCCGGAAAAATGGTCAGGTTTGATTCCAATGGCCGGCTGGGTTAATGTATCGACAGGTCGGCTTTTTCTGGATTCCCATGTTTTTTTTCTCGATTCTTTGTGCTCTGCTCATTGACCATTTCCGGCCAATGCGTACAAATAATCTTTTTTTGTCCCTGCTGCGTGCGACAGGTGCCCATGTCAGATCATGGTGCGATACGGGAACGTCGCATCATGGGTGTCTGGGCTGGATTGCCGCCAATGCCATGGTTGCCATACCTGTCCTGATTGTGTACTGGATTTGCCAGTTGATTCATCCTTTTCTGGGCTTGCTGTGGAGTATCCTCATCCTGTATCTGTGTATGGGGTTCAGGAATTACAACCATTATTTTTCAGCCATACAGATGGCCCTGTTGAACGGGGAGCAAACACGGGCACGAAATTTGCTTGGAGAATGGTGTGATTGCGATGCCTCGGCTATGGATACGGTCGATGTTACCCGGATGGCGATTGAAAAGGCTCTGATCAGTGTCCAGAAGGATGTTTTCGGCATTATTTTCTGGTTCGTTTTGCCATTCGGGCCGGCTGGTGCAATACTGTACCGGCTTTCATCCTATTTGCAAAAAAGCTGGAATGATCCGGATGACAGGAGTGGTTTCGGGTTGTTTGCAAAGAAGATTTTTTACTGGATCGATTGGGTACCGGTCAGGCTGACGGCATTGTCATTTGCGATTGTCGGTAATTTCGAAGATGCGATTTATGCCTGGCGAAATTTTGCCAATCGCTGGCAGAACCGGAATATTGGCATATTGCTGGCATCTGCAGGCGGAGCGATGGGAGTGCGTCTGGGAACGCCTTATGAGAGAGCCATCCGCGGGACGCCGATCGATCTTGATTCATTTGATACGATAGGTTTTGAATCGGAGTCGTTTCCCGGTGAGGAGCCTAAAATTCGCTATTTGCAAAGTGCGCTCGGACTGATCTGGCGGGCTTTATTGTTATGGTTGCTGTTGCTGTTTTTCTTTTCAATCGCTTTTAACTTTGCCTGACTGAAAAGAACGGCAGGACATTGAAAATGTTACAGGTTTAATTATGGTTTCTTCAGTATTGATCAGTGATGCAGTCGAACATCTGACTGCGGGACTTACTCCTGAAGACGGCAAAAAGGTGATGGAAGCCTATGTATTTGCCAAAGAGTCTTACGGTGATATCCATATTGAAAGCGGTGAACTGGCGATAGACTATTCGAAAGCCATCGGTTTGATACTGGCGGAACTGAATACGGATTATCAGACGCGCAGTGCCGGTTTGCTGGCCGTTTTGCCCAGATACAATCCGGATATTGCCTCGCAAATTGAATCGCGTTTCGGGGTGGAAGTGTCTAATCTGGTGGACAGCGTCATCAAATTGTTCAAACTGCGTGACCTGACCGGTAATCTGGAAGAGATCGCCCAGGGAAAAAATGCTGCGCAGATCAGGAAGGCACAGGCTGAAACCTTGCGCAAGATGCTTCTGGCAATGGCTGCGGATATGCGTGTCGTGATGATACGGCTGGCTGCGCGAATGGCTTCCCTGCGATATCTGGCTAAAATCAAGAAAGATACCGGCGACAGACGCCAATATGCCAAAGAGACACTCGAAATTTATGCACCACTGGCGAACAGGCTCGGCATCTGGCAGGTCAAGTGGGAACTTGAAGACCTTTCCTTCCGGTTTATCGAACCGGATGCATACAAAAACATAGCCAGAAGCCTGGAAGAAAAACGGACCGAGCGCGAAGAGTTCATCCGTGTCATGATCGAGCGGCTGAAAAAAGAACTGGAAAAAGCCGGAATCAGGGCGGAAGTATATGGTCGACCGAAACACATCTACAGCATCTACAACAAGATGCGCGGAAAATCCCTCGATTTTTCACAGATGTATGATTTGCGTGCCGTACGTATTATTGTCGATGACATCAAGAGCTGTTTTGCCGTGCTGGACATCGTCAACCGGTTGTGGACACCTATACTGGAAGAGTTCGACGACTATATTTCCCGGCCGAAACCCAATGGCTACCAGTCTCTTCATACGGTTGTTATTGCCGAAAACGGACAGCCGTTCGAAGTACAGATCCGGACGCAGGAAATGCACAGATTGGCTGAATACGGTGTGGCGGCCCACTGGAGATACAAGGAAACCGGCGGATCGACTTTTGTTGCCCAGCAGTACGACGAAAAGATCTCGTATTTAAGACAGCTACTTTCGTGGAAGACTGAAGTGGATGATGTCGTTGTCGATGAGGATAACGCCCATAAGGAATGGGTTGAAAAGATCAAGGCGACGACACTCGACGACCGGATTTATGTTCTCACTCCTCAGGCTCGTGTGATCGATTTGCCTCATGGTGCAACACCGATTGACTTTGCCTATCAGGTTCATAGCGATGTCGGCCACCGGTGCCGGGGCGCAAGGGTCGATGGGGTCATGGTGCCTTTGAGCACGCCATTGAAAAGCGGACAAACGGTCGAAATCATTACAGCAAAGGGCGCAACAGGCAATGTTGGGCCTTCCCGTGACTGGCTGAATCCCGAGTATGCTGTCAATCCCAGAACGCAGGCAAAAATCCGTGCATGGTTCAACGGGGTTGAATATCAGGAAACCGTTGCATCTGGCCGGAGCATTATCGAGAAGTTGCTTCAACGTGAAGGAAAAACGGCCGTCAATCTGGAAGAACTCGCGCGAAAACTGGAATTTTCCAAAGTCGAAGAATTATTTTACGCGGCCGGCAAGGATAAGCTCAATCTTCGCAATGTCGAGGCGGTTCTGCACGGCAATGAAGCACCGAAAGAAACCAGACAGGACGATGACATCATCCGCAAGAGCCGGTCGTCAAGCGTTGCCAGCGGAGCGAAGTCGGGCATTCTGGTTGTCGGAACTGAAGGTCTTTTGACCCAGATGGCAAAATGCTGCAAACCGGCGCCGCCTGATTCGATTGTCGGTTTCGTGACCCGGGGAAAAGGCGTTTCCATTCACCGGAAAGACTGCAAGAATTTTCTGGAAATGGAAAAAAAGGCTCCCGAGCGCGTCATCCAGACGGCTTGGGGAACCCCGGAACCCGATACGGTTTATCCTGTCGATATCTATGTCCTCGCCAATGACAGACAGGGGTTATTGCGCGATGTATCCGATATTTTCATGAGAGAAAAGATCAATGTTATCGGTGTCCACACGCAGAGCCACAAAGGGCAGGCGAGAATGTCGTTCACGGCTGAAATTGCATCGACAGACAACCTTGGAAAAGCGCTTCAGATGATTGGCGAAATCAATGGGGTGATTGAAGTGAAACGTCATTGAGTGCGGGCAGGATTTTCCTGTCCTGCCTGATTTTTGGTGAAACGTTTTCTGACGCTTTTCACCCCGTACAGGAAAACTTTTTTATAAGACAGGTATTAGCTGTTAAACTATCCGGATAAACGGTGAATTGGCCGGTTTCCAGTCATTTTTTTATACGACAGGATAGATAGGGAAAGTCGGGATAACAATGAAAAAATTGTATTTGTTTTTAACTACGCTTCTTCTTGGCGGCGCGATCATGTCTTACAAATTGTTTGACACCAATTTCTCTTCCGAGGGAATTCAGGAATGGGCGCTCGACGCGCTTCTGATTGCAGCCATTCTCGGGTTTATTGCAACAAAATGGCTTAAGAAAAAAGGTAAACTTGAGTGATGGCCCACGTGAACGTCATTTTCGTGACGGTCATGGAGGGTATCTTCACCTTTTTTAAACTGGATTGAAACAGAAACGGTCCGGTTTCATTTTCAGGCCTGCAATCATGCCACCGCTTATTCATATTCAATCCGTCTTTTTCAGACGTTTGTTTCTCCTTCTTGTTTCGCCTCTTTATTTTTCCCTGATTTTCGGAATCAGAATGGTCAAAGGCGTACTGGGAGCCTGTGCTGAATTCAGGGAAATGTTTGTTGCCGTGTGGCGCGGCTTCGAAGAAGAGGCAGAACTGCTGCCGTGTCCTTTTTGTGGTGGCGACGCGTTGCCTGACGGGTGGCGTACACAAGGGGGTGCTTCCGGGCCGTCATGTGACCAGTGTGGCGCAACGGCCTGGTCTGCCTATACCTGGAATACCCGTATTTCCATATCCGTAAAAAACGGTGATTTGTGTGAAAGTAACGATCAGTCACAAATTTCAGACAAGCAGTAAGAAACCTTCCTGTTACCGCGTATATAACGCTTTTCTGTCAATCCGGTAATGCGTCCGTTCATTTATTCATTGGTTTGTTTTCTTTGGCAAGCCTGTTTTGCAACAGCATGTGAAGCATAATATTTTTTACAGCAGAGAGGGAATCAACTAGAATTTAAGTTTTCCCATCAATATGAACTGAAAATGTGTCCTGTTATTGGTTCATATTCAAAAAAATGAAGCTTTTGAAATCTCCCTATTTGTCAGCGTGCGTTGCTGTCCTCACGTCACTTTCAGCCTTTTTTTGCTGGATGATTCTCGACTATCACTATATGGTCGATTATTTTGTCGAAGAAAACGGTCCTGTAGAAAACGTCACGCTGGTTGCTTACGTTGTCGCTCTGGCAGCCATTCTGTATTACGGGCGTAATGTCCTTTTTGTCAGGACAAGACTGGCCTTGACCATCATGCTTGCCTATATGTTCATGCGGGAAGCGGACATGCACAAATGGTTGAACGGCCTCTCCATTCTAAAAATCAAATTCTGGCTTTCCGGCGACATTCCGCTGGTTGACAAGTTCTGGGCGGTCGTTATTCTCGCCCCGGTTTTATGGATGCTCTATTATTTCCTGAAAAATTATGTGCGCCAGGTCTGGACCGATTTCTGGCGCAAGGATGCTTACGCCATCAGTGTTTTTGTTTTTCTGGCGGTTCTGGTCATTTCCAAGATATGCGACCGTTCCCTCAATATGATGACTGAGATGTGGGGATGGCAATTTGATATATGGCTGAAGGCGCTTGTGACGGCACAGGAAGAGTTTCTGGAATGTATCCTTCCGGTGCTTGTCATGATCGGCGTGTTGCAATACCGTGAATCGCATGAATGGAAACCCGGCTATGTCGAGTCGCCCGTATTTTCCGTGTATCTTGTCATTCTGACCTCATTGACGGCGCTGGTTTTATGGGCTGTTTTACCCAGTTCCGATATGCTGAAATTCGTAGAGGAAAACGGTACGGTGGAAAACCTGACCCTGTTTTTCTATGTGGTCGCGATTCTCGTCATTGTTTTCGGGCAGATTCAGGCGCGTTTTTCCACGAAGCTGGCAACGATTGTCATGTTGGCTTACATGTTTATGCGTGAGGCGGACTGGCACAAGTCTGTCAGCAGTGAAAGCATCCTGAAAATCAAATTCTGGCTGAATGGCCAGATTCCGGTATCCGACAAATTGCTGGCGATTGCCATTCTGGTGCCGGTAGCGTGGATGCTGATTTATTTCGTCTGGAATTATACCAAGACGTTCTGGAAAGCGTTATGGGACGGCGAAGGGTATGCCATCAGTATTCTCATGTTTCTTGTCACGCTCGTGTCTTCGAAAGTACTCGATCGTTCGCTTAACATGCTGACGGAACTCTATCAGATGCACTTCCCGGAATGGCTTGTTGCCTTGCAGACTTCGCAGGAAGAATTCCTGGAATGTCTTTTGCCGATTCTGATTATTGTAGTGATTGCCCAATACAGGCGCAGCAGAAACATTTTTGCATGGTCGTAAAGACCTGTTGGTGTTTTACCGGGTTTGTTCGGGAAAAGATAAGAAAATTGCCTGAGTGAACAGTTTTTTATTGGAAACAAGGTAGAAAGAGACCGTTTAATTGCATTAAGCGGACAGTTGCACAAAAAAATAGTATGTCATTGATGGACTTTATTGCTAACATATATACCCGTAAAAAGAAGTAACCCTTCTCTATGCGCACAAGTCGTGTTCACACCAAGAATACGCGTTTGAAACGGGCCATTAAGCAACTGCATCAGACAACGCATGATTGTTGGCCCGGACAGAGTTGCAGTAAGAGTCTGCACCTGTTATTTGCGCTTATGTATGAGCCATTCAGTGAGAATTGCCCGGCCGACCGCAGGGCGAGTGGCGCCGATAGAGTTGTCAACACGCACAGATTAGGACAAGAGAAACGTTATATGAGTGAACGTACAAAATGCTACCGCTTGCAGGTAGCCGATAGCCTTTACCGTTTTATTGAAGAAGAAGCACTTCCCGGAACGGGAATCGATAGTGATACATTTTGGCGCGGTTTCGATGCCATCGTCCATGAAATGGGACCGAAAAACCGGGCTTTGCTGGCAGAACGTGAACGTTTGCAGGAAGAACTGGACAACTGGCACCGCCTGAATCCCGGCCCTGTAAAGGATATGTCCGCTTACAAGGCGTTTTTGAACGAGATCGGATATCTGGTGCCGGTCCCTGCCAACGTCAGAATCGACCCGACGAATATCGACACCGAAGTTTCCACACAAGGGGGGCCTCAACTGGTCGTTCCCCTGACGAACGCGCGATACGTGTTGAATGCCGTCAATGCCCGCTGGGCAAGCCTGTACGACGCACTATACGGTACCGATGCCATCAGCGAGGAAGATGGCGCGACTCGTGGAAATGCATATAATCCTGTCAGAGGCCGCAAGGTAATTGCTTTCGCGCGCAAGCAGCTCGATGAGTTCATCCCACTGGTTTCCGGTTCTCATCTGGATGCCGTCAGATATTATGTCAAAGACAAAAAACTGGCCGTTGTTCTCAAAGACGGTTCGGAAACAACCCTGAAACAGCCTGAGTGGCTGGCGGGCTATACCGGTGACGCTGAAAATCCCGCTTCCCTGCTGTTCAGGCAGAATTACATGCATATCGATCTTCAGTTCGATAAAAACGATCCGATCAGCAAGGATGATCCCGCCGGTATCCGTGACATCATTCTCGAAGCGGCAACGACCACTATCCTGGACTGTGAAGACGCTGTCGCTGCAGTCGATGCGGAAGACAAGGTCGTCATTTACCGGAATCTTCTCGGCGTCGTGAAAGGGGATTTGCAGGAATCCGTTGCCAAAAACGGCAAGACTTTCGTACGTCGGCTGAGCAAGGATCGTGAATACCAGTCCGTCAATGGCGAAAAATTCACATTGCCTGGACGCAGCCTTCTTTTCGTCCGCAATGTCGGATTGCTGATGAACAATCCTGCCATTCTGGATGAAGACGAAAACGATATTTTCGAAGGCATTCTCGACGCTGTCGTCACGACACTGATCGTCAAGCGTGATCTGGAAAACAAAATCAGTTCGAGAGCGGGTTCCATCTATATCGTCAAGCCGAAATTACATGGCCCTGAAGAAACAGCGTTTACAAACGAATTGTTCAACAAGGTTGAGAAACTGCTCGGTATCGCTCCGAATACCGTCAAGATCGGCATTATGGATGAAGAACGCCGTACCAGTGCCAACCTGAAGGCATGTATTGCCCAGATCCCCCAGCGACTTGCATTTATCAATACGGGCTTCCTTGACCGTACCGGTGATGAAATCCATACTTCGATGGAAGCAGGCCCGATGATCCGCAAGGGCGACATGAAAAAAACGCCCTGGATCAGCGCCTACGAAATCAATAACGTTCAGGTCGGGCTTGAATGCGGCATGCGTGGCGTGGCGCAGATCGGCAAGGGCATGTGGGCTGCTCCGGATCTGATGGCTGACATGATTGCGGTAAAAGGCGATCATCTGAGAGCGGGCGCCAATACGGCCTGGGTACCATCGCCGACAGCGGCCTGTCTGCACGCACTGCATTACCATCAGGTCAATATCGAGAAGACGCAGGCTGAAATGGAAAAACAGCCTTTTGTCGATGTTCTCGACGATCTTCTCACCATTCCGGTAACCGACCAGCCAAACTGGTCTGCCGAAGAAATCCAGCAGGAACTGGACAACAATGCACAGGGCATCCTGGGTTACGTCGTTCGCTGGGTCAATCAGGGTATCGGATGTTCGAAAGTGCCTGACATTCGTGACATCGCCCTGATGGAAGACCGGGCAACGCTGCGCATTTCCAGTCAGCACATTGCCAGCTGGTTGCGTCATGGCATCACCACCGTCCCTCAGGTCATGGATACCTTGAAGAGAATGGCAGCGGTTGTGGATGAACAGAATGCCGACGATCCGACTTACAGGAAGATGACAGACGATTTCGAGCATTCCCCGGGATTCAGGGCAGCCTGCGATCTGGTCTTCAAGGGGTTGTCGCAGCCATCCGGTTATACGGATCCACTGCTCCAGAACTGGAGACAGAAAGCCAAGGAACAGTTCAGGTGCTGTTGCTGTGCCTGATGTAAAAGAGAGAAAAACCGGGCTTTGGACGTTTTCTCTCTCTTTCGATAGAACAGCTTTCCGAT
>CDZQ01034992.1_pt1 | contig 19981 bp, 18 predicted proteins | sample 554831 | NCBI WGS metagenome assembly CDZQ01 (sample SAMEA3182112, study PRJEB8094) | gut metagenome | biome: human; feature: gut; material: Stool; isolation source: human stools | place: Canada | collected 2013-05-06
ACGCCATAGGCGCTGGCGTTGATGACGGCGGTGGGGCCGCCGGACTGGCCGATGATGCAGGCGCCGGTGAGTTTTGTGGACATATTGCGATTACCTCCCAATGCAGTTTGTGATCGTATCCATTGGCCGGGGCCGTCAGCCGGAACAGGGCCCGCGCCGCTGAGCCATGTTGTCTCAAACAAGTGTGACATTTCGATCCACTTACCGGTATCATTCTATTACGGGCGCTTCTTTTTGTCAATGCAAATACGGCGGATTTTTCCAGCATTGGCGCTTTTTGCAGGCGAAGGCGGAACTTTTCCCGGCGCTGCGGGTAAAATGACGAAGGCCTGGCCCGGGCTTTGCTATTTTACTCCGCGCGGTTGTCGAAATCTGGATAAATCCCTTGACAAATACCGGCGAAAGAAAATATAGTAATAAGATGATACATGAGATTCCAGATATGGCTATGGCGCCTCGGTTTTCCGGCGGCTGACCGGCCCCCAAGGGCCTTTGGAGGTAGTAGATATGCGTACCGTGCAGAATATAATGCCCCGGGAGAACGTTCCGGAGGCGCATCTGGAACCCTTTTGTGACCGGCGGCCGGAGGAGAGCTTGGACAAACTGCGCACGCTGCGCGTCCTGGCGGCGGCCGTGCTGTTTACACTGAGCGTGCTCCTGCCCGGCCTGCCCAGATGGGGAAGTTACCTGATTTTCATCGCCGCCGCCCTGGCCGCGGGGTGGGAGCTCTATTATGGAAGCGTGCGCAGCGCCTTGGCGCGGAAACTGGATGAGAGGCTGCCGTTTGCCCTTTCCTCCTTGCTGCTTTTTTGCGCCGGGTTGCCGGAGGAGGGGAGCGCGGTTGCGATTCTGGCAGTGATTGGGAAGCTGCTGCTGCGCCTTGCCGCGGACCGCTCCCGGCGGACCATCTCCGCCCTGGCGGACTTGCGCCCGATCTTTGCTACGGTGCTGGAGGAAGGGCAGCTCCAGGAGCTCCGCCCGGACATGGTACATGTGGGGCAAACGATTCTGGTACGCCGGCAGGAGTACGTCCCCCTGGACTGCCGTATCCTGGACAGCGCCACGGAGTTGGACTACTCTATCCTCACCGGCTCCAGCGACCCCCGGCCCGCCGGTGTGGGGGAAGAAATCCCCGCCGGCGTGTTCAACCTGGGGCAGGAGTTTACCGCCCGCGTCCTGGCTGAGGCCAGGGATTCCACGGCCTGGCGCCTTATGAACGCGGTGGAGACCGGGCAGAAACCGGACACGCCCCTGGAGCGCCGGCTGCGCCGCCTCTGGCCGCTGCTCCTGGCGGGGGCTGGCGCTCTGGCCCTGATCGTGTTTCTGGCAGAGGCCCTGTTTGCCCAAGTGGGCGTGCAGGAGGCCCTGAAGCGCGCCTGCGTGCTCTTGGCGCTCACGGCGCCCCTGCCGGGCCTGGTGGCCATTCCCCTTGCCTACTTTGCCGGGATTGCAGGCACCGCGCGTCAGGGGGTTTTGATCCGCGGCCCGAAGACGGTGGAGGACCTGCGCCGGGCCCAGGCGGCGGCCTTTGACAAAAACGGCACCATGACCACGGGTGCCTATCATGTGGCGGCCGTGCGCTCGGACCGGCTGGACGCCAGGACCTTCCTGCAGCTGGCCGCCTTGGCAGAGTCCGGCTCCCGCCACGCCATTGCCGAAAGCCTCCGCGCCGCGGCGGGCCCGCTCCCGCCCAAGGGTTCCGTCCGGGATTTCCGGGAATTTCCCGGCGAGGGCGTCTATGCCTCTGTGGGGGGCATTCCCGTGGTGGTGGGGAGCTATTCCTGGATGCAGCGCCTGGGCGTCCGGGGTCTGGATCTGGCCATCCAGACCAAGGCGGTGTACATGGCCGTCAAGGGCATATACGCCGGCTGCGTGGAGCTGGAGGAGACCCTTCGCCCGGATGCCGGCGAGGCGGTGAACGCCCTGCTGGAGCAGGGTTGCTCCCGGATCGCGCTGTTTTCCGGGGACGGCAGGGAAAACGCCAGCGCCTTGGCCAAGGCATTGGGACTTTCGGAGTATTACGCCGAGCTCCAGCCCCGGGACAAGCAGCTCCGGCTCCGGGAGATGAAAACCGGCGTTGGCCGCAGCGGCGCGCTGCTGTTCATCACCGGGACGCAGGGTGCGGGCTTTGCCAAGTCCGACGCGGATGTGACCATCACAGTAGGCGGGCTGACCCGGGACGAGGCTGTGGAACGGGCGGATGCGGTGGTCCTGGATGGACGGCCCTCCCAGGTGGCGTTTTCCATCTTTGCCGCCCGCAGCATCCACCGGCAGTGCCTCCTTTGCTGCGGCGTACCTGCCGCAGTGAAACTGCTCTTTGTGGTTTTGGGCCTCTTTGGCGTTGCACCTGTATGGCTGGCTGTCACAGCGGATTTCGCCGCCGGGGCCGCCATGGCCCTGAACGCCGTCCGGGCTTACTATCTGCCGGCTCTGCCGGATCTGCGGGCCCTGATGCGGGGAGAACGGTGAGGGGCTATCATTATGATCTGCATCATTGAAGACGATAACAGCATCCGGGAACTGATGCGATATACCCTTGTCCGCGCGGGCTATGAGGTGGCGGATTTCCCGGACGGGGAGAGCTTTTTCGCGAGCTTCCGCCCAGAGGGCGTGCAGTTGGTGCTTCTGGACATCATGCTCCCTGGGGAAGACGGGTTGAGCGTCCTGCAGCGCCTGCGTGGCGACCCTCGCAGCGAAGCCCTGCCTGTGATCCTGGTCACCGCCCGGGGCACAGAATATGATAAAGTGAAAGGCCTGGATCAGGGGGCGGATGACTATCTGGCAAAACCCTTCGGCATGCTGGAACTCCTGGCCAGGGTCCGGGCTATGCTCCGCCGGAGCGGGCGCAGCGTCAAAACAGACAGCTTGTGCCGGGGCGGCGTGGTCTTGGATCCGCACAAGCACCAAGTCACGGTGAATGGCGAGCCTGTTCACCTTACGGGAAAGGAATTTGATCTTCTGGCCCTGCTTCTCCGGCGCGATGGCGCCGCCGTGAGCCGGGAAGAGATCCTGGAGCAGGTCTGGCAGGTGCGCAGCGGCCTGGAGCTGGAAACCCGGACGGTGGACGTCCACATACGCACCCTCCGCCAGAAACTGGGCGAGGCCGGCGCCATGATTGAGACCGTCCGGGGGATTGGCTACCGCTTGGGGGATGGCCAATGAGAAAACGCAGCTTTTATTATTTGTGCCTGATCGCCATGCTGGAGATTTTGCTCCTGGCGGCAGCGCTGCTCCTGGCACGGTATGTTCCCGCGTTTCAAACGGCGCAGATGGAACGGCCCCTGACCTATGCCGGTCTGGTAGTCCTGGCCGCCCTGGCCCTGGCCCTTTTTGCGGCGTGGTGGCTGTCCCGGCGGCTGATCCGGCCTTTGGAGAATCCGGCGTTTGGCGGGCAGACCTATGACGAGCTGTCGCCGCTGCTCCATGAGCTGGAGCTCCGGCGCAGTCAGGTGCGCAGCGGGGCCGGGGAACTGGAGCGCAAGGAAGCGGATCTCCAGATGATCATTCAGAACATGAGCGAAGGCCTGGTGATCATGGACGGCACCGGCGTCATCATCACGCTGAATCCCGCGGCCAGGGAACTCCTGGCGGCAGAGGGGGACGGCGTGGGGAAACATCTCTTTGCCCTGAACCGGGACCCCGGGCTTCAAGCCGCGGTGCATATGGCCATCGGCGGCACCAGCGACGAATCCCGCATCCACATTGCCCAGCGCATGATCCACGCCATCGCCAACCCTGTCATCATGGATTCGGAAGTCAAGGGCGTTGTACTCTTCCTCCTGGATGTGACCCGGGAGTATGCGGCCGAGCAGATGCGCCGGGAGTTTTCCGCAAATGTCTCCCACGAACTGAAAACGCCGCTCACCGCCATTTCCGGCTATGCGGAGATCATCCAGAACGGCATGGTGGCGCCCCAGGATGTGCCCCGTTTTGCCGGAAGCATTTACCAGGAGGCCCAGCGCCTCATCGCCCTGGTAAACGACATTATTCGCCTCTCCCGCCTGGACGAAGGCGTCTTGGACGGATCCAAAGAGGAGATAGACATGATGCAGCTGGCCCGGAGCGTGGCAGCCCGGCTGCGGCAGAAAGCCCAGAGCCGCCAGGTTTGCCTGGAAGTTTCCGGGGAGGGTTTCACGGCCAGGGGAGAGGAATCCCTTCTGGAGGAGATGCTCTATAACCTTTGCGACAACGGTATTACCTACAACCGCCCGGAGGGGAAGGTGGAAGTAATCCTGGAACGCTCTCCAGCCGGAAACCGGGTCACCGTCCGGGACAACGGCATCGGCATTCCCAAGGAGCATCAATCCAGGGTGTTTGAACGGTTTTACCGGGTGGACAAGAGCCACTCCAAAGAGACCGGCGGCACGGGCCTGGGGCTGAGCATTGTCAAGCATGTCGCCATGATCCACCACCTGGAGCTGAAGCTGGAAAGCGCCCCCGGTGAGGGTACCACCATTACTCTCCAATTCCCCGTGGAGGAGAAGTCCGGAAAGGAGTCAGACCAAGAATGAAAAAGCCCTTTGTCACACTGCAGCAGCTGGAGGAACTCTCGAAATCATTCCCGACCCCGTACCATCTGTACGATGAGCGGGCCATCCGGGAGAATGCCCGAAAGCTGAAACAGGCTTTTTCCTGGAACCCGGGCTTCCGGGAGTATTTTGCCGTGAAGGCCACCCCCAACCCCACGCTGATGACCATTCTCCACGAAGAGGGCTGCGGGATGGACTGCTCTTCTCTCACGGAGCTGATGCTCTGTGACCGGGTGGGCATCCGGGGCGAGGAGATTATGTTCTCCTCCAACGACACGCCGGCGGAGGACTTCCACCTCTGCGCCAAGCTGGGCGGAACCATCAACCTGGACGATATCACCCACATCGAGTTTTTGGAACGCACCATCGGCGCGCTGCCCAAGCGCATGAGCTGCCGGTATAACCCCGGCGGCAACTTTGAAATCTCCAACATGATCATGGACACCCCGGGCGAGGCCAAATACGGCTTGACCAAACCTCAAATGTTCCAGGCTTTCCGCATCCTGCGGGACAAGGGCGTCACGGAGTTTGGCATCCACGCTTTCCTGGCCTCCAATACCACCACCAACGACTACTATCCCACCCTGGCCATGCAGCTGTTCCGCCTGGCAGTAGAGCTCCACGCGGAGCTGGGGGTGCACATTGGCTTCATCAATCTCTCCGGCGGCGTAGGCATCCCCTACCGCCCTGACCAGCAGAGTGCGGACATCCTGCAAATCGGTGAGGGGGTCCGCAAGGTCTATAACCAGATCCTGGTGCCCGCGGGTATGGGCGATGTTGCCATCTACACGGAGCTGGGCCGCTTCATGCTGGGGCCATACGGCTGCCTGGTGACCCGCTGTATCCACCAGAAGCACACTTACAAAAATTACGTGGGTGTGGATGCCTGCGCCTGCAACCTGATGCGCCCGGCCATGTACGGGGCTTACCACCATATCACGGTAATGGGCAAGGAAAACCTGCCTTGTGACCATCTCTACGATGTTACCGGCGGCCTGTGCGAGAACAACGACAAATTTGCCATTGACCGCTGGCTCCCCCAGGTGGACATCGGGGACTTCCTGGTGATCCACGACACCGGCGCTCACGGCCATTCCATGGGCTACAATTATAATGGAAAGCTCCGCTCCGCGGAGGTCCTGCTGTGCGAGGACGGTACGGCCAAGCTCATCCGCCGGGCAGAAACACCGGAGGATTACTTTGCGACTCTGGATTTTTAAAGGCGCAGTAACATGACGCGGAGGCATTTTCTTCGCTAAATCGCAAAGAAGGGCACCCCATTTGTTTCTGGGGTGCCTTTCTGCGTGCCAAAATGGGCATACGGTGCGGAAGCCTTATTCCACAGCAAGATTGCCCGCTTTAGCGGATCGTTTTTATTTTTTAATTTTGTCCCGGTAGAGCTCGCGGAGGCTTTCCACGATATCCCGGTGGAGGCGGGAAGTGGCGGTGGGGTTTCGCCGGAGCAGGCTGACGGCCCGGCGGAAATCCCGGTCCCGCCGTGCGGCCATGGCGATTTCGGCTTTGTGGAGGCGTTCCTTGGCCTCCTGGAATTCTGCCAGGCGCTCTGGGTCTCCGGTATGGGAGGCCTCCTGGATTAGGGCGTCCAGCCTGGCGTTCAGTGCCTGGAGCAGACCGGACTTCTTCTGCCGACGCTCCTCCAAGGTATGCTCCACTTTCTGCCGTACGGCCTCCTGCCGCGACCGGCGCTGGGAGTCCCGCTGCTCCTGCTTTTCCCGGAGTTGCTGTTCCAATTCCGCAAGCTTGGCGCGGAACACCTCCGAGCGCTTGGCAAAATCCTCGCTGGCTTGATCCAGGCGTTCCTGGATCCGGGCGAGGGCCTCGCTGCTCTCGGTGAGCTCTGTAAGGAGTTGGCGGAAATCCAGGGCGTCCCGTATGGACTGTACCGCATCCAGCGCGAAATTCACTACAAGCACCGCGGACAGGATCCCGGTGGCCAGGGGCGGCAGCCACAGCACGGCCCGCTCAATAGGCGGGTGGAGCCAGTAGACCAGGGCCAGGGAGAAAAATCCCCAGGCAAGTGAGCTGCTCAGGCAGATATAGCCGTTGAGGTTACAGCGGTGCTTGCTGTAATCCCAGTAGCGTACATGGAAAAGCCGCTCCATCACCGCGCCGGTGACGTACTCCAGTACAGTGGCCCCGGCCATGCCCAGAAGATAGATCAGCGCCGGGTTGTGCCGGACCGGGAGGGTGAGGAAGAGGATCACAATGGCGCCAGAACCATAGATGGGCAGGAAAGGGCCATGGAGGAAGCCCCGGTTTACCCAATGCCTTTGGCAGACGGAGACATAGCAGCTTTCCCACACCCAGCCCAGGAAGCAGTAGATGAAAAAGATAAGAAGCCACTGGGCAGCGGTATATTCCCCCATCGGATGCCCTGCCTCCTATTTCCGGACAGGCGCCGGGTCGGGAAGACGGAGAAACGCCTCCCGCGGGGCGCAGAGACCGCAGCAAAAGCCGCAGACCAGGAAAAACGCAAACTGCACCCGGGGGTAATACCAGACGTATTCCACCAGGCAGCTGAACGCGATGCCCACCAGGGCGGCCAGACAGCCGATCAAGGCAAAGCGCAGAAAGGGATCCAGGCGCTTTGCCAGGCGGGCGCCCGCCCGGCGTATGGTCCGCAGGTAGAACCACATAAAGCTTAGAAAACCGAAGGCGCCGGTCTCCACAATCAGTTCCATGTATACCATGTGGCTGTGGGGCGCGCCGTCCATGGCCAGGCGCCGGGCATAGAGGGGGTAGACCTCCGCGAAGCTGTTGGGCCCCAGGCCGATGCCGGTGCTCCAGTTGTCCCGGAGCAGGAGCAGCACCCCCTGCCAGACGTGGATGCGGTGGTTGTTGGAACTGTCTGAGCTGTTGAACAGGGTGAGAAAACGGGTGATGACGCTGTCCGGCAGGAAGGGGATGCAGAGTACGCCCAGGAGGAACAGCACGGGAATGAGCTTCTTGTCCGCGAAGTACACGAACACCAGTGCGGCCAGGGCCAGGGCGATCCAGCCGCTCCGGGAATAGGTCATGAGGATGGCCCCCAGAGGCAGTACCAGGCCGCAAATCAGAGGGAAGGAGAGGGGCAGATTCCCCAGCTTTGCCTTCACGTTGATGGCCCAGGCCGCCGCCAGGGGCGTCATGAGCACCAGGAATTCCGCGTAGTTGTTGGGGTTATCCAAGGTGGAATAGACGCGCCCGGGCACGCCTGTATTGATGGAGAGGTCCGTATAACTGCTGCTCACCTCAACGCCCATGATTCGCTGGACAAAGGCGTATACCGCCGTGAGCACCACCGCGGCGTACAGGAAACCCAGTACCGTCATAAGAGTTTTCCGGTCTGCCGCAGCCCCAGCCGCCAGGAAGCAGAGCAGGAAGGCGGTGAGATAGAACATCAGCACCCGGACACTGTCTGCCAGATCCCGGGTAAAGCTCAGGCTCAGCACGCAGGCGCAGGCAAACAGGAAAAATGGCAGGCTTAAAAGCGTAAAATCCGGCAGGGCCTGGCGCTTCCGGGCCGCGGCGAAAAAGAGCAGCACAAGAAATCCCGCCGCCGCCAGCAGGGCATAGGTGTTGGACCAGAAATCGTGGGGGCACAGAAACATGCAGCAGAGAAAAGCTCCGAAGAGGAAGTCGTACCGCAAAAACCGGGATGTGCGGCCAAAGCGCAGCCAAAGTTTATGGTTGACGCTGCCGGCGTTCACCCGGCCGAAGAAATCCAAAATGCGCCCGCACAATTTCACAATCCAACCAAAGAGGCCCCGGATCAGCCGGGCAAAGAGGCTGGAGGCATAGGCACGCTGTACCGCGCTTTCATGGGTGAGCAGCGCGTGGGTACAGCTGTAGAGATAGACATGACGCACGGCGCCATAGATTCGCTGCAGTAGGGCAAAGATGGCGCTATGCAGCCAGAAATGATAGAGCTTGCCAGGCAGGCTTTCTGCCAGCATGGGCTTTCACCTCGCTTTCCGCTTGAAAAGGTAGATCCGTCAGGCGGCCTCCAGGCCGCTGATCTGAGCGTAGAGCTTGCATTCGCCCACATAGATGACCATGCTGTGGCCGATGGCGTAGCGGGTGCCGTTGATGATGACGCCGTTGTCTGAGAGCGTGGCGTTCACCTCCGCGGTAATGGTTACGGAGGCACAGTCCGGACGGTGGAGGGCCACAGTCTCCCCCAGCTCATTCACTTCATAGGAGCAGGCCTCGTCCAGTGTGAAGTCTGTTACGGTGCCCATGCTGTTATTTTCCGTGCTGTCCAGGACGTTGACGCCGACCTCCAGTTCGTCGGCCACATAATTGGGAACTTCTTCGTCGGTGAAGCTGATATACACTGTCTGGGTGTTCACTACGCCGGTGTCATCCCGGATCAGAAAACGATACCCCAAAAAGCCGACTACGGCCACCAGGACGATGACAATCAGGAGATCGATGAGGTTGACCTTGCCGAAGAGCTTTCCGTTTTTGTCGATCATGTTTTTTACCTCGCTGTTTTTAAAAATAAGTGTGGTATACGTCCAGAGCTAGCTTGTTCAGGTCAAAGCGCCTTGCCACTTTCTCTGTGGCGGCGGCGCTCAGCCGGGCGCGGAGCTCCGGGTCATCCATGTATGCCTGTATTGCGCCGGCGAAGGCGTCCGCATCTCCATAGGGCACCACCGTACCGCAGACCCCATCGGTCTCCGCCAGGTCCCTGTTGCCTCCCACGTCTGTGACCACCAAGGGCAGCGCGGCGTTCATGGCCTCGAGGATTGCAAAACTCAGCGCCTCGTTGCAGGAGGAGGAGCACAGGTAAAGCTGGGAGGAGGCCAGGATCTCCGGCACATCACGCCGGTAACCCAAAAGACGGATCTCCTCCGTGAGGCCGGCGGCGGAAATCTGGCCGCGGATGGCGTCCATCAGCGGTCCATCCCCGGCCACGGCGCAGCAGAATGGCCGGCTTGTCCGTTCTTTCAGGCGGCCGAGGGCCCGCACCAGGAAATCCAGGCCCTTTTCCGGGTCAAACCGGGCAAGTATGGCCATAAGGAATACGTCATCCCCCAGGCCAAGCTCCCGGCGCAGCGCCGTGGAGCGCCGGGGATGCGGGTCGGGCTCGATACCGTTGTAGATCACGGTGATTTTCTCCGGGCAGCAGCCGTTGGCAATGAGCACATCCCGCCCCTCCTGGCACACGGCGATCACTGCGTGGTTTCGAGGGGTGAAACGGCGGTAGAGCATCCTCCAAAGCCGGCCGCAGCGCTGGGTGAAATGGTTGGTGAACACCACCCGGATGTTTTTGTTATAGCGCATGGCCAGGATGGCCAGGATGTTTTCCCGGGAACACTGGGCGTGGATGACTTCGATGCCGTTTTCCCGGCAGTAATCCGCCAGCGTCCTCGCGGCCCGGAGGGCGCAGCGCCACTCCAGTTCCACCCGCAGGCTGGGCACGCCGGCGGCGGCCATCTTGTCCGCCAGCTCTCCGTGGAGATTGTAAGCGAAGTAGCACTCCGCCCCTGCCGCGGGCAGGAGCCGCACCAGGTTTTCCACATACTTCTCCATGCCGGCTTTTCCTGCATAATTGATGAGATACAGCACTTTCAAGGGGGAAAACACCTCCTTTGCATTCAGCTTACTATACTACAAGGGAGGTAAATGCGTCAAGACTGCCGCAGGACGCGCCTTGACACGGCGGAAATGGGAGGAGGATTTTACACAAATTTTACTTGTTCCCATCTGCAGGAGGGGGATATACTGAAGTGTATTCTTAAATATAACGCTTTTGCATCAAAGCTCCATCCTGATGATTGCAGTACGACGATAGGAGAGAAGGCGCCGCATGGACATCTTTTCCGTTTTCAAGTTCCTGGGGGGCGTGGCCCTGTTTTTATACGGGATGAATATCATGGGCAGCGCGCTGGAAAAGCAGGCCGGAGGCCGCTTCCGCCAGGTGCTGGAGAAGATCACCTCCAACCCGGTAAAAGGCGTGCTTCTCGGCACGCTGGTCACCGGCATCATCCAGAGCAGCTCCGCCACCACGGTGATGGTGGTGGGTTTTGTGAACTCCGGTATCCTGACGCTGGAAAACTCCGTGGGCGTCATCATGGGCGCCAACATCGGAACGGCGGTCACCGCCTGGATCCTGAGCCTCACCGGGCTGCAGGGGGAGAGCTTCCTGGTGCAGATCTGCAACCCCGCCAACTTCTCGCCCATTCTAGCAGTCATCGGCATTGTGATCATCATGGGCTCCAAGAGCGAGAGGAAGCGGGACATCGCCACGGTGCTCCTGGGCTTCGCGGTGCTCATGTACGGCATGGAAGTCATGTCCGCCATGGTTGCCCCGCTGTCGGACAACGCAGCTTTCACCAGCATCCTCACCATGTTCCAGAATCCTGTTTTCGGTGTCCTGGCAGGGGCGGTGGTCACGGGGATTATCCAGTCCTCCTCCGCATCCGTAGGCATTCTCCAGGCCATGTCCGCCACGGGGAGCATCACCGTGGCCTCCGCCGTGCCCATCGTTATGGGACAAAATATCGGCACCTGTGTCACCGCGCTGATCTCTTCCGTGGGGACCAACGCCAACGCCCGCCGGGCAGCCATGGTCCATCTGTACTTCAACGTCATCGGCGTGGCTGTGTTCCTGAGCCTCTTTTATCTTGCCGACAGCGTGGTTCATTTCTCTTTCATGGGGGACGCGGCAACCCCGGTGAGCATCGCCGTGATCCACACAGTATTCAAGATTGTCAATACCTGTTTCTTCCTGCCCTTCTACAAACTTTTGGTACGCCTGGCCAAACTCAGCGTCAAGGACGACCCGGGAGAGGAAAAGTTCAGCATGCTGGATGAGCGCTTCCTCAATACGCCCGCTGTGGCCATTGACTGTTGCCGGGAGCTTACCCACAGTATGGCCATCCTCAGCCGGGACTCCCTTTTTTCCGCCATGGAACTGACCCACCATTTTGACGAGCACGCAGCCCAGAAGATCCTGGTGGATGAAGATACTGTGGACCGGTATGAGGACAAGCTGAGCACCTATATGGTCAAGCTCTCTTCCCGGCCTTTGGGAGACAGCGAGGGCTTGGAACTGGGGCGGCTGCTCCACTGCGTCGGAGATCTGGAACGCATCAGCGACCACGCGATCAATATCGCGGAGACCGCCCGGGAGATCGAGCAGAAGAATCTGTCCTTTTCCGGCCCCGCCCGGGAGGAGATGGACGTGATGTTCCAGGCCGTTCAGGAGATCGTCACATTGACTGTGGATTCTCTTCTGAAAAACGACTGCGCGCTGGCCAAACATGTGGAGCCGCTGGAAGAGGTGGTGGACCTGCTCAACCGGGAGCTGAAAGCCCGGCACATCGCCCGGCTCCAGCGGGGAGAGTGCACCACTATGCTGGGCTTTGTGTTCTCCGACCTGATCACCAACTTCGAGCGCGTGGCGGATCATTGCTCCAACATTGCCCTGTGGATTCTCCAATCCCAGAAATCCGACCAGGGCGCCCATCAGTACATCATTGACCTGAAGAACTCCGATGACCCGGAGTTCCACCGCTATTACCGGGAATACGCGGAAAAATACCGTCTGAACCAGGCCTGAGCCGGCGCAAGGTCCGGAAAAGCCCCGTGCCGGTACAGCCAGGAAAGGCGGTTTCGGCGCGGGCCTTCCGTTTTTTTCCATACTTCTTGTATCAGTGCGCGACCTTGTGGTATACTATGATACGTGGATAAACAGCCTATGTATTTTTACCTTACCGCCGTCTGCCCGTCCGGGGCAGAGGAAGGGAGCGCGATATGACCCGAACCAGACTGCGAGACCGCCCCATGCCGGACTATTCCCGGGGGGAGGAAATTGCCAACACTGTCACACATATTGTGGGCGGCGCGATGGGAATTACCGCCACGGCGCTGTGCGTTGTCATGGCGGCCCTCCACCGGAATCCCTGGGCGGTGGTGAGCGGCTCTATCTTCGGCGCCACCATGATCCTGCTCTATACCATGAGCAGCATCTACCACGGCCTGCGCCCTCACCTGTTTGCCAAACGGGTGTTCCAGGTTCTGGACCACTGCACCATCTATCTGCTCATTGCCGGGACATACACGCCTTTTACCCTCTGTGTGCTCCGGCCCATCTCCCCGGCCCTGGGTTGGACAGTGTTCGGCCTCATCTGGGGCCTGGCGGCCCTGGGCATGACCCTCACGGGCATTGACCTTCATCGGTTTCAGCGCTTTGCCATGGTCTGCTACCTGGGTATGGGCTGGCTCTGCCTGTTCACGCTCAAGCCCTTGGTCCAGGCTCTGGGCGCGGGAGGGACGGCCCTGCTGGCCTCCGGCGGCGTGGCCTATACCCTGGGCGCCGTCCTCTACCTTCTGGGACGGAAGCGGCGGTATTTCCACAGTGTGTTCCACGCCTTTGTGCTCCTGGGGAGTTTGCTGCACTTTTTGTGCATCCTCTTTTATGTGATGTGACCTTTGCCCCGACGGCGGAGTACCTCCGCCGCCGGGCTTTTTCCTGGCCTTGCCTTTCCCGGAAGTCTCTGCTATAATAACAAAATAAATCCAAGGATAGGGAAGGGGGCACGGCATGTCCATCCTGCGCAATATCTGGCACAACCTGGACTGGACCATACTTTACAGCGTGATCCCCGCCCTGCTGTGCATTACCATCCATGAGGTGAGCCATGGGCTCATGGCCCTGCGCCTGGGGGACGACACAGCGAAGCTCCAGGGCCGGCTCACCCTCAACCCCCTAAAACACATTGACCCCTTTGGCCTTGTTATGATGATCCTGTTCCGCTTCGGATGGGCAAAGCCCGTCCCGGTGAACATGTACCGCTTCCGCGATCCCAAGAAGGGGATGGCCATCACCGCCCTGGCGGGACCCGCGTCCAACCTGGTGCTGTCTGCCCTGGCGCTGTTCCTCTATGGGCTGCTGTACCTGCCCCTACTGGGCACGGCTGCCCTGGAGCCGGTGAGCCAGCTTCTGCAGATCACCGCCTATCTGAGCCTGAACCTTGCGGTGTTCAACCTCATTCCCATCCCGCCCCTGGACGGCAGCAAGGTGCTCTTTGCCCTGATCCCGGACCGGAGCTATATGAAACTCATGCGCTATGAGCGCTACGGCATGCTGCTCCTGCTCCTGATTGTCTCTACGGACCTCGTAGGCCGGCCCTTGAACCAGATCACCTCCGCCCTATATAGCGCCTTTTTCCACATTGCCCAGTGGGGCCTGGATCTGGCGTCCATATTTGCCTGAGGAGAGCGCGGCATGGAACCAACCTACTATTTGGAAGGCATTGTCCGCAATCAGGAGGAGATGGAGGACTTTGAAGGCCCTCTGAACCTGATCCTCCAGCTGCTCTCCAAAAACAAGATCGAGATCCGGGATCTCCGCATTTCGGACATTCTGGACCAGTACCTGGCCCAGCTGGGGCAGATGCAGGAGATGGACCTGGAGGTGGCCAGCGAGTTTGTGCAGATGGCCTCCTACCTTCTCTATATCAAGACCAAGACCCTTCTCTCCGGGGAAGAGGAAGTTTCCGAACTGGAGCAGCTCATGACCAGCCTGGAGCAGCTCCGCTTCCGGGACAGCTACGCCGCCATCCGGGCGGTACTCCCGGAGCTGCAGCGCGCGGCGGAGCGGGGCCTTCTCCTGTTCTCCAGCCCCGGGGAGCCTCAGCCCCGCTATGGGGCCTATGACTACCGCCACACCTGCGGAGAGCTTCTCGCGGCGCTGCTGAGCCTCCAGGGCCGTGCCGCCGCGGCACATACGCCGGATCCCCAGCCCCGCCCTCTGGTGCCGCGCCCCATTGTCTACGGCGTCCGGGAGAAGAGCCGCCAGATCCTGGACCGGCTCCGGAGCCGGGGGGCCATGCGCCTGGAGGACCTGTACGCCTTGTGCCGTGGCCGGTCCGAACTGGTCGCCACCTTCCTGTCTGTGCTGGAACTGTGCAGCCTGGGCAGCCTGCGCTTGAGCGCCGGGGAAGGAGACAGCCTCCTGGTAAGCTTTGCCGGCGGCGACACAGAGACGATCCTGCGAGAAATTTCGGAGTAAGATGGATGGATACGATAGATACTAAAGACGCCAGGGAGGAAGGCTCCCGGCTTTCCCAGCCCGCCCCTCTGGATGGGGACGAGCTCTCCGCCGCCATTGAGGCGGTGCTCTTTGCCTCCGGGGATCCCGTGCCGGCAAAGCGCATTGCCCAGGTTTTGGGCGTGGGAGAGGAGGAGGTGCTCCGCAGCGCCAAAGCCCTGGGGGACGCATACAGCTTCCACCGCCGGGGCATTCGCCTGGTGCGCCTGGAGGACAGTCTTCAGCTTTGCAGCGCGCCGGAATTTGCCCAGGCCATCACCAGGACTATGGAACAGCGCCGCCCACCCCGCTTGTCCCAGGCGGCCATGGAGGTGCTGGCCATTGTGGCCTATTACCAGCCTGTGACCCGCAGTTATATCGAGCAGGTACGGGGCGTGGACAGCTCTTACACCGTAGGTCTGCTCACGGAGCGGGAGCTCATCGAACCCTGCGGAAAGCTGGATGTCCCTGGCCGGCCCACGCTGTACCGCACTGGCAGCCTGTTTCTCCGCACTCTGGGCCTGCAGAGCCTGGAAGAGCTGCCGCCCCTGCCGGATCTGCATACGGACGAGGGCGTGGAGCAGCTCCAAAGCGCCATTCAGGCGTTGAAGGAAGCAGAATCCGGCCAGATGCTCATGGCCCCCTCTGGAGAGCTCCTGGATACGGGCGTAGCGGGGAACTGAGCGCAAATACGAGGAAAGGGTGGGGAAGGTGCTGATCGCCTGCCTGATCATACTGTTCCTGCTGGCGGCGCTGTTGCTCCTGCCCCTGGGGATAGATGCCGAATACCACGCCGGGCAAACCCGGGTGAAAGGCAAACTGGGCCCCGTGTCGCTGCCGGTGTTCACCTATCCCCGGGACGCGGACGCCCCGCCCCGGAAGAAAAAAAAGAAGGAAAAACGGCCAAAGCCGGGAAAGCCCGGGGCGGAAACCGCGGAGGAGGCGGAAGAAAAGCCGGATTGGGAGCGGTGGAAGGCGCTTTTGGATATGGGCCTGCGGGCCCTTGGGCGCTTCCGCCGGAAACTGACTGTGGAGTTTTTCCAGCTCCACATGCTGATCTCCGAGCCGGACCCCTGCCGCACCGCCCTGGCCTATGGGGCGGCCTCCGCCGCAGTGGGGACAGTGCTGCCCGCGCTGGAGCAGGCGGTCCACTTCCGGGACAGGGACGTACAGCTCCGGGCGGACTTCGGCGGCGGCGGGACGCTTTTACACATCCGCCTGGTTCTGACCCTTCGGGTGGGTCAGATCCTGACCATCGCCGCGGCCTTCCTGTGGGAATACCTCTCCTGGAAGCGCCGGCAAACGAAAGCCCAAGCCCCAGCTGGGGAAGAAAGGAACGAGGTGCATGGAAAACAAGATCGGAGATCTGCTGCAGGTGACCATGGGCAAGCTCAAGGACATGGTTGATGTGAACACGGTGGTGGGGGATCCTATCACCACGCCGGACGGCATCACCCTGGTGCCCGTGTCCCGGGTGACCTTCGGCTTTGCCTCCGGCGGCGGGGAGTCCGGAAAGGAGCCCTTTGCCTTCACCGGCGGCAATGGCGCCGGCGCCAAGATTGAGCCTGTGGGCTTCCTGGTGATCAAAAACGGAAACCTCCGCATGATGAACATCACGCCGCCTGCCGTTACGACGGTGGACCGGGTGGTGGAGCTGCTGCCCCAGATCATTGACCGTCTGGATGAGTTTCTGGACAAGCAGAAGCAGGAGAAGTCGGCCCTTTAGGCGCAGCTGCCCAAATTGCTTTTAGGATTTGACTCCCAGGCCGCTCCGGCATAAGTCCGGCCAAAGCAGGCCATACTAAGCACTACCCAGTAACACGAAGGGTGGTGCTTCTTTATGAGAGGGTTTTTGCGGAGGGCCCTGGCGGCGGTGCTGTGCTGTCTGATGTGGCTTCCCGCTTCGGCGGAGACGGCTGCGCCGGAGGACACAGAGCCGCCGGTTCCGGAGGTGTCCGCCGCTTCCGGCATCCTGGTCCATGCCGAGAGCGGCACGGTTCTCTGGGAGAAGGACGCCCACACGCCCATGCTCATCGCCAGTACAACCAAGCTTATGACCGCTCTGGTTGTACTGGAGCACTGTAACCTGGACGAGACGGTGGAGATCCTCTGGGACGATGTCCAGGTGGAGGGATCGGCCATGTACCTGCGTCCTGGCGAGACCTATACCGTGGAGGAACTCCTTTACGGCTTGCTGCTTGCCTCCGGGAACGACGCGGCCCTGGCCCTGGCCCGGCATACCGCCGGGTCTGTGGAGGACTTTGCCGTGCTGATGAACGAGACTGCCCGGAAGCTGGACATGACGGAGAGCCGCTTTCAAAACCCCCACGGTCTGGACGCGGAGAACCATCATGCCAGCGCTGGGGACCTTGCCAAACTCATGTGCGCGGCCATGGAAAACCCGGATTTTGCCCGGATCTGCGGGACCCATGCGGAGACAGTGCACGGTGTGACTTATGTAAACCACAATAAACTCCTCACTACCTGCGACGGCGTGGTGGCAGGAAAGACCGGCTATACCATGGCCGCCGGACGCAGCCTGGTGACCTGCTGCGAGCGGGAAGGGATGCGCCTGGTGTGCGTTACCTTGTCCGCGCCGGATGACTGGAACGACCACGCCGCCCTTTATGATTGGGCCTATGGCGTGTATACGGATGACCCCGCGCCCTTTGCTGAGTACCGTTTGGAGATCCCTGTGCTCTCCGGCGCGGCGGAGGCGGTGGAGGCGGCGCCGCGGGAGTACCCACGGCTGCTGCGGGAAAAATCCGCGGAGCTGTGCCTCCAGGCCCAGGCGCCCCGGTTTGTCTACGCCCCGGTGGAAGCGGGAAGCTATGCCGGAACAGTGACGCTCCTGGCGGACGGTACGGCCCTGGGGGATGCAGAGCTGGAGTTCCGGGATACGGTGGATCTGGATCCGGCGCTGGCCGCCTGGCGTTTTCTGCCGGCGGCGGGGATGAGCCAGCGGCTGCTGCTGGCCTGAAGGAGAGAAGAAAGGGAAACCCATATGGAACAGCGACTGCAAAAGCTCATCTCTGCGGCGGGACTTGCCTCCCGCCGCCAGGCGGAGGCGCTCCTGGCCACCGGACGCGTCACTGTGAACAGCCGCGTCGCGACGGTAGGGGATAAGGCCGATCCGGAGACGGATGACATCCGTCTGGACGGCCGGCCCCTGGCTTGGCCTCGGGAACATACATATGTGATGCTCCACAAGCCTGTGGGTTATGTCACCACCTGCCGGGACGAGAAAGGCCGGCCCACAGTGCTGGAGCTGGTGTCGGACCTGCAGGCGCGGGTATTCCCTGTGGGGCGGCTGGACCTCAATTCCCAGGGGCTGCTGCTCCTGACAGATGACGGGGAGACGGCAAACTGCTTGCTGCACCCTTCCCACGCGGTGGAAAAAACCTACCGCCTGCGTGTCCGCGGTCTCGCGGGCCATCCGGAGGCCCTGGAACGGCTTCGGGCGCCCATTCGTTTGGAAGAGGGCGTCACTGTACAGGCGGTCTCCGTGATACCCCGGGGGCGCGACGGGCTGGACATTACCATCACCCAGGGGCGCAACCGGCAGGTGCGGCGGATGTGTGCGGCCGCAGGTCTCACGGTACTGCGCCTGTGCCGGATTCAGGAGGGGGAACTCCACTTAGGTACGCTGCCTTTGGGGAAATGGAGGTACCTGCGCCCTGAGGAACTGCGCTTTTTGCAGAAGCTTCGTGCGGAAACTTGCAAAAAACCGGGGTAAGCTCCCCGGTTTTTGTCTTAATAAGGCGATTTGCTAAGTTTTCCTTGCATTTCCCTGGAAAAGTAGTAATATGGTAGGGACTGAAACTGTGCCGGGGGGCTGTTTGCTGCGGCCTGGCTGTGCAAGGGGTTGAACAGGGAATATGGAAAAGGATATTCTCCAGATGATCCGGGAAAACAAGAAGTTTTCCAAGGGCCAGCGGCTCATCGCCGCGTATATCGCGGAAAACTATGACAAGGTGGCCTTTATGACCGCGGGGAAACTGGGCAAGGCCGTGGGCGTGAGCGAATCTACGGTGGTCCGCTTCGCCGCGGAGCTTGGGTACGACGGCTATCCCGGCATGCGCAAAGCGCTTCAGGAGATGATCCGCAACCGGTTGACCTCTGTGCAACGCATTGAGGTGGCCAAGGATATGCTGGATGACAACAACATCATCCAGTCGGTGTTCCACGCGGATATAGAAAAGCTTCAGAATACCGTGGAGGAAATCGACCGGGCAAAGTTTGACCAGGCGGTGGACGCCATTTTGCAGGCCAGGACTGTGTACATTGTCGGCATGCGCTCTTCCGCAGCTCTGGCCAGCCTGATGGGCTTTTATCTGAACCTGCTGCTGGACAACGTGCGGCTGGTTCACGATACTTCTGTAAATGAGGTGTACGAGCAGATCTTCCGCATCGGTAAGGAGGACGTGTTCATCGGCATCAGTTATCCCCGCTATTCCAGCCGCACCATCAAGGCCATGGAGTTTGCCAAGTCCACAGGGGCCTCGGTCATTGGGCTGACGGACGGGGAGCACAGCCCCTTTGTGGGCGTGGCGGACATCAACCTCTTTGCCAAAAGCGACATGGTCTCTTTCCTGGACTCCCTTGTGGCCCCTATGAGCCTGATCAACGCGCTCATTGTGTCCGTGGGCATCCGCTGCCGGGGGAAGCTGTCGGACACCTTCAAAAGACTGGAGCGGATCTGGTCGGAATACGAGGTCTACGAAAAACTTGAACGCTGAACACATTATTGTCGGCGGCGGCGCCGCGGGAATGATGGCCGCCTGCCGTCTGGCCGGGGAAGGAGGCCGGGTCCTCCTTGTTGAACCCAATGCTGCTCTGGGGCGGAAGCTGCGCATCACCGGCAAAGGGCGCTGCAACCTGACCAACGCCTGCGATATCCGCGCCTTTCTCGCCCATGTGCCCCGGAACGGGAAATTTCTCCACAGCGCCCTCCACGCCCTCTCCCCCCAGGAAACCATGGCTTGGTTCGAGGGCCTGGGCGTTGCCCTGAAAACGGAGCGGGGCAACCGGGTCTTCCCGGTGACGGATGACGCGGACACGGTGGCGGATGCCCTGGAGTGCGAGCTGCGGCGCCTGAAAGTGGAACTGTGCCGGGGCGCCGTGAAGGAAATCCTGATGGAAAACGGCGCCGTGTCCGGCGTGGCGCTCCGGGACGGGCGGCGGATTGCCGGGAAGCGGGTCCTGGTAGCCACCGGCGGGGCCAGCTATCCCGGCACAGGCTCCACGGGGGACGGCTACGCTTTTGCCCGCCGCCTGGGCCATACCGTGGTACCACCGGTGGGCTCCCTGGTGCCGCTGGTGGAGGAGGGGGACCTCTGTGCCCGGGCCCAGGGCCTTTCCTTGAAAAACGTCCGCCTCACCGCGTTTTGTGGCGGCAAGGCAGTTTTTT
>CDZQ01008477.1_pt1 | contig 19883 bp, 17 predicted proteins | sample 554831 | NCBI WGS metagenome assembly CDZQ01 (sample SAMEA3182112, study PRJEB8094) | gut metagenome | biome: human; feature: gut; material: Stool; isolation source: human stools | place: Canada | collected 2013-05-06
CGTGTGAGAGGGGGTGAGGGAGACGGAGCAGACCAGGGGCCGTCAGAGCAAATGGGACAGGCGCAACCTCCGGACAGTGAGCACCCACGTGACAACCAGGGAGGCGGAGGCGCTGCGGCGCATCTGCGACCGCCGGGGCACCACGCCATATGCCCTGCTGCGGCGGTTCGTGCGGCAGGTCATACGCCAGTGGGGGTGACGGCAACAGCTATACTGAAATCCGGACAGTAAACTTCAGCTTTACTGAAGATGCCGCAGGGGAAACGCCCTGCTGATGGTTCCTCGGCGGCTGTCCGTCCTGTTCGCTGTCATGGCCTGCGCCCCCTTTTCAGAGGGTGTGGAGTGTACCATGCCCGCCCCCGGGGCCGCCCTGGACGGCCATGGTGCTGCAAAACCATCTTTGAAAAGGAGGCTTCAGCCATGATGAACGCGAACATTCCGAACAGCACGAGGAAAGCAATCTACCGCCGGGACGGCTACCGCTGCGCCCTGTGCGACAGCGCCAAGGGCCTGCAGGTGCACCACTGCATCACGAGGGCCGAGGGCGGCTCCAACCAGCCGGAGAATCTCATCTGCCTGTGCTGGAAGTGCCACGCCGTGGCCCACGGCACCCAGATGCCCGAGTACCCGGACTACGTGACGCCGGAGTACATCCAGCAGGCCGTGACGGAGTACCTCTCCGACATGTATGCGGGAGACTGGTACCCCTTCGGCAACGACTGACACAGCGCCGCCGGGGGGCCTGCTGCGGCCCTCCGGTGCTCCCCGACCGCCTCCCGGCGGGGTGCCGCCGAGCCGGTGCGGCTTGTTGGCAGACAAAGCAGTGGGCGGCGGGGCCTCCCCTGCGGGGGCCGCTGCTCCGGCCCGCCGTTGGCGGCCTGCGCCCTGGCCCCCTTGGCTCCGCGCCCCCCCCGCCGCCGTTTCATTTGCGGCCCGCATGGCGGGCCGTGCCTCGCCGCCGCCCTGTTTGGCTGGGGGGTCGGTGGGGCGGCGGCTCGGGTGCTGCCCTGGCTGTCTGGCTCGGAGCCACCCCCGCCGCAGCCATGTTTTTTCCTCGTCCCCCTTGGTATTTCCCGGTGGGTGTGCTATAATAGCCGCGCCGAGATTTTAGCCGGTGGCCGGGGCGGCTGCCTGGCGGCGCGGTGCGGAGCGCAGGCCCATCAAGAGGCGGCGGCGCCGCTTTTTTGACCGTACGCTTGTCCTCACAGGCGGAACCATCCATAAACAAGGGGCAACACACTATGACAAAAGCAAATCGGCGGCGCCGGCGCTGGCCCCGCCGCCTGATCACCATTTTGCTGCTGGCCGCCGGCGCCGCGGCCTTTCTCTGGTGGAGCAACCACTCTCTCCAGATTCAACGTTTCACCTATACCTCCCCGCGTCTTCCAGGGGGCTTTGACGGGTGCGTCATTGTCCAGCTGACGGATCTTCACGGCGCAGTGTTCAGGGAGGACAACCAGGAACTGATCGACGCGGTCCGGAAGGAGAGTCCGGACTATATTGTACTCACCGGGGATCTGCTGGACCGGTTCCGGGAGACGCCTCACAGCTACGCCGCAGATCTCTGCGGGGCCCTGGCGGCGATTGCCCCCACCTACTTTGTCACCGGCAACCACGAGTGGGCGCTGCCGGATGTGCGGGGGCTGAAGGACCGGCTCACCCAGGCCGGGGCGGTGGTGCTGACCAACCAGTTTGTCACCCTGGAGCGGGGCGGGGATCAGATTCTCCTGGCGGGCATCGACGACCCCAACGGCTTCGCGGACCAGAAGACGCCGGAGGAACTGGCCGGGGAGGTGCGGGAGGCCTGGGGGGACGGCTTCTGGCTGCTGCTGGCCCACCGCAACAACCTCTTCGCGGAGCAGTACAGCCTGCTGGGGGCCGATCTGGTGCTCTCCGGCCATGGCCACGGCGGCATGATCCGCCTGCCCTTCACCGACGGACTCATCAGTGTGGACCGGACCCTGTTCCCCTCTTACACCGCCGGGTTTTACACGGAGAACGGCGGCGACCTGTTTGTCTCCCGGGGCCTGGGCAACTCCGGGCCCAGCTTCCGGCTTTTTAACCGGCCGGAGGTGGCCGTGCTGACCCTGGAGCGGGGAGAAGAGAAGAAGGGGGGGTGAGCGCATGCGGGAATTTTTAGCGGGGACGTACGATATTGCTGTTATCGGAGCGGGCCACGCGGGCATTGAGGCGGCCCTGGCCGCCGCCCGGCTGGGCATGAGGACCATCTGCTTTACCATTAACCTGGACGCTGTGGGCAATATGCCCTGCAACCCCGCTATCGGCGGTACCGGCAAGGGCCACCTGGTACGGGAACTGGACGCCCTGGGGGGGGAGATGGCCAGGGCAGCCGATAAGGCCTGCATCCAGTACCGGCTTTTGAACAGGGGAAAGGGCCCCGCCGTCCACAGCCTCCGGGCTCAGGCGGACCGGCGCCTCTACCAGCAGATTATGAAGCACACCCTGGAGCGGCAGGAGAACCTGACGCTGCGGCAGGGGGAGGTGGTGGATATCCGTCTGACGGAGGGCGCTGTGAGCCATGTGGTCCTCCGCACTGGGGCGGTGTTCGCGGTGGGAGCCGCCGTGGTCTGCTCCGGCACCTACCTCAATGGCCGCACCATTGTGGGGGAGTGCGTCCGGGAGGGGGGGCCGGACGGCATGTTCGCCGCCACGGATCTGACCGGATCCCTCCGGGACATGGGCCTCTCCCTCCGCCGGTTCAAGACCGGCACCCCGCCCCGGATCAACGCCCGCACGGTGGATTTTGACAAAATGGAATTGCAGGAGGGGGATCAGGAGATCCTGCCCTTCTCCTTCTCCACCCGGGAGAAGCCGGTGAACCGGGCGGTGTGCTATCTCACCTACACAAACGAGGCCACCCACCGGATCATCCGCGCCAATCTGGACCGCTCCCCCATGCACGCCGGCGTCATCGAGGGGGTGGGGCCCCGGTACTGTCCCTCTATTGAGACCAAAGTGACCCGCTTTGCGGACAAGCCCCGCCACCAGCTGTTCATTGAACCCATGGGCCTGGATACAGAGGAACTGTATGTCCAGGGCTTCTCCTCCGCCCTGCCGGAGGAGGTGCAGCTGGAGATGCTGCACACCATACCGGGATTGGAGCGGGCCGAGATGATGCGCCCGGCCTACGCCATTGAGTACGACTGTGTGGACCCCCTGGAACTGGGCGCCACCCTGGAGAGCAAGAAGGTGCCCGGCCTCTACGGAGCGGGTCAGTTCTGCGGCTCCTCGGGCTATGAGGAGGCGGCGGTTCAGGGCTTCGTGGCGGGGGTAAATGCGGCGCTGAAGCTGCAGGGGCGGGAGCCCTTTGTTCTATCCCGGGGCCAGGCCTACATCGGGACGCTGATTGACGATTTGGTGACAAAGGGCACCCAGGAGCCCTACCGGATGATGACCAGCCGCAGCGAGTACCGGCTCCTGCTGCGCCAGGACAACGCCGACCAGCGCCTCACCGCCGTGGGCCACGATCTGGGCCTTGTCAGCGATGAGCGGCTGCGGGCGGTGGAGGAGAAGTACGGCGCGGTGGGCCGTGAGATTCGGCGCCTGGCGGGGAAGGGGGTCCCTCCCAGCCGGGAACTGAACGAGTTTTTGGCGGAGCGGGGTACCACGCCGGTGTCCGACGGGGCGGCTCTTATCGCCCTGCTGCGGCGGCCCCAGGTGCACTACGGGGATCTACGGCGGTTCGACCCGGATATGCCGGAACTGCCCGGGGACGTGGCGGAGCAGGTGGAAATCTCCGTGAAGTACGAGGGATACATCCAGCGGCAGGCACAGGAGGTGGAGGAACTCCACCGGCTGGAGGAGCGGAAGCTGCGGCCGGATCTGGACTACCAGGCCATTCAGGGCCTCCGGCTGGAGGCCCGGGAGAAGCTGGCCGCCGTCCGTCCAGGCAATCTGGGCCAGGCCAGCCGCATCTCCGGTGTCTCACCGGCGGACATGGCGGCGCTGATGATCTATCTGGAGCATAATGGAAGGGAGGCGTGAGGCATGGCGGGGACAGATCAAAGCTGGACCTACCGGGGGTATACCCTCCGCTCCGGCCGCCCGGAGGAGGCGGAGGCCTACTATGCGGCGGACTTTGCCCGCCCGGACCGGGAGGTGGCCCGGCTGACGGGCAGTTCCCTCTCCTACGACCGGGAGCAGGTGCTGGCCTATTTCCACCGGTGCCTGGTGGCGGCGGACCGCTACGATTTTCTTCTCATCGCTCCCGACGGGCGCATTGTGGGGGAGAGCGTCATTCATGAGATCGACTGGGATGCCCGCTGCGCTGACTTTCGCATATGCCTTTTTCACACAGAGGACTGCGGCCAGGGCGTGGGCTCCTGGGCGGTGCGGCGTACCCGTGACTTCGCCTTCGAGGTCCTGGCGCTCCACCGGCTGGAGTTGGATGTATACGCCATCAACCCCCGGGCGGAGCGGGCCTATCTGGCCGCCGGCTTCCGGCGGGAGGGGGTCCGCCGGGAGGCCATCCCCATGGACGGCGGCTGGACCGACGATATTCTGATGGCCATTCTGGAGGGGGAGTGGCGTGAGCAAAAGAGAGGGAGGCGGCCTGCCGGCCGTCCGGATACAGCGCGGCCGCCGGCTCTGACGGACGCGACATAAAGGAGAACAAGCTATGAGACGCTTTCTCGCGATTTTAACCTGCAAGCTGCTGCGCTTTGTAGGCAAACTGGTGGGCAAGGGCAGTTCCCTGCCCGGGAAATACGCCCTGAAGATTTGTCCCGATATTTTGGGCCGGGTGCGCCTGCCGGACTATATCATCGCCGTCACCGGCTCCAACGGCAAAACCTCCACCGTGGAGATGATTGCCGCCATCCTTCGCAGAAGCGGCAGGCAGGTGGTGTACAACGAGGAGGGTTCCAACCAGATTGAGGGGGTCACGACGCTGATTCTGACCCACTGCTCCCTGGGGGGCAGGATGCGGGGGGACGTGCTGCTGCTGGAGAGCGACGAGCGCTATGCCCGTCACTCCTTCCGGTATTTCCACCCCACCCATTTTGTCATCACAAACCTCTACCGGGATCAGCTGACCCGCAACGGGCACCCGGAGTGGGTGTATGACGCCATCCTGCCCGCCATCCACCCGGACACAACCCTGGTGCTCAACGCCGATGATCCCCTGGTGTCCTGCTTCGCCCGGGACCATGAAAGGGTGAAGTGGTTCGGCCTGGAGCGCTGCCCCACCGATACCGAGACGCCCCAGGGGATGTACGACGACGGGGCCCGCTGCCCGGTGTGCAGGGGCCGGATGGTCTACGACTACTACCACTACCACCATATCGGCTCCTACCGCTGCGAAAGCTGCGGCCACCACCGGCATACGCCCGACTTTGCCGTAACGGAACTGGATTTGAAAAGCGGGCGTCTCACCATCGGCGGGGATACGGAGATCCAGCTGGCCTTCCGCAGCATCTACAACGTGTACAACATTCTGGCGGCCTTCAGTGTCTGTTCCCTGGCGGGGGTGGAGAGGGGTGTCATGGCCGAGGTCATCAACAACTATATGCTGAAAAACGGCCGCATGGTCCAGTTCACCCTGGGGGCCCACCACGGCACGCTTCTCACCAGCAAGCATGAGAACTCCGTGGCCTACGACACCAACCTGGGCTACATTCGCTCCCTGGAGACGCCCTGCACCGTCCTCGTCATTGTGGACGCCATCAGCCGCAAGTATTTTACCGGGGAGACCAGCTGGCTGTGGGACATCGATTTTGACCAGCTGAACGCTCCTCAGGTGCGCCGGGTGATCCTGTGCGGGACGTATGTGAACGATCTGGCCCTGCGCTTTGATTACACCGCCCTCCCGCCGGAGAAGATCACCTGCTGTACCGGCGTCCCCCAGGCGGTGGAGGAACTGAAGGCGGCGGGGGACGAGGACGTGTACGCAGTCACCTGCTTTTCCGACCGGGACAAGCTGCTGAACCTGGTCCAGCGGGAGCGGTAAGGAGGAAACCATATGGAATTAACCATTCTGCACCTTTACCCCGACAGTATGTCCCTCTACGGGGAGTACGCCAATCTGGCCCTGCTCCGCCGCCATCTGGAGGCGCTGGGGGTTCAGGTAAACGTCAAAAACATTACAAGCGAAGATATTCCCGATTTTGCCGGATCGGATTTTATTTACATGGGGGCCGGCACCGAGCGGAGTCAGAAATCCGCGCTGCTGGGCCTCACCCACCACACGGACGGGCTGAGGGCCGCCATTGCCGGCGGCGCGGTGGTCCTCTTCACCGGCAACGCCATGGAGGTCCTGGGCTCCAGCGTCACCGATGCCGGGGGCAGGGTTTGGCAGGGGCTGGGGCTGGCGGATTTCACCTCTGTGGAGACGGACCGGCGCATCACCGGCGATGTGGTGGCCCAGCCCGCGCTGTGGCAGGCGCCCGCCGTGGGCTTTATGAACAAGTGCTCCACCACCGCCGGTGTCTCCTCACCCCTGTTCCCCACCCTCTCCCTGGGCTTTGGCAACGAGGCAGAGGGCGGGGCTGAGGGCTACGCTGCCGGCAATGTATTCGCCACCCACCTCACGGGGCCGGTGCTGGTGAAAAATCCGGACTTTCTGGATCTGCTCATCACCCGCCTCTTTGCCGCCAAGGGCTGGGAACTGCCCCAGGCCCTGCCTGCGCTTCCTCACGAGCGGGAGGCCTACGCCGTGACGCTCCGGGAACTGCGGGCCCGCTGCTAGGCGGCGGGAGGAGGCGTGCGCCATGTATGATACCATTATTCAGGGGGGCCTGGTGGCGGACGGGGGCGGCGGGACACCCTTTCCGGCGGACGTGGCCCTCTCCGGCGGGAAGATTGCCGCCCTGGGCCGGGACCTCGGCCCCGCCAGAACGGTCATATCCGCCGCCGGCAGGGTGGTGGCCCCCGGCTTCATCGATATCCACCGCCATGCCGACGGGGCGGTGTTCCGCCCGGATTTTGGACGGCTGGAACTGGCCCAGGGCCTGACCACCATCGTCAGCGGCAACTGCGGCCTCTCCGCCGCCCCCATTGACGGACCCTACCGTCAAGCGGTGCTGGATTATCTGGTCCCCATTACCGGCGAAATGGGGCGGGAGGTGCCTACCGGCTCCATGGGCGCCTATCTGGCGGCCTGTGAGCATATGCCGCTCCATACCGGCATGCTGGTGGGGGCGGGTACGGTCCGGGCGGCCGTGGCGGGCTATGGCTGTACCCATATGGACGCTTCCCAGACCCGCGCGGTCCAGGAAAAGCTGGAGCGGGCCCTCTCAGAGGGGGCGCTGGGGGTGTCCCTGGGACTGGGCTACGCCCCGGAGTGCTTCTACACCACGGAGGAACTGGCGGCGGTACTGGAGGTGCTTTCTGACCGGGATATCCCCGTCACCGTCCACATGCGGGAGGAGGGGGATGGGGTCTGTGAGGCGCTGGAGGAGATGCTGGACATCGCCGGGCGGTGCCGGGTTCCGGTACATATCAGCCACTTAAAGGCCATGGGCAGGCGGAACTGGGAGGAAAAAATCCCCCGGTGCATCCAGCTGATGGAGCAGGCCCGCCAGGCGGGACTGGATGTGACATGCGACGTGTACCCCTATACCGCCGGTTCCACCCAGCTGATCCATATTCTGCCGCCGGACTTTCTCGCCGGGGGCACTGAGGCCATTACCCGGCGGCTGGCGGACCCGGAGCAGCGGGCTATCCTCACGGAGCGCATCCGGAGCGGCGGAGATTTTGACAACATCGCCGGCATGGTGGGCTGGGAGAATATCCTCTGCTCCACTTTCAGCCAGCCGGAAAACAGGGCCTACCAGGGCATGTCCATCCAGGATATTGCGGAAGCGCAGGGGAAGGACCCCTTCTCCTGTGCCTATGATTTGCTGGTCAGCGAGCACTGCGCCGTGACGATGATCGACTTTATCACCGCGGAGAGCGATATCCGCCGCATCCTCTCCCTGCCCTACAGCGCCGTCATCTCCGACAGCACATATCCCGTCCAGGGCAGGCGCCACCCCCGGGTCTGCGGCACCTGTGCCCGGATACTGGAGAAGTACGTGGGGGAGGGGACGCTGGAACTGGGCCGGGCGGTGGCGGCGATGACCGCTGTTCCCGCCGGGGCTCTGCGCCTGCGGGGCAAGGGCCGGGTGGCGGTGGGCATGGACGGGGACCTCACCGTGTTCGACCCCTCCGCTGTCCGGGAAAACGGCACTTATGCCCACCCGGACCGGCTGGCGTCGGGGATGGACTGGGTTCTGGTGGCCGGCGTGCCCGCCATCGCCCGGGGACAATTTACCGGCGCCCGCTCCGGCGGGGCGCTGCGCCGGGGCGGATAGGGGCGCCGCCCGGCCCCTGTGCTTTTATGACAATGGCGGCAGCCAGCCTGCAAGCTGGCTGCCGCCATTGATACTGTCAAAAAAGAGGCTTTGCCTCTTTTTTGAGAAGGCTGCCCTGCCGCGACTGCGTCACCTGACGGCGGGCCGGGCGCGTTTGGCGTCGTAGAGAGCCTGATCGGCCAGAGCGATAAAGTCCGACAGGTACAGCCCGCCGTCGGGGTACACGGCGTGGCCGATGCTGAGGGTAACGGCGCAGGGGGCGCTGTGCTGCCGGTTTTCTTCCTCCAGGGCCGCCCTCAGCTCCCGACACACCGCCTGGGCCTCCCCCTCGCCGGACAGCTGCCCAATGAGGATAAACTCGTCGCCGCCGTAGCGGGAGAGAAAGCAGCTGTGCGGGGGCCCACCTGTCGCATGGCGTCAGCGACCCGCATCAGGGCCGCATCCCCCTGGACGTGGCCGTACCGGTCATTAATCTGCTTAAAGTAATCCACGTCCAGCAGAAAGGGGTAGAGGGGGTCGCCGCCCTGGACGGCGCTCTGTACCTTGTGGGAGAGATACTGGAGCATGCGGCCCCGGTTGTTCAGCTGGGGCAACGGGTCGGTGGAGATCACATAGCCGTAAACCAGCAGCATCTGCAGAAAGTGCAGACTGCCCCGCTGGTGGTGACCGCCGCTGTCAATGTAGAATAACCAGCGGGTCCGGTAGGAGAGAAGCGCCATGGCAATCAGCGCGGCCAGAGGAAGCAGGCTCACCAGCCTGCCCGCCCGGCGCTGCAGGAGCGGCGCGCTCTGGCGGCGCTCGGAGAAGAGGAACCACAGGTAGGCCTAGGTGCCGGACAGAATAAAATACAGGCGTTGAGGCAAAAATTGCGGCCGGCGGACACCGGCGTGGGGGCGTGCTCCGCCAAGTTCCAGACCAAGTCCGTTACAAAGAGGGCGATGGCGCAGCAGGCCATGCGGATAAAGAGCCCCCACGCCGGGTCGGGTCTGGGGGTGCGGAGGATTCTGCCGGCCATGATGCCCAGCGCCAGGATGCAGACCAGGTTGATTTCGGCATACAAAAAGACCGACATAATGCCCTCCTCAGAGCCTGTGCAGAAGCCGCTCCCGCTCTTCCTCCCACATCACCAGCAGCTGCCCCCGCTCCACGGAGACGGCGGCGGCCTGGCCGGTGAACCGGTTGCTGAGCCCTATGGAGTTGTCGGCTGTCAGTGTGGCGCCGTGGAGAGCGTAGTAGAGACCCCGCTCCTCCACGCCGCGGGCCGGCGCGCCGTGACAGAATACGGAGATAACGCCCCGGTGCTCCGGCGTGAAGAGCAGAGAGCCGTCCTGGATGACGGTGGATACCATGCCCGCTCCCACCAGATAGCCCCTGGCGCCCCTTCCGGCCAGATAGGCCAGGGACTGGAGGTTGGCATAGGCGTGATCCGGCCGGCCGCCTGTGCCGCCGTAGAGCACAAATTGGCGGCAGCCCCGCTCCAGGCCGCGCTTGATGGCTAGCAGCATGTCCGGATCGTCCTTTTCCGGCGGGTAGCGGAGCACATTTTCCCCTGGGGGCAGGCGGCCCAGGGAGTCAAAGTCCCCGACAATCAGATCCGGGACGATCCCCTGGCGCTCCAGATGGCTCAGCCCCAGGTCGGCGGCGATGACAAAGGCGGGGCGCTGGGGGGCCAGGCGGATGGGGCCCGGGTCCATGGCACCCACAATATAGCAGACAGGCTCCGGCATGGCGGTACCCCCTTTTCGTGTGGTGCGGTAATTGCTGCCATTATAGCACGCTTCATCAAAAAATGCACGGGCAATTTGCCCGGTTTGGTGTGGTTTTTCGCAAATTTGCTTCGCTGGCTGCCCATTTTTTCGAAAAGAGGAAAATAATCCTTACATGTATGTCGTTTTTGTGATATAATGAACAGGCAAAATAGGCGTTTTGCGCTTCTTTTGCCGGGCTTGGGTTTTGGAAAGGGAGGAACGGCATGTATCAAGTGGGAGATATGATCATTTATGGCGGCGAGGGTGTGTGCAAGGTGGAGGCTGTTGGCCAGCTGGACATGGACGGCACCAGCCGGGACCGGATGTACTACACCCTGTTCCCGCTGTATCGGGAGGGGCGGATCTACACCCCGGTGGACACGGCTGTGTTTATGCGGCCGGTAATCAGCCGGGAGGAGGCGGAGGAACTGGTCCGTTCCATTCCGGACATCCAGGCCGCCACCTGTACGGACCGGAATCTGCGGGCTCTCAACGAGCACTATCAGGCTCTGATTCGCTCCCACGACTGTGGCGATATGATTCAGCTGATCAAGGCCGCCTATGAGAAGCGCCGGGAGAAACGGAGCCAGGGCAATAAGCCCGGCCAGGTGGATGAGCGCTATATGAAGCGGGCGGAGGAACTGCTCCACGGGGAACTGGCTGTGGCTCTGGACATGGAGCGGGAGCAGGTGGCGGACTATATCGCCCGGATGGTGGATCAGGCCGCCGGGGAGAAATAGGGGGCGCCGCCAAAATTGGGACGCCTGTACAGAGGGCCGGAGGCTGGATGTTGTGCCTCCGGCCCTTTCCCTGTCAAAAATTCCCCGGATACACATTGCGGACCCGGGGATTTTGGTGAAGAAAGGGCGCCGCTCCCGTTTACTTTTTTTCGGGAGTATGGTATGCTGGGAACGAAAAGACGCGCTCTGTGAGCGTGGGAGGAAAAACGGATGAAAAGGAGAGATCGGTCATGAAAAAACCGGTTTTAGTAGTTTTAGCTGCGGGTATGGGCAGCCGCTACGGCGGGCTGAAGCAGATGGACCCGGTGGGAGGTCACGGGCAGAGCATCGTGGACTACTCCGTTTATGACGCCCGCCGGGCGGGCTTTGAACAGGTGATTTTTGTCATCAAGCGCGAGATTGAGGCGGACTTCCGCCAGACGGTGGGGGACCGGGTGGCCCGGGGGATGGATGTGGCCTACGCCTTCCAGCAGCTGGAGGATATCCCCGCGCCCTACAGGGTGCCGGCGGGACGCAGGAAGCCCTGGGGCACCGCCCATGCGGTGCTCTGCGCCCGGGAACTGATTGACGGGCCCTTTGTGGTGATCAACTCCGATGACTACTACGGTCCGGAGGCCTTCCGCATGATGTACGACCACTTGGCCGCCCATCCGGACGACCCCGCCTGCGGCCAGTACGCCATGGTTGGCTATCTGCTGGGCAACACGGTGACGGAGAACGGCAGCGTGTCCCGGGGTGTGTGCGTGGAGACGGCGGATCACTTGCTGCGGGAGATTTCGGAGCGCACCTGCGTGGAGAAGGACGGCTCCGGGGCCCGCTTCAGTGACGACGGCGGCCATACCTGGACCCATTTGCCCGGGGACACGGTGGTGTCCATGAATTTCTGGGGCTTTCACAGAAGCTTCCTGGATGCGGCGGCGGAGCGGTTTCCTGCCTTTTTGGAGAAAACCCTGGCGGAGAACCCGGAGAAGGGGGAATACTATCTGCCTCTGGTGATCAGCCAGCTGATGGACGAGGGCCGGGCCCAGGTGGCGGTGCTGCCCTGCCATGAGAAGTGGTACGGCGTCACCTACCGGGAGGACAAGCCCACCGTGGTGCGGGCTATCGCGGAAAAAACCCGCCTGGGCCAGTATCCCGACAGCCTCTGGGGCGAGTAGGACGGCGGGAGCCGCCAATAGACTGGGGAGAGAGGAACCTCTATGATTTTTTATTTTTCTGCCACGGGCAACAGCAAATATGTGGCGGAGCGGATCGCCTCCGCCACCGACGACCACCTGATTTTTCTGCGGGATGTGATCCGCAGCCGCTGCTACCAGTTTGATGTGAGCCGGGAAAAGCGGATTGGCTTTGTGGTCCCCACCTACTTTTTCGGGCTGCCCAGTATTTTGACCTTTTTTTTGGAGAAGCTGCGGCTGACGGGCTATCAGGATCAGTATGTGTACCTGGTGCTCACCTGCGGCGGCAGCACCGGCGACGCCGCCGGACAGATGGGGCGGCTTTTGAAAAAGAAGGGCGTCACCCTCTCCGCCCAGTTCGGTGTGCCCATGGTGGATAACTATGTGCCCATGGGAAGGATTGCCGACCGGGAGATCATTGAGCGGAAGCTGGATGACGCGGAGGAATATATTGACGAGGCCCGCCGGGCCATCCGCTCCTGCGGCGTGGGGGATTACAACCGCTGCCAGGGGGCGGCTCCCGGTCCTATGACCGCCGCGGTATATCCCCTGTACCAGCGGGGCCGGTCCACCAGACCCTTTGTGGTCACGGATGCGTGCATCGGCTGCTCCCTCTGCCAGGAGATTTGCCCCTGCGGCGCCATCATCCTGACGGAGGGAAAGCCTGTGTGGGGCAAAAAACAGTGTGTGCGCTGCCTGGGCTGCCTCCACCGGTGCCCTGTGGGAGCGATCCACTGGAAGAAGCCGGAGGAGGCCCGGGGCCGCTATCTGAATCCCCGGGTGGAACTGTAGGTATGCGCCGGGGAGAGGAGGGGTCGGTACGAAGGAGAGGCGGAGCGGCTGGCTGAAGTACCTGCCGGCGACGGTGATGGGGGTCTGCATCCTCCTCTTCTTTGCCTTTGGCGCCCGGCTGGACGCCAAGACCCTGGCGGACTGGTCCCCGGAAAGCCCCCTTCTGGCCGCCCTTTTCCTCATCGCCCTGTACGCGGTGAAGAGCATGACGGTGTTTTTCCCCCTGGTGGTGCTGTACCTGGCGGCGGGGCTGCTGTTCCCCCTGCCGGCGGCGCTGCTGGTGAACTTGCTGGGGCTGGCGGTGTGCTGCACGGCGCCCTGGCTGGTGGGCCGCTTCTCGGCGGCGGACACCCTGGAGCGGCTGCGGCGGAAATATCCAAAGCTGGAGACGGTGGAGCGGCTGCGGCGGGAAAACCGCCTGCTCTTTGCCCTTTTAACCCGGGCGGTGGGGGTGCTGCCCGGGGATGTGGTGAGCCTCTATCTGGGGGCGGTGCGCCTTCCCTACGGCCCCTATCTGGCGGGCAGTCTTTTGGGGCTGTGCCCTACCATGGCGGCGGTCACGGTGCTGGGGGACAGCGCCGCGGACCCGGGCTCCCCTTTGTTTTGGCTGGCGCTGGCTGCCAGCGCGGCAGTGGTGCTGGTCTCCTTTGGGGTGTGCCGGCGGCTGCTGCGGAGGGGCGCCTAGGATGGGGCGCGCTGCACACAGCCGGGGAATGCCCTTTTGCCGCCACACCCGGCGGGCGGCTGCTTTCCAAAAAAGACCGCCGCCGGAACGGGTGCTTCCCCGGGGGCGGTCTTTTACTCTAAACCTGATAAAAAGCTTGAAAAGCTTTTTATCAGGTTTTTATGAGACGGCGCGGCGCACGGTACGCGCGACGCCAGCGCGCATAGCGCGCGGGATTTCAAATAAAAGCATTTTACTCTAAAATCAGTGTTAAATGGAGGCTTCCCCGTAGAGTGGGACACCCCCATTTTTTGCCGGAAAGAATGTGAAATTCTTAACACATATTTTACATATTGTACATAAAATGCCCTCTATTTTTGTGCTATAATACGAAACTAAATAGGGGAGTATGGGTGCGCCCCGGCGGAGCGGTGCGCACCGGGACGAAACGGACCGCCCGAGACGGGCACAGGAGAGGACTATGAACCAGTCAGCAGGCAGCAGCCTGGCTTTGGGAATCGACATCGGCTCCACCACGGCGAAGATGATTCTGGTGGAGAACGGGCAGATTCTGTATGAAAAATACCAGCGCCATTTTTCCCAGGTGCGGCAGAAGACGCTGGAGTTATTGGCGGAGGCGGCGCCCCTGGCCGGGGGACGTCCCCTGACCGCCGCCATCTCCGGCTCCGCCGGACTGGGCCTGGCGGAGGGGGCGGGGATTCCCTTTGTCCAGGAGGTGTTCGCCACCGGTGAGGTGGTGCGCCGGTTTGAGCCGGATACCTCCGCGGTCATTGAACTGGGAGGTGAGGACGCCAAGATCATCTTCTTTGACGGCGGCATTGACGAACGTATGAACGGCTCCTGCGCCGGCGGCACAGGCGCTTTTATTGACCAGATGGCCACCCTGCTGGATGTGACGGTGGATGAATTGGACGCGCTGAGCCTGGAGAGCCGGCGGCTCTACCCCATCGCCAGCCGGTGCGGCGTGTTTGCCAAGACGGATATCCAGCCCCTTTTAAACCAGGGGGCCGCCCACGCCGATGTGGCCGCCAGCATCTATCAGGCGGTGGTGAACCAGACCATCGCCGGTCTGGCCCAGGGGCGGCGCATCAGCGGCAAGGTGCTCTTCCTGGGCGGTCCGCTCTACTACTGCAAGGGCCTGCGCCGCCGCTTCCAGGAGACGCTGGGCCTGTCCGATGAGGAGGCGGTGTTTCCGGAATACGGCCGGTTCGCCGTGGCCATGGGAGCTGCCCTCTATGGGGCCGCGGCCGGCGGAAGCTTTACCATGGAGGAACTTTGCCGGCGCGTCCGGGACAGCGCCCCGGTGCGCAGCGAGACCAACCTGCTGCCGCCCCTTTTCGTCTCCCAGGCGGACTACGACGCCTTCCGGTTCCGCCACGCCGCGGCGGACGTGGCCCGGCGGGAACTGGCTACATACGCCGGCGACGCCTGGCTGGGCATCGACTGCGGCAGCACCACCACCAAGGTGGCCCTCCTCAGCCGGGACAAGGAACTGCTCTACACCTATTATGCCTCCAACCGGGGCAACCCGGTGCAGATTGTGAAGGAGCAGCTGGAGAAAATCTACGAACTCTGCGCCGGCCGGGTCCGGATTTGCGGCAGCGCCGTTACCGGCTACGGGGAGGAACTCATCCAGGCGGCCTTCGGTGTGGACCGGGGGGTGGTGGAGACCATTGCCCACTACACCGCCGCCAAGCACTTCTGCCCCCAGGTGGACTTTATTCTGGATATCGGCGGACAGGATATCAAGTGCTTTAAGATTAAAAACGGGGCCATTGACTCCATTATGCTCAACGAGGCCTGCTCCTCCGGCTGCGGCTCCTTTATCGAGACCTTTGCCCGTTCCATGGGCTGCGGCGTGGCGGACTTCGCGGAGAAGGGGCTCCACGCCAGGGCCCCGGTGAATCTGGGCTCCCGGTGCACCGTATTTATGAACTCCTCCGTGAAGCAGTCCCAGAAGGACGGGGCCACGGTGGAGGACATCTCGGCGGGGCTCTCCGTCTCTGTGGTGAAGAACGCCATCTATAAGGTCATCCGCGCCGGTTCTGTTGATGAACTGGGGGAGCATGTGGTGGTGCAGGGGGGTACCTTTTATAACGACGCCGTCCTCCGGGCCTTTGAGCAGGAACTGGGCAGGCCCGTGATCCGCCCCGCCATCGCCGGGCTCATGGGGGCCTACGGCGCGGCGCTGTACGCCATGGAGGCGGGAATCGCCGCCTGTGACCTGATTACACCGGAGGGCCTGGAGAAATTTACCCACACGGCCAAGGCGGCGACCTGCCAGGGCTGCACCAATCACTGCCGCCTGACAGTGAACAGCTTTGGCGTCGGAAAAAAGTTCATCTCCGGCAATCAGTGCCAGAGGGGCCTTGGCCTGGAGAGGGGGGAGGAGGCTCCCAACCTCTACGCTTGGAAGCGCTCCGCCCTGGCTGCGCTCCAGCCGGGGCCGGAGATCCGGGGATCGGTGGGCCTTCCCCTGGCGCTGGGGATGTATGAACTGCTGCCCCTTTGGCACGCCTTTTTCACCAACCTGGGCTTCCGGGTGGAGGTCAGCGGTCCCTCCAGCCGGCGCATCTACGAGAAGGGCCAGTTCTCCATCCCCTCGGATACCGCCTGCTACCCCGCCAAGATTATGCACGGGCACATGGAACTGCTGCTGGAGAAGGGGGTGGATGCCATCTTCTACCCCAGCCTCACCTACAATGTGGACGAGGGGGAGAGCGACAACCACTACAACTGTCCGGTGGTGGCCTATTACGGGGAACTGCTCCGGGGCAATATGGACGATTTGAAGCAGACCAGGTTTCTCTGCCCGTTTTTGAACATCAATAACCGCCGGGAACTGGCAAAGGAACTCTGCGCCTGCCTGTCGCCGGTATTCCCGGGTGTGACCAAAAGAGAGGTGCGCCAGGCGGTGGACGCCGGCTTTGCCGCTTACGAGGCCCACATGGCGCAGGTGCGCCGGCAGGGGGAGGAGGCGCTGAACTGGGCCCGCGCCCACGGGAGGCGGATCATGATCCTGGCGGGCCGGCCTTACCATATCGACCCGGAGATCGGCCACGGCATCGATCAGCTGGCGGCGTCCCTGGGGTTTGTGGTGGTCAGCGAGGACAGCGTCTCCCATTTGGCGGAGCCGGTAAGCGTGCACGTCCTGAACCAGTGGACCTACCATGCCCGGCTCTATCGTGCCGCCCGCTATGCCTGCCTCCACCGGGATACCCAGCTGGTGCAGCTGGTCAGCTTCGGCTGTGGGGTGGACGCCATTACCACTGACGAGGTCCGCCGCATCCTGGAGGAGGGCGGAAAACTCTATACCCAGATCAAAATTGACGAGATTACCAACCTGGGGGCGGTAAAGATCCGGCTGCGGAGCCTGATCGGCGCGCTGGAGGAGAAGGGAGTGTGAGGGAGTGACAGACCAGAACAAGGGCTATGTGGTTTTTACCAGGGAGATGAAGGCTACCCACACCATCCTGGTGCCCAACATGCTGCCAATGCACTTCAAACTCATTGGCAAGGTGATGGAGCAGGTGGGCTATCATGTGGAACTGCTGGAGACCAGCGGCCCCAAAATCGCGGAGACGGGGCTGAAATACGTCCATAACGACACCTGCTACCCCGCCATTCTGGTCATCGGCCAGTTTATCGACGCCCTCCAGAGCGGGAAGTACGACCCGGACCGGGTGGCCCTCATCCTCTTTCAAACCGGCGGCGGCTGCCGGGCCTCCAACTACATCCATCTGCTGCGCAAGGCCCTGCTGAAGGCCGGCTACGGCCATGTGCCGGTGATCAGCCTGAGCATGGCGGGACTGGAGAAGCACCCCGGCTTTCAGCTGACGGTCAGCCTGATTCGGAAGATGATGTACGGGGTGCTCTACGGTGATCTGCTCATGAGCCTTGTAAACCAGACCAAGCCCTATGAGGTGGAAAAGGGCGCCGCCCAGGCCCTGGCGGACCAGTGGACGAACCGGCTGGCCAGGGAGATGACCGGCGGACAGGACAATTATCCCCAGGTGAAGGCCAACTACCGCCGCATGCTGGACGACTTTGCCGCCCTGCCCATGGAGCGGGCGGAGAAGGTGATGGTGGGCGTTGTGGGGGAGATCTTTGTGAAATACTCCCCCCTGGGCAACAACCATCTGGAGCAGTTCCTGGTGGATGAGGGGGCCGAAGTGGTGATTCCGGGCCTGCTGGATTTCTGCCTGTACTGTGTGTACAACAATATGCTGGACCACAAGCTGTACGGCATGCAGCGGGGCGCCCAGTTCGCCTATCGCCTGGCCTACCGCTATCTCATCGCCAAGGAGCGGGACATGATCGAGAGTATAAGGGCCCACGGCCGCTTCACGCCGCCCACCCTTTTCACCCACACCATTGATCTGGTCCAGGGGACCATCGGTATGGGGGTGAAGATGGGGGAGGGGTGGCTGCTGACTGCGGAAATGCTGGAACTGGCGGACAGAGGGGTGCGGAATATTGTCTGTACTCAGCCCTTTGGCTGCCTGCCCAACCATATCTGCGGCAAGGGAATGATGAAGCCCATTAAGGCCAAAGATCCGCATATCAACATTGTGGCCATCGACTACGACGCCGGGGCCACCCGGGTGAACCAGGAGAACCGGCTGAAGCTGATGCTGGCCAACGCCCACCAGCGCCGGGAGGAGGCGGAGGAGCAGGCCGCCGCTGCCGGGATAGGATAGCCGGGAGACGGGGACACCCGCCGCAGCTGTACAGAAGAAAAAGCCGCCGCGAAGCCGAATGCTTCGCGGCGGCTCAGTTTGTTAAAAAGAGGCATTGTCTCTTTTTTACGAAGGCTGCGCTGCGCTCTGCGCCTCGGCTGATCGCCGCTGGCGGTCAATTCGACGCGCGCTTCGCGAAAAGTGTTTTTCTCCGACGCCGCGGCGTAGCAAACAGGCCTGCGGCCTGTTTGCAGCGCAGGCCGCAGCGGCTGCGCCGCGAGGACGCCCGCTTTAGGCCGCCGGGAAAAACGGATTTCACCCTTTTCGCATCTGCGGACGCGAACTCTGCGAGGCTTTTTAAGCGGCGCTTTATGCCTGTCCGTCCTCCCGGTCTCCGGAGGGGGAATCCTCCGCCGGGGCGTCCCCGGCGGGGGCGGCGGGCATCTGGATGGGCTCGCTGGTCATGCTGATGTGCCGGGCCGGCGGCTCGATGGCGCTGTCCTTGGCGGGGGTCACGCCGTAGTACTCCTCCCGGTCCGGGTCCCGGCCCTCCAGAATGGCCATCATCTGGGCGCCGGTGATAGTCTCCCGCTTAAACAGGTACGACGCGATGGCGTCCAGCATGTCCCGGTTGCTCCGCAGCAGTTCCAGCGCCTCGTCGTGGCAGCGCTGCAGAATGGCGGCAATCTCCCGGTCGGCGGCGGCAAAGGTCTCCTGGGCGCAGTTCATGCTGTAGGAGCCCTCCAGATACTGGTTCTGAATGGTGCCCAGAGCCATCATGCCGAACTTGTCGCTCATGCCGAACCGGGCCACCAGATTCCGGGCCAACTCCGTGGCCCGCTCAATGTCGTTGGCGGCGCCGGAGGTCTGGGTGTCGAATACCAGTTCCTCGGCGCAGCGCCCGGCCAGCAGGGTGCGGATCTCCGTGAGGATGTCGTCCCGGCTCATCAGGAACTTCTCCTCCTCCGGCAGGTGCAGGGTGTAGCCCAAAGCGCCCTCGGTGTGGGGCACAATGGTAATTTTGGTGACAGGCTGGGCGTTTTTCTGCCGGGCGGCGGTAAGGGCGTGGCCCACCTCGTGGTAGGCGATGATCTTTTTCTCCTGCTCGGTGATAACGGTGCCCTTTTTCTCCGTGCCGGCGATGACCACCTCGAAGGAGACCAGAAGATCGTCCTGATTCACTGCGTGGCGGCCCTGGCGGACGGCCCGCAGAGCGGCCTCGTTGACCATGTTGGCCAGATCCGCCCCCACGCAGCCGGCGGTGGCCTGGGCGATCTTCTCCAGATTCACATCCTCCGCCAGGCGGATCTTCCGGGTGTGGACCTGGAGCGTGGCGATGCGGCCGGCCAGGTTGGGCCGGTCCACCGTGATGCGGCGGTCAAAGCGGCCGGGCCGCAGCAGGGCCTTGTCCAGCACCTCCGGCCGGTTGGTGGCGGCTAGGACAATGATGCCCTTGGAGGGATCAAAGCCATCCATCTCCGCCAGAAGCTGGTTCAGGGTCTGCTCCCGCTCGTCGTTGCCGCCGAAGCGGGTGTCCCGGGTCTTGCCGATGGCGTCGATCTCGTCAATGAAGATGATGCAGGGGGCCACCTTGGCGGCCTCCTGAAAGAGATCCCGGACCCGGCTGGCGCCCACGCCCACAAACATCTCCACAAAGCCGGAGCCGGAGATGGAGAAGAAGGGGACGCCGGCCTCACCGGCCACGGCCTTGGCCAGCAGGGTCTTGCCGGTGCCGGGGGAGCCCACCAGCAG
>CDZQ01044284.1_pt1 | contig 19848 bp, 10 predicted proteins | sample 554831 | NCBI WGS metagenome assembly CDZQ01 (sample SAMEA3182112, study PRJEB8094) | gut metagenome | biome: human; feature: gut; material: Stool; isolation source: human stools | place: Canada | collected 2013-05-06
CTCGCAGAGTTCGCGTCCGCAGACGCGAAAAGAGTGCCAATCCGTTTTTTCCGGCGACATGTGCGTCGGGAAAAACACTTCTCGCGAAGCGAGCGTCGAATGGACCGCCACCGGCGGTCCACCGAGGCGCAGAGCGCAGCGCAGCCTTCTCAAACGGGAGTGTTGCAGAATGAAAATTCTGCAACACTCCCGCTTTTTTGCGTACAAAGGGGCTTACGAGTCGATAATCAGGGAGAGGACGCGGGCGCAGGTGTCGGCGTCCCGGTCCGTCAGGCTGTCATACAGGCACAGCCAGCGCTTGGACCACACATTGACCCCGTCTGGATCCCGGTCCTGGAGCCGCCTGGAGGCGTTAAGCTGCATGTGGCGCTTCATAGGCTCCCGGGCCAGAGAACAGGCGTATACCATGAGATCGTTGTGGGTCATGGCGCAGAGGGCCATATGCAGATCGGCGGAGGTGTCCACTGTTTTGAGAAAGTAGTCCTGCGCCTGCGCCGGGTCGCTGTCCGCCAGCGCGTAGTGCTGCCGCAGTTCCTCCTGAAAACGGAGGCACAGCTTGTGAAAGTGCTCCAGTTCCGCCTCCGTCCGGCGCTCCACCGCCATCTCCACGCAGGACAGTTCCAGTGCCAGACGGTATTCCACCACATCCTGAACCGTTTTGCTGTTGACATAAAACTCAGACAGTTCGGAAATCTGGGCACTGAGATCGAAATCCTTCACATAGGTTCCGTCCCCTACCCGGATATCCAGCAGACCCAGGGCGTGGAGCCGCTGCAGGGCAATGCGGACGGTCAGCCGGTTGACGCCAAAGTTTTCCGCCAGTTCCACCTCGGGCGGGATCTTATTTCCCGCAGGCCAGGTGCCCCCCGCGATCAGTGCCTTGACCTTGTCGCACACCAGGTCGGCGGCGGATATTTTTTTAATTTTAAAATCAGAGTGCATAGCGACCTCGTTGATAGCTGGTGGTGGTGTGTTTCTTTTCTCTAGTCTAACCAGTTTTCAGCCCCTTGTCAAGGGCGCGTCGGCATTTTGCACAAAAACAAAATAGGATTTTTGCGATTTTGTAGATTTATAAAAAATAATTGACATTCTGCAGCAGAGCGTGTAGTATAAACAGCGAAAGAGCGAACAATTAACTCAATGTAAGGAGACGAACCATGGAACCGATTATAAAACTTCCCACCGGTCGGATCAAGGGGTGCCTGCGGGAGGGTGTTCTGCAGTTTCACGGCATCCCATACGCCAAGCCTCCGGTGGGGGAGATGCGCTTCCGCCTGCCGGAGCCGCCGGAGCCCTGGGAGGGAATATATGACGCGACCTACCGCCGTCCGGTGGCGCCCCAGGGAACATCTGATCTGGACCTGCCCATGGGACCTGTGACGCTGCCCACCAGCGAGGACTGCCTGACTTTGGCGGTCAGCACCCCGTCCCTGGAGGGGCGGCTGCCAGTGGCGGTGTGGATCCACGGCGGCGCCAACTGCTACTGCGGCGGGGATTTGCCCTGGTACGACGGGGCGTCCCTGGCGCGGCGAGGCAATCTGGTGGAGGTCAACCTGAACTTCCGGCTGGGCCCGCTGGGCTTTCTCTGCTGCCCCGGAGTGAACGAGGAAAACCTGTCCATTGCGGACCAGATGCTGGCCCTGCGGTGGGTTCATGAGAACATCGCCCGCTTTGGCGGCGATCCCCATCGGGTGACGCTCTTTGGCCAGTCCGCTGGCGGCAACGCCATTGCCCATATCCTCTCCCGGCCTGATTCCCAGGGGCTTTTTCAGCAGGTGGTTTTGGAGAGTCCCTCCCTGGGGCGGGGAAACCACACCCGGCAGGACGCCTTTGAGGTGGGGACGGCAGTGCTGCGGGAGATGGGGATTGACCCGGAAGGGGCGGATATCCTCCGCTTGGCCCAGGAAAAGCCGGTGGAGGAGATCCTGGCCGCTGCAGACCGGGTGCAGCCAATACTGGGCGCCAAGCACCAGGGCATGCTGTTTAAGCCGGTGATGGACGCGTGGCATACGCCGGAGCAGACGGCCGCCGCAGCAGCAGCGGAGGCGGTGCGCCGGGGGCTGCGGGTGATGATCGGCATGACAAGAGACGAGATCCACGCCTTTGTACTGGAGCGGGATCCGGACACGCTGACCCAGCTGCGGCAGGGCCAGCGCCAGCGCTACGACAGGCCCGGCTTCTGGTTTGCCATGGCCGCCGCCCGGGGGGGCTGTCCGGTGTGGAAATACCGCTTTGACTGGAGCGCCCCGGAATCCCCCTTTGACGCCTGCCACTGTCTGGAACTGCCCTTCCTGTTCGGGAATCTGGACGCCTGGGACGCGCCTATGCTGAAGGGGGCCTCCCGGGAGGAGATGGAGCGGCTGCGGGACACCATACAGGATTTCTGGTGCCGGTTCTTCCGCTTTGAGGACCTGGAGAGCGGGGAATGGCCCCGGTACACGGCCCAGTCGCCGCTGCTGAAATGCTTCGATAATCAGGGAAACCCCCTGCTCACCGACCCGGAAGCCCTGGAAGCCGGGAAATAAACAAAAATAAGGGAAAAATAAGGAGAGAGAACCTATGAAACAGGAACGCAAATGGAAACTGGCATTTCCCCATGTGATGGTGCTGCTGGTGCTGCTGGTACTGGTCAGCTGCCTGCTGACGTACATTGTGCCGGCGGGCCAGTATCAGTACGACGAAAATGGCTACGTCATCGCGGACTCCTTCCAGTATGTGGAAAACACCCCTGTCAGCCCCTGGGACGCGGTGCTCAAGCTCACCTCCTCCATTGCCGCCATGGGTACCACCTATGCCCTTCTCTTTGTGCTGGGCGGCATGGTCAGTGTGATGATCTCCTCCGGCTCGGTGGAGAACATCGTGGATTTCTCCATCTTCAAGCTGCAGGATAAGAGCCTGAAGGTGCTGATTCCCTGTATCTCCGTCATGATGTCCCTGCTGGGGGGCCTGGCGGGCAACGACGCCCTCATCACCTTTGTGGCCTGCGGCATGCTGCTGGCCCGGCGCACCAGGCTGGACCGCATTGCCGGCATGGCGATCTTCTATCTGCCCTACATCACCGCCCAGGCCATTGGGCCTACCGTGCTTATGATCCTCATGTGCCAGGAGATGGCGGGCATCCCCGCCGTATCCGGCCTCAGCGTGCGGGTTGTGATCTGGATCATCTTCACCGCCTTCGCCGCTTTCTACAATACCCGCTACGCCCTGCGGATTGCCCGGGACCCCTCCCGCAGCATCGACGGGGAGATCCTCTCCATGCCGGAGGGGGAGACGGTGGACACCAATCAGCCCGTGAAGCTGAAGGCGGCCTCTGTCCTGGCCATCGTCATGATGATCCTGCCCTTCGTAATCTACGCCATGGGCTCCTCCGCCTATGGCTGGGGCTTTGACTGGCTGATCGGCATCGGCTTTGTTACTGCCGTGCTGCTGGGCGTGGTGTTCCGCTTCACCCCCAACGACTGGGCCAGGCGCTTCTGCAAGGGTGCCGCGGAGATGGGGCCGGTGTGCCTGCTCATCGGCTTTTCCAAGCTGATCAGCACAGTCCTGGCCGACGGACAGGTCATCAACACCATCGCCCACGCCGCTTTGACGGTGATTCAGAGCCTGGGCTCCTCCTTCTCCGCCATCGGCATGTTTATCTTCACCACCCTCTTCAATCTGATGATGCCCTCCGGCCCGGCGAAGGTGCCCATCCTGATGCCCCTCTTCACCCCCGTGGCGGATGTGCTGGGCATTACCCGCCAGGTGCTGTGCACCTGCTACCAGCTGGGCGACGGCCTGACCAACTTCCTGACCCCCGTCTCCTCCGTGCTGGCCACCGGCCTCATCCTCTCCGAGACCCGGTACTCCAAGTGGCTGAAGTATGCCGTCCCCTACGCCCTGATTCTGATCGCATTCTCCGGCCTGTGCATCTTCCTGCTCCAGTCCTTCGGCTGGACCGGCGTGTAAATCCTTTCGCCCGGTAAAATTTTCTTGACAAGGGCGCCGTGGGCGTGATAGCATGAACCCATAGAAGACCAGCCCGGCTGGACTGGCAGACAACTGAATCAGGAATCGGATGAGTGGTTCGGGAGAGACCGCGCACCTGGCGGCGGCGCCGAAGGGGAATGCAAAAACTCTCAGGCAAAAGGGCCGGACCATGACGATGCTCCGAAAAGTGCGGTGGCTATGGCCGCACACCGAAGGTGCAACTCCCGCGGCGAGACCAGGAACGGCTGTGGCGGGGAATCTCTCAGGTATGGAACGGAGGCGCAAGGTTTCTTTGGAGACCTTGCGCCTTTTTCTTATGCCTGCGGGGGCTGGTTTTCCCCGTTCTGAAAAAGTGAAGGAGGAAGAACCAATGAGCCAGTTAAAGCGCACGCAACTCTATGAGGTCCATGTGGCGGCGGGGGCCGACATGGTGGATTTCGGCGGGGGGGAAATGCCCATCCAGTATCCCGACGGCATCGTGGCGGAGCACCTCTATACCCGCCACGCGTGCAGCCTCTTTGATGTGTCCCATATGGGCCGTCTCCTGGTGGAGGGAAAGGACCGGGTGGCCTTTCTCCAGCACGTCCTCTCCAGCAATGTGCTGGCCCTGGACATCAATCAGGCCCAGTACTGCATCATCCCCAACGAAAACGGCGGGGCCGTGGACGACGCCTATCTCTACAAGTTTGAGGAGGACCGGTTCCTCCTGGTGGTGAACGCGGCCAACACGGATAAGGATCTCCAGCACCTGTCCTCCGCCATCCAGGGCTACGACTGTACCCTCACCAATATCACCGGCGACTATGCCGCCATCGCCGTCCAGGGACCCAAGTGCAAGGAGATTCTCTCTGTGCTCTCCGGGGGCGCGGCCATCACCGAGCCCATGAAAAATGCCCTGAACACCCTGACCTTCGAGGGCCGCCAGGTGCGGGTGGCGAAAACCGGCTATACCGGTGAGCCTCTGGGCTACGAGGTGTACATCGCCAGCGGCGAGGCCGCCTGGCTGTGGAACCGGCTCCTGGAACTGGGGGCCCGGCCTGCGGGACTGGGCGCCCGGGATACCCTCCGCTTGGAGGCAGGCCTGCCCCTCTACGGCCACGAGATGGGCCTTGCCCCGGACGGTACGGAGATCCCCATTTTCGCAGTCCCCCTGGCCCGATTCGCCGTCAGCTTCTCCGACCAGAAGGGGAACTATATTGGCCGGGAAGCCCTGCAGGGGCAGTACGCGGCCTTCCAGCGCATTATGAGCCGGGACTTTTCAGATCTCGCCCCCCTGCCCCGTCGGATCATGCCCATTACCCTGCTGGACCGGGGGGTGATGCGGGCCGGGATGCCGGTGTACCGGGGGGATACACCCATCGGCTTTGTCACCAGCGGTACCATGGTGCCCTACTACCGCCACGAGGGGGAGGGCCTGGCCACCAGGATTCTGGACGACACCGCCAAGCGGGCCATCGGCCTTGCCTACCTCTCCAGCGATACCCTGGAGGACGACGTGGTGGAGGTGGATGTCCGGGGCCGGCGGCTGCGGGCTGTGATTCCGCCCTACCACATGCGGGTGGATGCGCCTCCCTTTGCCAGGCCCATCCTCTACCAGAGTGATGCGGCTGCCGCCGCTCCGGAGGGGGGTGACCGGGCTCCCAAGGCCCTGGAACTGGTCCGGAAGGCCACGGAGAACCACATCTGGCGTCAGAAGCGGTGCGTGAACCTGATCCCCTCGGAAAACAGCGCCAGCCGCGCCGTCCAGCTGCTGTGTGCCTCCGACCCCGCCTTCCGCTACGCCGAGCACAAGAAGGTGAAATCCTTCTATGACCAGGACATTTTCTACTATCAGGGCACCAAGTTTATCGACCAGGTGGAGCAGCTGCTGGTGGAGCAGATGCGGGCCTATTTTGGCTGTGCCGAGGTGGAGACCCGGGTGGTCAGCGGCCAGATGAGCAATATGGCGGTGTTTTCCGCCCTTATGGACTGGAAAAACCGCTTGGACCGCAAGCATGACATGAAGCGCCTGGGCTATGTCCTCAATAACCACATTATCAAGGGCGGCCATCTGTCCGCCCAGCCCATGGGCGCGCTCCACGACTACATTGCCATTGACCCCGTCACCGAACGCCACGCCATTGTAAATTTCCCCGTCTGCAGGGACAATATCTATAAGATCGACGTGGAGGAGACCAAGAAGGTTATCGAGAAGTACCGGCCCGAACTCATCATCTTCGGCAAGAGCATGGTGCTCCACAGGGAGCCTGTGGCCGCCATCCGCCGCTTTGTGGACGAGGAGAAGATCCCCACAACCATCATGTACGACATGGCCCATGTGCTGGGCCTGGTGGGGGACTACTTCCAGAAGCCCTTTGAGGAGGGGGCGGAGATCGTCACCGGCTCCACCCACAAGACGTTCTTTGGTCCCCAGCGGGGCGTGATCGGCGTGAACTACCGGAAGGATGAACTGAAGTACGGCCTGTGGGAGACCATTGAGTCCCGGGCGTTCCCCGGCAGTGTCTCCAACCACCACCTGGGTACCCAGTTGGGGCTGCTGATGGCCGCCTATGAGATGAATCAGTTTAAGGACGCGTACCAGAAAAATATTGTGGAGAACGCCAAGCACTTCGCCAAAAGCCTGAAGGCCCAGGGCCTGGATGTGGCCGGAGACAGCGCGATTGATTACACCGAGACCCACCAGGTGATCGTCTCCGTGGGCTACGGCGCCGGTCCCCAGGTGGCGGAGCAGTTGGAGGAGAACAATATCATCGTCAACTACCAGGCTACCCCCGAGGAGGAGGGCTTTACCGCCTCCGGCGCGCTGCGCATGGGCGTCAGCGAGATGACCCGCTTCGGCTTCGGCAAGGAGGACTTTGAGAGGCTGGCGGAACTGATGGCGGACTGCATCCTCAGAGGCAGAGATGTGTCCGGCGATGTGGAGAAGCTGCGTTCCGCCCACACAGAGATGCGCTACTGCTTCAGCGACGCGGAGATGGGCGAGGCCCTGGACCGCTTTGCTGCCCAAATCGGACTCTGATCCCCGCTGCTCCAGCAACCGACAGGCAATTCCCCAATCTAAAATATACAATAATAAAGTGGAGGTATCACCATGAACTATCCTGCTGCGTTGAAGTATTCCAAGTCCCACGAGTGGGTGAAGGAGGAGGACGGCGTCACTGTCGTCGGCATCTCCGATTTTGCCCAGGACTCTCTGGGCGATGTGGTGTTCGTCAATCTCCCCGCCGAGGGAGACAGCGTTACCGCCGGCGAGCCCTTTGGCGATGTGGAGTCCGTGAAGGCTGTGTCTGACCTGGTGTGTCCCGTCACCGGCGTGATCTGCGCCGTCAACGAGGACCTGGTCGACTCCCCTGAGAACCTGAACAGCGACCCCTACGGGGCCTGGATCATCAAAGTGGAGAGCGTCACCGCCACGGAGGAACTGCTGGACGCCGCCGACTATGAGGCTTTCTGCGCCGAGGAGGGCTGAGCATGGGAAGCTACATTCCCTCCACCCTGGCCCAGCGGCAGGAGATGCTGGCGGCCATCGGCATGGGCGGTTTCCGGGAACTGTACCGGGACGTCCCTGAGAGCGTGTATCTGGATCGGCCTCTGGATCTGCCCGCCGGCATGAGCGAACTGGAGGTGAGCAGGGCGGTCAGCGCCATGGCGGCGAAAAACCGGGTGTTTGACACCGTCCTCCGGGGCGCTGGGGCCTATGACCACTACATCCCCAGTATTGTCAAGTATATCCCCGCCAAGGAGGAGTTTCTCACCGCCTACACCCCCTACCAGGCGGAGATGAGCCAGGGCATCCTTCAGTCCATTTTTGAATATCAGACCATGATCTGCGAACTGACAGGGATGGACGTGTCCAACGCCTCCGTCTACGACGGGGCCACCGCCGCCGCCGAGGCCGCCGCCATGTGCCGGGACCGGAAACGCCGCGTGACGCTGGTTTCCGCCGCCGCTCACCCGGATACGATCCGTACCATCCGCACCTACTGCTACGGCACCGGGGATGAGTTGCGCATCGTGCCGGTGCGGGATGGCAGGACGGACCTGGACGCTCTACGGGAACTACTGACCGCCGATGTGGCCTCCTTCTACCTCCAGCAGCCCAATTTCTTCGGCCTCTTTGAGGACGCCCAGGCCGCCGGGGAGTTGGTTCACGCCGCCGGCGCCATGTACGTCATGGGCTGCGATCCCATCGCCCTGGCCATTATGAAGACGCCCCGGGACTGCGGAGCGGATGTGGCGGTGGGAGAGGGCCAGAGTCTGGGCATGCCCCTGGGCTTCGGCGGCCCCTATCTGGGCTACATGGCCACCACCGCCAAGCACATGCGCCGCCTTCCCGGCCGCATCGTGGGGGAGACGGTGGACAGCCGCGGGGAGCGGGCCTTTGTCCTCTCTCTCCAGGCCCGGGAGCAGCATATCCGCAGGGAGAAGGCCAGCAGCAACATCTGCTCCAACCAGGCCCTCTGCGCCCTGACCGCCGCCGTATACATGTCCGCCATGGGTCCCGCCGGCATGGCCGAGGCTGCCCGCCAGTCCATGGCCAAGGCCCACTACCTGGCGAAAAAACTCTGCGCTATTCCCGGCGTCAAGCTGCGCCATGAGGGGAATTTCTTCCAGGAGTTTGTCACGGAACTGCCCTGGGCTGATACGGCGCTGGCGGCGCTGGAGGAGGCGGGCATCCTGGGCGGCCTCCCCTTGGCGGACGGCGGTGTGCTCTGGTGTGCCACGGAGAAGGTGGCCCGGACGGAACTGGACCGGGCCGCGGAGATTGTGAAGGAGGTGCTGGCGAAATGAAGCTGATCTTTGAAAAGAGCGTCCCCGGCCGCGCCATGAGCCTCCTGCCGCCCTGCGATGTGGAGACGGTGGAACTGCCCCGGGACCTGGCCCGCTCCAACGCCCCCCGGCTGCCGGAGGTGAGCGAGACGGATCTGTCCCGCCACTATACCCAGTTAAATCAGCACGTCCACGGCGTGAACTGCGGCTTTTACCCCCTGGGCTCCTGCACCATGAAGTACAACCCCCGGGTGGATGAGGAACTGGCCGCGCTGCCAGGCTTCACCGGCGTCCACCCGCTGGCTCCCGCCGGCGCGGCGGAGGGCTGCCGGGAGGTGCTGGATACCGCCCGGCGGTACTTCTGTGAGATCACCGGCATGGACGATATGACCTTCCAGCCCGCTGCCGGGGCTCACGGGGAGTTTACCGGGGTGCTGCTCATAAAGCAGTACCACGATCACCGGGGCGACCGGAAACGCACCAAGATTATTGTTCCCGACTCCGCCCACGGCACCAATCCCGCCACTGCCGCCATGTGCGGCTACGAGGTGGTGAATATCGCCTCCGCCCCCGACGGCTGCGTGGACCTGGACGCGCTGCGCTCCGCCCTGGGGGAGGACACCGCAGGGCTGATGCTGACCAACCCCAACACCGTGGGTATTTTTGATCCCAACATTCTGGAGATCACCCGCCTAGTTCACGAGGCTGGTGGCCTCTGCTACTACGACGGGGCCAACCTCAACGCCGTTATGGGTGTGGTCCGCCCCGGAGACATGGGCTTTGACTGCATCCATCTCAATCTGCACAAGACCTTCGCCACACCCCACGGCGGCGGCGGCCCCGGCGCGGGGGCGGTGGGCTGCAAGGACTTTTTAGCCCCCTATCTGCCCACCTCCGCCCTGATGGACGGGGAGGGACACATCCAGGTCCGCAGCTTTGCCGGAAACTTCTTGGTGGTGGTGAAGGCCCTGGCCTATGTGATGACCCTGGGCCGGGAGGGGGTGCCCGAGGCGGCTCAAAATGCCGTGCTGAACGCCAACTACCTGATGCGGCGGATACAGGGCACCTTCGCCCCCGCTTTTGACCGCACGTGTATGCACGAGTTTGTGCTGGATCTGGGGGCCTTTAAGAAGGAGACCGGCGTCTCCGCCCTGGATGTGGCAAAGTCCCTCATCGACCGCGGCATGCACCCACCCACGATGTACTTCCCCCTCATTGTCCACGAGGCCCTGATGCTGGAGCCCACGGAGACGGAGAGCCGGGAGACCCTGGACTGGGCGGCGGAGGTGTTCCGCCAGCTGTACAAGCTGGCCCATGAGGACCCGGGCTATATGCACGAGGCCCCCCACAGCGCTCAGATCGGCCGTCCGGATGAGGTGCGGGCCGCCCGCACCCCCATTCTGCGCTACGCGTTTTCCTGACGGTCCCCGCCAAACGATACAGCGGCGATAAAAATGCCCCGGCCGGGAAGATGGAGCCTGGCCGGGGCAAATTTTATTGATTGTGTGGGGCGACAGCCCTATTGGAACAGGCCCGCCACCAGGGGGGTGACATAGGCCTCCATAACGGCGGCGGCCACAGTCAGGGGGAATACCAGCAGCAGCATGACCCGCAGCAGATCCCCCGCCAGTTCCACCATGGGTACCCGCCGCTGGCTGCCGGTAACGATGCGGCACATATTGCGGCACAGGCACACCCCGCAGGCCGCCGACAGCAGCAGCGCCGGGATCTCAAAAATTCCGTGGGGCAGCAGGGCCGCCAGAAACAGGGCCGCGGACAGCCCCTGGCTCCAGTAAATACCCCCCATGACCCCCAGCAGGATTCCATTGGCCAGCAGAGTAAAGACCGGCAGAAACAGGAAGGGGGCCAGGCCATAGACGGCGGAGAAGAGCATGGCCCGCCAGTTGTTCAGCAGCAGGCCAAAGACGGACAGGTTTCCCGCCTTGTCCAGAATGCCTTCCTCCGCGATCTGCCGGACAAAGGAGTCAATCAGGGCGGCGGACTCCTCCGGCGCGGCGAAGGCGGCGGCACAGCCCAAAAGGGCTCCCACCGCCAAGGTGACGGCGCACCAGAGCAGCAGCTTGGGAAAATCCGTCCGGAAAAAATCCCGCAGTAGGAGCAGGTGGTCCCTCAGGCCCCTCATGCGTCCAGCTTGGCCAGGCCCAGCCGCAGCCGCCGCAGGCACTCCTCGCGGCCCAGGATGGCGCAGAGTTCCACCGCTCCGCCGGGCGTTACCGCCTGGCCCGCCGCCGCGATGCGGACGGGCCACATGAGTGTGGCGTTCTTGACCTCCAGGCTTTCGGCAAGGCCCATAAGGCAGTCGTGGATGCTCTCCTGATCCCATGTGGCCAGGGCCTGAAGGGCGGGGATGGCGGCGTTCAGCATGGTCCGGGAAACATCCTCGTTGGTCTTGGATTTCTTGTTGGTGAAAAGTTCCGTGCCGTATTCCGGCAGGGCCTCGAAGAAGGCCACCTTTTCGGGGATGTCGGTGAGTTTTTCGCAGCGGGCCTGGAGCAGAGCGGCAATGGCGGCGGTGTCCAGGGCAGGATTTTTTACGGCCTCACGGATGTAGGGCTCTGCCGCCGCGTGGAACGCCTCCGGCGTCATGGCCCGGAGATACAGGGCGTTGAAATGGGTCAGCTTCTCCAGATCAAAGATGGCGGGGGACTTGGAGATGCCGCCGATATCAAATATCTCCGCCAGTTCCCGGAGAGAAAAAATCTCCCGCTCCGCCTGGTCGCCCCGGGGACTCCAGCCCAGGAGAGCCACGTAGTTCAAGATTGCCTCCGTGAGAAAGCCCTGGGCCTTCAAATCCTCATAGGAGGGGTCGCCATGGCGCTTGGACATCTTGTTGTGCTGATCCCGCATAACGGGGGAGCAGTGGACGTAGGTGGGCACCTCCCAGCCGAAGCCCTGGTAGAGCAGGTTGTACTTGGGGGCGGAGGAGAGGTACTCACTGCCCCGGACCACATGGGTGATGCCCATAAGATGGTCGTCCACCACGTTGGCGAAGTTGTAGGTGGGCAGGCCGTCCCGCTTGAGGAGCACCTGGTCGTCCAGGGTGCTGTTCTCCACGGTGATGTCCCCGAAGCTGGCATCATGGAAGGTGGTGGAGCCCTCCCGGGGGATCCGCTGGCGAATCACGAAGGGCTCGCCGGCGTCCACACGGGCCTGAGCCTCGGCGGGGGACAGGTCCCGGCAGGGGTCGGCGGGGCGGCCAAAATCGCCGGTGTCCTCCTCGCTCTCGGTTTTCTCGCAGAAGCAGTAGTAGGCGTGGCCCCGCTCCACCAGGAGCCGGGCGTATCTGCCGTAGGTATCCCGCCGCTCAGACTGGATGTAGGGGGCCACAGGGCCGCCTACGTCGGGTCCCTCGTCATGGGTGAGGCCGCACTCCGCCAGGGTGCGGTAGATGACATCGGTGGCGCCCTCCACCAGACGGCCCTGGTCTGTATCCTCAATGCGAAGAATAAAGGTGCCGCCGGTATTGCGGGCGATGAGCCAGGTGTACAGGGCGGTGCGCAGGTTTCCCACGTGCATGTAGCCGGTGGGGGAGGGGGCGAAGCGGGTGCGCACCTTTCCGTGGGGAATTTTGGCCTCCATATCCTGAAAGTAGGTCATATCGATTGCCATAGGGGGTGTCCTCCGTGTCTGTTGATATCTGATTTTATCAATTATACCCAAAAGGGCGGGCAGGGTCAAGGCCGGGCAGAAATTTTCAGTTGGCTGGAAGCTGTCTGACTGTTTTTGAAAGAAAAAACAAAAAGGTGCTCTCCGGGGGAACTAATTCTGATTTCGATATTCGATATTCAAAATAGGCAATTGACAGAAAAAGGAAACAGGGAGTATACTTGTTTTAATCCACATACTGCGGCGTGTCCAGCCGGCTACAGCGTACGCTGTAGTTTATTCCGTATCAGGATACGGAATAAAGACCTCTGCCGACAGAACGGGGCGGTGTGGAGCCCGTGGATGTGTGGGAAACATGTAGGGAGGAGTACTATGAAAAGACGCAGTGCAAGACGCTTACTGGCTCTTCTGCTGACGCTGGCCATGGTGTTGGGCCTGACGCCCGGCGCATTCGCGCTGGACGGGGACGACGCATCGGACACCGTCACCTGGGAGCAGGTGAGCAACGATTCGGTGACTGCCGCCATAGATCAGACCGTGGCGGAAGAGCCGGAGGAAGAACCCCTCTATGGAGACACGGAGGATGTCCGTGTATCCATCGTCCTGGAGGAGCAGCCGACCCTGATGCGGTTCTCCATGGCCGCCAATGAGGATGTAACCGCCAATTCTTCCGCCATGAACTACCGCGCCGGTCTGCAGGAGCAGCAGGACGCGGTGGCGGAGGCCATTTCCGAGGAGGCCCTGGGTGGGGAGAAATTGGATGTGGTGTGGAATCTGACGCTGGTGGCCAACGCCATCTCCGCCAACGTGGCCTACGGCTCCATTGAGGACATCAAGGCCGTGCCCGGCGTGGCGGACGTGGTGGTGGAGCGGCGGTATGAGCCCGATGTGTATTCTGTGGGCGGCGACGACCCCAACATGCAGGTTTCCACCGGTATGACCGGTACCGCTACTGCCTGGACCAACGGCTACACCGGCGCCGGAATGCGTGTGGCAATCATCGACACCGGCCTGGATACCGCCCACCAGTCCTTTGACAGTGACGCCTATCTCCACGCCATCGATCTGGACGCCCAGGCCGCTGTGACAGAGGACAAGGCGAAGAGTGAGGAGGCCTACATTGCCTCCCTGGATCTGCTGGACGCGGAGGAGATCGCCGGTAAGCTGAAGGATCTGAACATCTACAAGGAGGACAACAGCCTGACTGCGGCTGACCTCTACATCAATGCGAAGATCCCCTTCGGCTACTCCTACATAGATGGGGACACGGATGTGACCCATTTAAATGACACCCAGGGTGAGCACGGCTCCCACGTGGCCGGTATCGCCACCGCCAACCGGTTCCTGGATAACGGGGACGGCTCTTTTGCGGAGGCCCTGGACGCGGTCCATATGGTGGGCAACGCCCCGGACGCCCAGGTCATCGTCATGAAGGTGTTCGGTAACGCCGGCGGCGCCTATGACAGTGACTACATGGCCGCCATTGAGGACGCGGTGGTGCTGGGCTGCGACAGCGTGAACCTGTCTCTGGGCTCCGGCAACCCCGGCATGACCTACAGCACCGGCTATGAGGAAATCATGGACATGCTGACCACCACGGACATGCTCTCCGTCATGTCCGCCGGCAACTCCGGCTACTGGGCGGAAAATGACAGCGTCATCGGCTATCCCTATGCCGACGAGGCCAACTTCCATACCGGCGGCTCCCCGGGAACCTTTACCAACTCCCTGGGCGTGGCCTCTGTGGATAATGACGGCAAGATCGGCATGAGTTTCAGCGTGGGGGACATCAACGTCTACTACAATGAAACCTCTTACAAAAATGAGCCCATGGCCACGCTGGATACCAGCGCTGACGGCACCGGTACCGAGTATGACTACGTTTTTGTAACTGGTGTCGGTGTGGCCGGCGACTACGAGGGTATGGACCTGACAGGCAAGGTGGTATTCTGCTCCCGCGGCACCACGTCCTTCTTTGAGAAGGGCGATGTGGCGGCCGAAAAGGGCGCCGCTGCCACTGTGGTGTGCAACAACCAGCCGGGTACCATCAACATGGACCTGAGCGGCTACGGCCACACCGCCCCCTGCGTGTCCATCACCCAGGCGGAGGCCGCTGCGATTAAGGCCCTGTCCACGGTCCAGCAGACTGCGGGCGGCAAGACCTACTACACCGGAAAGGTCAAGATCACCCGGAATCTGGGCGTTCAGGAACTGGACAGCAAATACCTGACCATGAGTTCCTTCAGTTCCTGGGGTGTGCCCGGCGATCTGAGCATCAAGCCGGAGATTACCGCCCCCGGCGGCAACATCTGGTCTCTGAACGGCGCCCACAAGGGCGACAACGCTCATGAAGCCCATGACGCCTATGAACTGATGGGCGGCACCTCCATGGCGGCTCCCCAGGTGGCCGGCATCGGCGCCCTGGTGAAGCAGTACATCGAGGAGGAGGGCCTGTCCCAGACCGGTCTTACCGACCGTGCTCTGGCCCAGTCCCTGCTGATGTCCACCGCTACGCCGCTGCTGACAGAGAACGATGACAAAGAGGAAATATACTATTCCATTCTCCAGCAGGGGGCCGGTCTGGTGAACACCTCCGCAGCCACCTCCGCCGACTCCTATATCCTGGTGGATGGCCAGGAGGACGGCAAGGTGAAGGTGGAACTGGGGGACGACCCTGACCGCACCGGCGAGTATTCCTTCGCCTTTACCGTCACCAACCTGGACGGTGCGGAGCACCAGTATGATCTGTCCGCCGATGTGTTTACCCAGGCGGTGTTCGCATACTATGTGAATAACGAACAGGATGTTGGCTATTATCTGGATACCCTGACCGCGCCCATGGGAGCCGAAGCTGCTTTTACGGGCGCGGATGTCCAGGGCAGCCGGCTGACAGTTGCGGCGAAGGGCACCGCCACCGTGAACGTCACCATTACCCTGGACAGCGGTGATGTGGCGGACCTGGAGGAAGCCTGCCCCAATGGGTTCTACGTGGAGGCCTTTGTGAAGGCTGACGCGGTGGCCACGGGTGAGGGCGTGAAGGGCACCAGCCACTCCATCCCTGTCCTGGGCTTCTACGGCAACTGGACGGATCTCTCGATGTTTGATGTGGGCTCCTATGCGGAGTACGCCTATGGCATGGAGAACCGCCTGCCCCATCTGGGCAATACCAAGACCAACACGCTGACTGTCCGCTATGCCGGCAGCAGCGATACCTATTACTATGGCGGCAACCCCTTCGCCAGGGACGATGAGTACCTGGAGAAGCGCAACGCGCTGAACAACGAGAATGGTGACGCGCTCTATAAGTGGGTATTTTCCGCTGTCCGCAATGCCGCCGCCGCCCGCCTGACCATCGCGGACATCCAGGGTGCCTGCGCCCCCATCGAAACGGATCTGGGCGCGGTGAATGGCGCGTACTATCATACGAACAGCGCTAAGTGGATGGGAACCTCAGCCTCGCTGAATCTGAACTGGGCCGGTACCGATGGCAATGGCGACCCCCTGCCGGAAGGCACCACGGTGAAGCTGGCCCTGACCCTGGCTCCGGAACTGTATGTGACGGGGTATGACGCAGGCGGGAAGCCCCAGGTGGATTGGGAGGCCCTTGGTGGCGGCGCCAGCCTGACCACCCTTGTCACCATCGACAACACCGCCCCTGAGATGCTGGCTGCCACCGTGGAGGGACAAAATCTCACGGTGAACGCCCAGGACAACCAGTATGTGGCCTGTGTGGCTCTCTTTGACGCCACCGGTACCCGGGCGCTGGCTTTTGACACCCCCAACCAGACGGAGCAGGGGGTGGAGGCAGCTGTTTCCCTGAATCTGGCAGGCCTTGCGGGCCGCACATTTATAGTGCAGGTCTACGACTATGCCGAGAATGTGAACACCTACCGTGTTACCCTCGGCGAGGAACTGGGCGTGGATATTGACTCCTACTATGTGGCCCTGAACCAGCTGGACCTGAAGTGGTACGGCATGAATGGGGATGGCTCCGAGTTGATCTCTATCGCGGCTCAGGATATCTACGCGGCGGAGTATGTGGCCGGCTATGTGTTCGCTTTTGACAACGCCGCGGACCAGGGCGCCAATCTGTACGCCATGCCCGCCGACGACCCGGGCGACGTAACCCTGGTAGGCACCATGAAGAATCCCAGCGCCGAGGGCCATGACTTCTATGTTGGCGACATGGCCTACAGCGACATGGATCAGACCATGTACTTCCTCTACTATGTGGATGACGGCAGGAGTTACTATCCCTTCCTGGCCACGGTGGATATCTATACGGGAGAGACGGAAACCATCGGCCGGCTGGGCGCCACTGTGGCTGGGCTGACCATTGACACGGACGGCAATTTCTATGGAATTGTCAAGGGCGACGACTACTATCTGGTTCAGTACACGGCGGACACCTATGACGCGCCTGTGCAGGTGGGTGAGACGCCGGTGGCTGCCGGTGTGGAAATCCCCGGCTGGGTTTCCCTGGCCTGGGATGCCGCTAAGGGCAAGATCGTGATGGCTGACAGCCAGGCGATGTACTTCGTGCTCGGCGGTGAGGAGTACTACATGAAGGACAGCCTCGCCCTCCGGGAAATCGATCCTGAAACCGCTGAGATGCAGGTGATTCTGGACGAGATGCCCGGCATTATGCGTGGCCTCTATGTGCAGGAGCCTGTATATGACTTCGACGGCGATGGCGATGAGGACCGGGATGATGCCCAGGCCCTGCTGGACTACGCCACCGGGCTGCGGACCAGCCTGACAAACCGGGAACTGGCTGATCTGAACTGGGACGGTGCTGTCACCAGCTATGACGCGTACCTGTATCTGCTGCTGCTGGATAGTCCTACTGGCTTTGAGTCCACAGACGTACCCACCAGCGTGGAGGTCTCCCCCGATTCCGTGGAACTGCTGGTCGGCAGTCAGGAGCAGCTGGCCGCTTTCGTGGGCCCCTGGAACCTGTCCGACCGCTCTGTGACCTGGTCCAGTTCTGACGAGAGCGTGGCCCGGGTGAGCCGCAGTGGCCTGGTGACAGCTGTGGGAGTTGGCGAGTGTGTCATCACGGCGGCCTCCGTCCTGGACGGCTCTGTATACGGCACCTGCGCGGTTTCCACGTACAGCATCTCTAAGGATCTGACCGCCCTTGTTTGGGACGAGCAGGGCGAGGTCTGGTGGACGGAGTTTAATACGGAGGCGCCCAGCGCGTTTGTCCGTGAACTGGCGCCCAGTGAAAACCGCCTGGCCTCCGCCGTCATGAGCGGCGATGCCATCTACGGCGCCACTATAGATACCGATAATGAGGCCTCCACCCTCTTTGAGGTGGATCCGGACACCATGGAGGAGACAAAGATTGCCGACCTGACGTCCGGCGGCGCCATCTTTGCCTGCGATCTGGCCGACGCCCCCAACCTAAATCCCGACGGCTCCGGTTATCTGCTGGGTCTGTACGGCTACTATGTCTGTATCATTGACAAGGACACCGGCGCGATTGTGGGCGCGTGGAATTACGGTGAGAGCAGCACCATGCTGGTGGCGATTGCCTACTGCGGCTCCGTGCTGAATACCTACTACAATGACTACATTGATACCTATGCCATCATCGACAGCGAGGGCAACGTGTACTACGAGGCCTTTATGGACATGGATGGCCAGAACTACTACTTTAACGGTATGGAGGAGGCTCTTCTCTTCAACTCCGGGTACAGCACCGGCAAGACGGTTTTCTTTAACTCCGCCGTCTATACCACGGATGACCTGGGCAATCCTTATCTGTTCTGGAGTCAGTTTGACGAGGAGAGCAATGAGGTCAACCTGATTGCCATGGACATCGACGTCACTGGCGAAGTCAGCTGCCTGGGTACTTTCCCGGAGGGCGTGTGGCCCGTGGGCGGCCTTATGGCTGAGGATGTACCCGGCCTTGCCAGCGATGGTCTGGCCTCTGTCTTTGAGGACGCTGCCATCGGTGACGAAGCTGCCTTTGCTGCAGAGCCCGCTGTGTTCGATGTCCCCGAGGGTGAGGAGCCCGTCGAGGATGAGGAGTTCGCCGAGGGTGAGGAGCCCGTTGAGGATGAGGAGCCCGTCGAGGGTGGAGAGCCCATGAACGGCGCCGCGCTGGATCTGTCCTTTGGCGTTCAGATGGCCGCCCCGCTGATGAGTACCGCCATTATTGATACCGGCTATGTCAGCGCTGCCAAAAAGACTGTCACGGTGGAACTGACTGCGGATTGCGATACCACCAACGGCCTGCTGGAGATTACCTATAATCCCCGCCTTCTGACCCTGGTCAGCGCTGACGGCGAGGCTCTGCTGCAGAGCGTCAACGACGACGGCAATGGCCGGATCATCTTCGGCTACGCCGGCCGGGACGCCATCAGCGAGGGTGAGGAACTGGCTACGCTGGTGTTCTCCTATCACCATGCGGTACTCAACACGGATATCACCGTCACAACCCTGGAGGACGGTGATACAAACCCCGGCACGGAGGACACCATTACCCTGCGCAGCGGTTCCTCCGGCGGGATTACGCCTCCCCGGCCCACTGAGCCCGAGAAGCCTGAGAAGCCCGAAAAGCCCGAAAAGCCTGACGTCACGGAGCCTGAGAAGCCCGATGTGACGGAGCCTGAGGATACCCATGATACCACCTGCCCCAGCCGGTTCTTTACCGACCTGAGCAGCAGTGCCTGGTACCACGAGTATGCCGACTATGTGATTGGAGAGGGCCTTATGACCGGCGCGTCTGATACCACCTTCGCCCCCAACGCGGCGCTGACCCGCGCCATGCTGGTGACGACTCTGTACCGGGCGGAGAAGGAGCCTGCTGTCACGGGTGCCGACACCTTTACGGATGTGGTCTCCGGCTCCTGGTATGAAAAGGCTGTGATCTGGGCTGCCGCGAACGGTATTGTCACCGGCTATGGCGACGGCCGTTTCGGCCCCGGCGATCCCATTACCCGCCAGCAGTTGGCCGCCATCCTGTGGCGCTTTGCCCAGTACAAGGGCTACGATGTCCGTGCCAACGGCACCACCATGCCTGACTTCGTGGATCGGGGCCAGATCGCGTCCTGGGCCGGCGAGGCGGTGTCCTGGGCCTACAGCCGCGGCGTGCTCACCGGTAAAGACGGCAACGTTCTGGATCCCACCGGTGGAGCGACCCGTATGGAGGCTGCGGCCATGCTGGCCCGCTTCCTCCAGCTGCCCAAGAGCAGCGATGACTTGGCCTGACGCGTACAGCACGCGTATCTAGCCGCTATATTTCCTGTGCAACCCCTCTGCCCTTGGGCAGGGGGGTTGCGCGTGTCAAAAAAGCCTCGCAGAGTTCGCGTCCGCAGACGCGAAAAGAGTGAAATCCGTTTTTCCCGGCGGCCTAAAGTGTGCATCCTCGCGGCACAGCCGCTGCGGACTGCGCTGCAAACAGGCCGCAGGCCTGTTTGCTACGCTGCGGCGTCGGAGAAAAACACTTCTCGCGGAGCGAGCGTCGAATTGACC
>CDZQ01055815.1_pt1 | contig 19824 bp, 17 predicted proteins | sample 554831 | NCBI WGS metagenome assembly CDZQ01 (sample SAMEA3182112, study PRJEB8094) | gut metagenome | biome: human; feature: gut; material: Stool; isolation source: human stools | place: Canada | collected 2013-05-06
GGTGGAAATTCTGGATGCTCCCCCTTCGCGCAAGCGGCCAGCCCCTGCCGGGGGCGGCACCCGTGGCGCTGCCGCCAAGGCGCGCTCCCGCTCGACCGAAGGCAAGGCCGCCAAGCAGAGCATTCTTGATGTGGATGGCTCCGCCGTGCGCGAGGTTCCAGCAGATTCCGTATCTGACGATCAGGACGATGACGACGCGCTCGCTGATTCCCCAGAAGATGTGGAAGTTGAGCTGGACGCCAGCGATCACGATATCGATCCCTTTGTTCTTGATGCCGACCACGAGGGCCTGCCTGCGCCGTCCACACCGCGCCTGCCTGCTGTGGGGCCACGCGACAGCCTGCACCTTTACCTGCGCGAAGTAAGCCGCTTTCCCCTGCTCAAGCCGGATGAAGAGCACGAGCTTGCCCTGCGTGTGCGCGACCACAACGATGCAGACGCGGCATTTCGGCTGGTTTCATCGCACTTACGGCTTGTAGTGCGCATTGCCATGGACTTTCAGCGCAGATGGATGCAGAACGTGCTCGACCTTGTGCAGGAGGGCAACGTGGGCCTCATGCGCGCCGTCAACAAATTTGACCCCGACAAGGGAATCAAGTTTTCGTACTACGCATCGTTCTGGATCAAGGCCTACATACTCAAGTTCATCATGGACAACTGGCGCATGGTCAAGATCGGCACCACCCAGGTGCAGCGCAAGCTGTTCTACAATCTGAACCGCGAGCGTCAAAAGCTGATCATGCAGGGCTTTGACCCCGATGCAGCCATGCTTTCCGAACGCCTTGGCGTTACGGAAGACCAGATCAACGAGATGGATCAGCGCCTTGCGTCCACCGATATGTCGCTGAACGTGCCCGTGGGCGAGGATGCTGGCGGCGCAACGCGCATGGACTTTTTGCCCGCGCTCGGCCCCGGCATTGAAGACAGCCTTGCGCGCGACGAAATCGCCGGCCTGGTGCGCAGCAAGCTCAAAACCATACTGCCCAAGCTGAACGAAAAAGAGCTGTTTATTCTGCAAAATCGCCTGCTCACGGATGAGCCTGTAACCTTGCGCGAGATAGGCGAACGGTATAACGTCACGCGGGAACGAGTCCGCCAGCTTGAAGCGCGGTTGCTGGAAAAGATCCGGCAGCATCTGGCTGTGGATATCAAAGACTTTTCAGACACATGGATACAATCCTGATATGAAACGTAACCACGTTGCGCTGCTATGCGCCCTGGCCCTGACTGCCGCCACCTCTTTTTCCTTGCTGGGATGCGGCGGCTGTTCCGGTGCCAGGCACCAGGCTGCTGAAAAATCGGATACGTCCGCTGCGGAATCTGCCGCGCCTTCAGCCACAGCAAAGGCCCAGCAGCATGACCTCAAGGGCGTATCGCTGCGCCCGGTTGAAGCAGAGCTTTCGCCCAATGCGCTCAACACCTACGCCTTTCTTGTTTTTGCGCAGGCTATGAACAATGAGGACGACAACGCCCTGGCTGCGGCATCCCCGCTGCTGGCCAAGGCGCACATGCCCGTCAACATCTGGCTTGAAGGCGGCGTGTGGCTGCTCAGCCGCAAGTCTCCCCATACTGCTATGGTCATGGAGCAGGCCTTGAGCGTCTGGCCCGATGATATTTCGCTCAATCTGCTCTATGCCGAAGCCCTCATGGAAAAAGGTTCACCCGAGCTTGGCGTCAAGCTCATGCGCGAATACCTTAAAAAGCACCCCGATTCCGTAGATGCCCGCATGGAGCTGGCCCTGCTGCTGGTCAAAACCAAGCAGTATCCCGAAGCCGAAAAGCTGCTCAACAGCGTTACGGGCAAGCAGCGCACCCCGCTGGTGGATTATTACCACGCGCGGGCGCTCATTGGCATGGACAGGCCCAGCGAGGCCGTGGCCTACCTGCAGCGCGCCATCAAGGATACGCCCGATTTTGTGGAGGCCCTGGCGGAACTGGCGTTCATTTATGAACAAAAGCCCGACCTCAAGGCCGCGCGCGGCGTTTACGAAAAGCTGCTCAAACTCAATTTTTCATCGCAGGATGTGCTGCTGAGGCTCATCAATATCTCGCTGCGCATGGGACAGCCCGAACGGGCGCTCAAGTACATGCAGCAGGGGCCGGACAGTACGCCTTTCAAGCTGACGGTCGCCAGCATGTTTATGGATTCGCGCCACTTCTTGCAGGCGGAAAGCCTGCTCAAGCAGATAGTGGCTCAGGGCGATGCGCCCCACGATGTGTATCTGCTGCTGGCCGAGCTGGCATATGACCAGCGCCGCGATCTGGACATGGCGTTCTCCTGGCTGGATAAAATCCCCGCTTCCAGCAAGTCTGCCGTGCGGGGCGTGCTGCTGCGCATCCAGTTGCTGGCAGAGGCTGGCCGTGACGCCGAGGCCCTTGACGCCGTGCGCAAGGCCACAAGCGCCAACCCCGACTCCTCCGAGCTTGTGGAGGTCGAGGTGCGCCTGCTTGCGCGGCAAAAGCAGATGAAGCAGGCCCTGGACGTTGCCCAGAATGCCATAAAGCGCTGGCCCAACAATGCGGAAATGTTCTTTCTGCTCGGCTCTCTTCAGGATGAAACCGGCGACAAAAAAGCCGCTTTCAAAACCATGGAAAAACTCCTGGCCCTGCATCCTGACAATTATCAGGCCCTCAACTACGTGGGCTACACCCTGGCCGAGGAAGACCGCGACCTTGACCGCGCACTGACGCTTCTTGTGCGGGGCAACGATCTGGCCCCCAACCAGTCCTATATTGTAGATTCGCTGGCCTGGGCCTATTTCAAGGCTGGTAAACTCGATGACGCCCTGAAGGAAATCCGCCGCGCCGTTACGCTGGACGAGCATACGGATGCCTCCATATGGGAGCACTACGGCGATATCGCCGCGCGGGCTGGCCTTAAGGACGAAGCCCGCACCGCCTATCAAAAGGCCATGGAACTCAAACCCGACAATGCGGAAGCATTGCGGCAGCGGCTTTCACATCTATGAAAAAACTAGTTATTTTTTGTTGTCTGGCGCTGCTGTGCGCCTGCGCCCGTCAGCCCGTGCTGGAAACCTCGCCCGAAAACCTCGCAGTGCTTGAGCAGCGCTGGCAAAAATTTGCGGCTGTCAGCTCTGCCGACAAGTCTGACCCCTATCGCCTGCAACTGAGCCTGCGCTTTGGCACAGAGGGCGATACACGACGCGTCACGGCCCTGTTCTGGGGCAACAGCCAACGCCAGTTGCGACTGGACGTTATGGCAGGCGTGGGCACAACGGTCGCCAAGATACTTGAAGACGGCCAGCATTTTCTTGTGTACAGCCCCAGCGAAAACAAGGCCTACTTCTATCAGGGCGCTACCAAGCCCCTGCTTCAGGTTGGCGTGCCGGTTCCCTTCAACCTTGTGCATCTGGCCGACCTGCTCAATGGCCGGTACACGGCGGTATTTGGCAACCAGTTTGACAAAACCGCCTTTTCTGCCGACGGCAAGGCCCTGTACGACCTTCAGGGCCAGCCCGGTGGCCGCCTGATCATCAATGAGCAAGGGCTGCCCGTGGAATGGCAGGAACAGGCCAACGGCAAGGGCTGGAGCATGGAAATCCTGTATTCGGATGATCCCAGGCCTCTGCCCCGCCGTCTGAACCTTGCCCACAGCAACGGTAAACGCGCCATTGTGCTTATCAAGGAAAGAGAAAAGGTTTCCCAGCCCTTTACAAAAGAGCAAATGGCCTTAACCCTTCCTGATGACGCACCCCTGCTGCCGCTCGCCAAGTTCAAGCAGCAGCAATAGTTTGGGCCTGACAGGCCGCGCCTGACGGCTGCGGCCCGGTATCGGGGCAACCCCCGCCAATACAGAAGTGTTAAATGCTCTAGCGGTGCGTCCGGCCAGTCCGGGCGCACCGTGCGTACCTTTGCAGGAGTATACATGCAGACCATTCATATTGCCTCAGACCACGCTGGCTATGCGCTGAAAGAACACCTTGTCCAGTTTCTTGCCCAGAAGGGCATCAACGTGGTGGACGACGGCACCCACTCCACCGAAAGCTGCGACTACCCCGTGCTGGCGCATAAGCTTTGCGCCGCTGTGGAAAAGGAGCAGGGAACAGGCATTCTCATTTGCGGTACAGGCATAGGCATTTCCATTGCCGCCAACCGCCACTCCGGCATCCGCGCGGCCCTGTGCGCCACAGAGCTTCAGGCGCGCCTGTCGCGCCAGCACAACAACGCCAATGTTCTTTGCCTTGGCGCACGCATCATCGGCGTGGAACTGGCACAGGCCATTGTGGAGGCATTTCTGGGCGCTTCCTTTGAAGGCGGCAGGCACCAGCGCCGCATCGACATGATCAATCTTCCCGGTCAGGCCGGGTAAGGGATATACATGCTGCTCTACAATACCCTGGGCCGTAAGAAGGAAGAATTTGTTCCCGCTCATCCGGGCAAGGCAAACATGTATGTTTGCGGCATAACGGCCTATGATCTTTGCCATATCGGGCATGCGCGTTCCGCCCTGGTTTTTGACGTGCTCGTGCGGCAGTTGCGCCATACAGGGCTTGAAGTCCGCTTTGTGCGCAATTTTACGGACGTGGACGACAAGATCATCAACCGCGCCAACAAGGAAGGCCGCGACTGGCGCGAGGTTGCCCAGACCTACATAACCGCCTTCCATGAAGACATGGATCGTCTGGGCGTGCTGCGGGCCGATGAAGAACCCCGCGCCACCGACTTTATCCCGCAGATTCAGGCCATCTGCTCCACTCTTATTGATTCGGGCAAGGCCTACTCCACTCCCTCCGGGGACGTGTATTTTCGAGTGCGGGCTTACGAACCCTACGGCAAACTCTCTGGCCGCAGCCTGGACGATCTGCTCTCCGGCGCCCGCGTAGCGCCCGGCGAAGAAAAGGAAGATCCCCTGGATTTCGCCCTGTGGAAAGCCGCCAAGCCCGGCGAACCGTTCTGGGAAAGCCCCTGGGGCAAGGGCCGTCCCGGCTGGCATATCGAATGCTCGGCCATGAGCCAGCCCTATCTGCCGCTGGACATTCACGGCGGCGGGCAGGATCTTATCTTCCCGCATCACGAGAACGAGATTGCCCAGTCCGAGGCCGCCTGCGCCTGCTCGCTGGCCCGCTACTGGGTGCATAACGGCTTTGTGCAGGTAAATGCGGAAAAGATGTCCAAATCCCTGGGCAACTTCAAGACCATCCGCGATATTCTTGAAAACTATCTGCCTGAAACCCTGCGCTTTTTCCTGCTGGGCAAGCACTACCGCAGCCCCATCGACTTTACCGCCGACAGCATGGACGAAGCGGAAAAAGCCCAGCACCGCGTGTTCACAGCCCTGCACGAGGCGGGCAAGGCCCTTGCCCGCGACAAGTGGAAAAAAACGCCCCTCCCGCAGGAAATGGCCGAGGAATGGGCCACGCTGCCCAAGGCCTTTGACGCCGCCCTTGAGGACGACATCAATACGGCACAGGCCCTTGGGCAGGTATTTGCACAGGTGCGCCTTGTGAACCGGCTGCTGGAAGACAAGGCCCTGCGCGCAGCCGAAGCCGGACGCGACCTCTTGCAGGAATTTCTTGCCCGCGCGCAGGAATGGGACAAGCGCCTTGGCCTCTTTGGGCAGGCCCCGCAGGCTTTTCTGGCTGATTTGCGCTGCCAGCGCGCCACACGCGGCAAGATTGACGTGGCCCGAGTGGAAGAACTGATGCTCGCCCGTCAGGAAGCCCGCGCCAGCAAGGACTTTGCCCGCTCGGATTCGCTGCGGCAGGAAATTCTTGATCTGGGCGTCAGCGTACGCGACACCCCCGAAGGTCAGGTTTGGGATCTGGAATAAGCCGCTGCCCGCGCCGGTCTCCGGCGCGGGCGCTTTTACTGCGGCATCATGAGGACGCCATGTTGCATCGTGTTGCCCTGCGCCGTTTTATGGCGCTGTTTGTTCTGCTGGCATTTCTGTCAGCCCAGCTTGTGGCCGTACCGGCCCAGGCCTTCTTTTTCGGCGGCGTCACCATCAAGGACGAAAAGGAGATGGGCCACAAGTTTGACGTGATGATCCGCGCAAACATGCCCATTGTGGAAGACCCTGAGGTAAGCCAGTACGTCAACCAGATCGTGGATCGTCTGGTCAAAAAGATTCCGCCGCAGCCCTTCAATTTCAAAGCCGCCGTTATCCTGCACAATTCGCTCAACGCCTTTGCCATTCCCGGCGGCTACGTATACGTGTTCACCGGCCTTATCATGAACATGGACAAGGAAGAAGAGCTTGCGGGCGTGCTTGCCCACGAACTGGCGCACGTAACCCAGCACCACGTGGCTTCGCGCCTTGAGCGCGCGCAGTTTGTGACTCTTGGCTCCCTGCTGCTGGCCATTGCGGGCGTGGCGGTGGGCGGTTCCAGCGGCGGCGCGATTGCTGTGGGCGCGCTGGGGGCCGGGCAGTCGGCCATGCTCAACTACAGCCGCATGGACGAAACCGAAGCCGACCAGATTGGCCTGCAATACCTTGTGGCCGCGGGCTACCCCCCGCAGGGCATGGTGGGCGGCTTCAAGGTGCTGCGCCAGAAAAGCTGGATGAGCGGCACCAGTGTGCCTACCTACCTTTCTACCCACCCTGCCATCGGCGACCGCATCAACGGGCTTCAGGCCCGCATCGAGGGCATGGGCAAGTCTGTGCAGGGCCGTACGCAGGACAATACCAAATTTATCCGCGTCAAAACGCTCCTCTGGGCGCGCTATGGCGATGCGCAGGCTGCGCAGCAGCGTTTTTCGGGCAAGGACGGCCTTTCATGCATGGGGCGCGGCATTGTGCTGGCCCGCACCAATCGGGTTGCCGAGGCCAGCAAGGCCTTTGACGAAGCCCTCGCCGCCTCGCCCAACGACCCTCTGGTGCTGCGCGAGGCTGGCGCATTCCACTATCGCAAGGGCGACATGAGCCGTGCTGATGGCTTGCTGCGTCAGGCCATGCGCCTTGACCCGCGCGACTACATGGCCTCTTTTTTCTATGCCCGCATGCTTGACGAAACGGGCAGGCAGGCGCAGGCCGCGCAGTATTATAAAGATGTGCTGCGCTACGTGCCGGAAGACGCCGAAGTTCACGAGGCCTATGCCCGCTCGCTCGGTAAAACGGGCGACACTGCCGGGGCCTATATCCACATGGCGTACAGCGCCCTGTATTCCAACAACAAAAAACAGGCCGAGCGCTACTTTAACCAGGCCAAAGCCTTATCGGGCAAATCTGCAAATCCGCGCGATTTTCAAAAGCTTGAGGCCGCCTACAAAGAGCGCAAGGAAATATGGGAAAAGAACTGATGATGGATACGCATGCCACAACAATACTGGCAGTGAGAAAGAATGGCCGCGTGGCCATTGCTGGCGATGGTCAGGTGACCCTCGGCCAGAATATGATCATGAAGCACGGCGCGCAGAAGGTGCGGCGGCTGTATGACGGCAAGATCCTGGCGGGTTTTGCCGGGGCCACAGCCGATGCCTTTACCCTGTTTGAACTTTTTGAAGCCAAGCTCAAGGAATTGCGCGGCAACATGGTTCGCGCCGCCGTTGAAATGACCAAGGAGTGGCGCAAGGACAAATACCTGCGCAAGCTCGAAGCCATGCTCCTGCTGGCAGACAGCGAACACATCCTCGTGCTGTCGGGCACGGGCGACGTCATTGAACCGGACGACGAGGTTGCAGCCATTGGCAGCGGCGGCCCCTATGCCCTTGCCGCAGCGCGGGCGCTTGCCCGGCACAGCGACATGGATGCGGAGGCCATTGCCCGCGAGGCCATGCGCATCGCCTCGGAAATCTGCGTGTACACCAACGGCAACCTCACGGTTGAAACGCTGTAGCCCTCAATCGCCACAGGAGCGGAAAAATCCATGAGCGTAGTTATTGCCGGGTGCAAGGTTAATCTTGGTTTGCGCATCACGGGCGTGCGGGAAAACGGGTATCATGAGCTGGACTCCCTTTTCTGGCCTCTGCCCCGCCCCTGCGATCGCCTGCACATACGTGAAACCGGCGCTGCCGGTCTGGTTGTGCAATGTGATGCCCCCGGCATTGACCTTGAGAACAACACCCTCACCAAGGCCTACGCCGCCCTCGCCAAACGTGTGCCCAACCTGCCCGGGCTTGAAGTGCGCCTGAACAAGGGCATTCCCGCTGGCGCAGGTCTTGGCGGCGGCAGCAGCGATGCGGCGGCCCTGCTGCGCTGGCTCAACAACAGGGTATCCAGCCCGCTTGACGATCAGGCGCTGGCAGAGGTTGCCCTCACTGTTGGCGCGGACACGCCGTTTTTTCTTATTAACAAACCCTGCCGGGTGCGGGGCGTTGGCGAGATCATCGAGCCATGCGGGGATGATGCACTTGCAGGCATACACCTTGTTCTGGTATGCTCCCAAATTCATGCTTCCACCCCCCAGGCATACGCCGATTATGACGCCGCGCTCAAGGCCTCAAACACGGTTTCTGGGCAAAATTGCTTGACAAAGACGGAAAGCAAGGCTAATGGAACTTTTCTCTCCGGGGTGCGGACAGAGTTGAGCATTCACAACGACCTTGAGGACGTTGTATTTTCTCGCCATCCACAGCTTGCAGAAATCAAGGCGAACTTGCTGCGCCTTGGGGCTGGAGCCGTAGCCATGAGTGGCAGCGGCTCAAGCATTGTGGCGCTTTTCGCACATGAGTTCCATGTGGAATCTCAGGCGGCTGCCGCCATGCTGCAAGGAGAGAACAGGCGCGTATACGCGCACGTGCTGTGAAACACTGGGATGTAGCCAAGTGGTAAGGCAACGGGTTTTGGCTCCGTCATTCGAAGGTTCGAACCCTTCCATCCCAGCCACACGCTGCTGTATCGCGTCTGGGGCGTCTGACCGCGCCTTCCGTCGATTTGTCGGCGGCCTGGCAATAAAGCGCCGCCTTTCTTCCGGCGACGGCAGCAAGGATGTATAACCGTAAGTGCTCTTTGGCGCGCAAGGCAGGGCGGTTCATGTACAGCGATCTTAAGATCGTCACCGGGTCCTCCAATCCGGATTTGGCCAAGGCCATCTGCAACCATCTGGGGTGTCAACTCACGCCCACGCTGGCTACCACGTTCAGCGACGGCGAGTTGCGGATCGAAATAGGCGACAATGTTCGCGGTGATGACGTTTTTGTGGTGCAGCCCACCTGCCCCCCGACCGTCAACCGCAATCTGGTGCAGCTCTGCCTTATGCTTGATGCCCTCAAAAGGGCCAGCGCAGGCAGAATTACCGCCGTTATCCCTTACTACGGCTATGCGCGCCAGGATCGCAAGGTCAGCCCCCGTGCGCCCATCAGCGCCAAAATGGTGGCCGATTTTATCAGCGTTGCCGGTGCGGAACGCGTGGTCACCATTGACCTTCACGCGGGACAGATTCAGGGTTACTTTGACTGCCCGGTGGACAACCTGTTTGCCGTGCCTGTCATGCTTGAAGCGCTGCGGCGGCTGCACGATGACAACATCGTGATCGTGTCGCCCGATGCTGGCGGTGTTGAGCGCGCCCGCGCCTATGCCAAAAGGCTCAACGCGCCGCTGGCCATTGTGGACAAACGCCGCGACAAGCCCAATCAGGCACAGGCCATGCATGTTATCGGCGAGGTGAAAGGCCGTATTGCCATTGTGGTGGACGACATGATCGACACCGCTGGCACGCTGTGCGCTGGTGCTGACGTGCTGCTCAAAAACGGCGCTACCAAGATTGTGGCCTGCGCCACCCACGGTGTTTTGTCTGGCCCGGCCATTGAGCGCATCAACAGCACCGAGGCGCTTTCAAAGTTATTTGTCACAGACACCATCCCCATGGGCGACAAGCTTGAGCGTTGCCCAAAGCTGGAGGTTGTTTCTGTGGCTGCCCTTCTGGGCAAGACTATCCACAACATCCATACCGGTTCATCCGTGAGCGTGTTGTTTGTGTAACCCGCTTTATGCGGTTTGCGTATAGACCCAAGCCTGCCCGCAAGGGCCGGTTCCATAATAACAGAACTTTTTCCGCACGTTTCGGCTGCGGTAAGCCAAGGAGCAGGACATGAATATTGAAAAGACTTTGAGCGTGCAGAAGCGCGAAGGTAGCGGTAAAGGCGCCAGTGGCCGTCTGCGTACCCAGGATCTGATCCCCGGCGTGTTCTACACCGCCAAGGGTGACAACATCTCTGTGCAGGCTCCTGCCCTGCCGCTGGAAAAGATTTTTGCCGAAGCCGGTCGTACCTCGGTGTTCAACCTCGAGATTGACGACAACGGTCAGAAGTCCGTGCATCCCGTGATCATCTGGGACGTGCAGTACCATCCCTACAAGAAGGAATTCTGCCACATCGACTACTACGGCGTGGATCTGGACAAGCCCGTGACCGTTGACGTGCCCGTGGAATTTGTGGGTGTGTCGCGCGGCGTGAAGCTTGGCGGCCAGCTTGAAACCTACCGCGAAGTCGTGCGCCTGTGCAGCAAGCCCCTGGACATGCCCAAAAAGATCGTTGTTGATGTGGCCCCCATGGACATCAACACCACCATCTGCGTGGGCGACCTGCCCCTGCCCGAAAACGTCAAGGCCATTTACGACCAGAACTTCGCCATCGTCAGCGTTCTTTCCAAGGCCAAGGAAACCGCTGAAGCCGCCGAATAAGACTGTTTGACGCAAAGCCCGGTCATCGGGCCTTTGTGCGACTGTATTGGCCGGTTCCTTGCGGGACCGGCCTCATTTTATGTACGCATGGCGCCATGAACAAACCAGCCTTTGTCACGCACAAGCTGTCTGCCCATAACCGGGAACTGCAGCTCGAACTCTGGCCCAATCATGGGGCCGGGGTCATGCTGTTTTATCCTGGCACCATGCTGTCGCCCCTTCAGTACCGGCCCATGATCGCCGCCTTGCAGCAAGCGGGCTTTGCCGTTGCCGCAGTGCATTTTACCGGGCACGGTCTGAACCGCCACAGCGCGGGCTTCTGCTTTGACGACCTGCGGCAAAACTGCCAGGACGCCGAGGCATGGCTGCGTGATGCGGGCCATGCCCATATTGCGGTATGCGGGCACAGCCAGGGCGGCATACTCGCATTGGCGCATGCTGTGGCATCCCCCGGCCTTACGGCGGCATTTCCCATTACCGGGGTGCTGCCCCAGATGCGCGAGGCTGTATATCTGACGCGTTTTGCCGGTCTGGCTGACCGCAGAGCAGATATTGAGCGTGTTTTCTGCACGCTTGCGCGCTGGCTGCCGTGGCTGCCCATGCCCTTGCACGCCTACCTTAATCCCTGGCGGATTATTTCCGGCGCGCGGCGAACTGTGAGCAACCGCCGCAGGACGCGGCTGACGTATCCTCTGAGTTTTCTGGCCAGCCTGTTCAACACGCGTCTGCCAGAGGAACTGCGTTGCCCCCTGTATTTTTTCAGCGCGCAGAACGATGCCCTGTTTACGCCAGCCATCATCCAGACCACCTTTGACTGCCTCAAGGCACCGTCCAAAAAGCTGGTATGGCTGCCCGGCGGCGGGCATCTGGCCGCCATGAATCCCCCGCTGTGCCGCTTTATGGCCCGCACCGCAGCAGCTGCCTGCGCGGGCCTGGGCCTGCCCCTGCACCTTGAGCAGACTAGAGCAGATAAACTTTAAAAATATACATTTTCAAAGTTTAAGATACGCCGGTTCCGGCATTTAACGCGCAAGTAAATTGCGCTTATACCTTCACGGCGAGTGCCTGCTCTCGCAGTCACCAGAGCAATTTCAAAATGAAATTGCTCTAAAATCGCCCCCGGAGGGGCATACAATGGACTATAAAGGCGTTATCGTAGGCTTGGGCAATCCCGGCGCCAAATACGACCATACACGTCATAACTGCGGTTTTGATTTTGTGACCTATCTGGTTGAGCTCGCCGCCAGAGACGGCGAAGCGAGTCAGCAGAATGGCGGCAAATTTTCATGCGAATTATGGCGCTTGCGCCTGCCAAAGCTTGGGGGCTTGTGGCTTGCGGCCAAACCGCAGACATTCATGAACCTGAGCGGCCAGTGCGTGCAGCCGCTGCTCGCCTGGCACAAACTCAAGCCGCACGATCTTGTTGTTGTACATGACGAACTGGACATCCCCGCCGGGGAGCTTCGCTTCAAACTTGGCGGGGGTAATGCCGGGCATAATGGGCTGAAATCCATCACAGAACTTTTGGGAACGCCAGATTTTTACCGCTTGCGCATGGGGATTGGTCGGCCCCCTCACAAGGGTGACGTGACAAACTGGGTGCTGGGCCGACCTGAAGGCGAAGATGCAAAAAACATTGAAAATTCGATGGAACTTGCCGCCGATACATTGTTTGCCTTTGCCGATAAAGGACTCGACAGCGCTGTTCGCGCTGCGCGAAAGGCATCCTGAGCAGTACCGTGCAGTGCTGCCTTTTGATAATGGCTTTCTGTAACCGTCGGTTTTGCAATCAATTTGCATCGAGCCAATGCTGTAAACCCTCTGCAACAGTGCCTGCGCACTGCCATGCTGGCCCGGTCAAATGCCCATTGCCCCAAATATGAGCAAAATACTTTTTCAACTGGACTCCTGCTCATTCTTGGACTAGGATATTTGAAGAGTCGGTTTCCGACTCTTCAATACTTCATTTAATTCGCGACTTCCAGCTATCGCTCCAGGTCTCGTTTATTTGCGCCTTTTGGGGCGTTTTGGTGGCATCATGTTCACTCCGGACGATCTCGTTGTATATCCTGCCCAAGGTGTGGGCCAAATAGAACGCATAGACAGCAAAACCGTTGGGGGGCTTGTCTGTGAGCTCTATATTGTGCGCATTCGGGCAAACAACGTCACGCTGATGGTTCCGGTAAACAATGCCGCGCATGTGGGCCTGCGCACCCTCACGCCCAAGGATGAGGCCGCCACGATTCTTGAATCGCTCCGCAATGATTCGGGCAAGGTTGTGTACACGGGCCAGAACTGGAACCGCCGCTTCCGCGAATATTCCGAGCGGCTCAAAAGCCCCAGCCTTGCAATTGTGGCCGAAGTGCTGCGCGAGCTGCTGCTTATTGGCCGCAGCAAGGAACTTTCTTTTGGCGAACGGCGGCTTCAGGAGCAGGCCATGGGCCTTGTGACCGGCGAATTGTCAGAAGTTCTGGAAATTGCAGAAGGCAAGGTGCGCGACGAACTGCTTGAAATCTATGCGCCCCCGCCAGCACCCGAAGAAACTGCCAGCTAGTCCGCTTACCCCTTGACCGAAATTTTTGTGAACAGCGACGTATTTTTTGCTTGCCATTACAGAAAAGATGGGCTAATCGCATTTTCACACATCTTTTTTGTTCCCAATATCATCCGCCTACCACGCTACAATATGCAAATATTGTAAGCGTTACCCTGTGTCTTATCAAAATATCGGACTGTTATGCGCAAAAAGAAAGCTACTTCCACACTGTTGACCGACAGCGCCTTGAGCCTCACGGAGCTGAAGACGCGTAGCATGCAGGAACTCATGGAGCTGGCTGAGCAGTATGAAATTGAAAATGCCAGTTCCATGCGTAAGCAGGAGATCATTTTCGCTCTGCTTTCCACCTGTGCTTCACAAAACGGCGCCATTTACGGTGATGGCGTTCTTGAAATTCTGCCCGATGGCTTTGGCTTTTTGCGGTCGCCGTTGTGCAGCTACATGCCCGGCCCGGACGACATCTACGTGTCGCCCTCGCAGATCAGGCGGTTTTCTTTGCGCAAGGGTGATATAGTTTCCGGCCAGATCCGCCCCCCCAAGGAGGGCGAACGCTACTTTGCCCTGCTCAAGGTCACCGAGATCGGCTTTGAACCGCCGGAACACGCCAAGAACCTTGTTCTTTTTGACAACCTCACGCCCATCTATCCTGACCTCCAGCTCGTCATGGAAAATGGCGAGAAGAATCTTTCCAACCGCGTTATCGACATCATGGCGCCCATTGGCTGCGGACAGCGTGGCCTTATCGTGGCCCCGCCGCGCACGGGTAAAACAATCCTGCTGCAGTCGCTGGCCAATGCCATCAATGCCAATAACCCCGATGTTTACCTCATTGTGCTTTTGATTGACGAGCGCCCGGAAGAAGTTACCGACATGGAGCGCACAGTCAAAAAGGCCGAGGTTATCAGCTCCACCTTTGACGAACCGCCGCAGCGCCACGTGCAGGTATGCGAGATGGTGCTTGAAAAAGCCAAGCGCCTTGTGGAACGCAAGCGCGATGTTGTCATCCTGCTCGACTCCATCACCCGCCTGGGGCGCGCGTATAACGCTGTGACCCCTTCTTCAGGCCGGGTGCTCTCCGGTGGTCTTGACGCCAACGCCCTGCAACGGCCCAAGCGCTTTTTTGGCGCGGCCCGCAATATTGAAGAAGGCGGCAGCCTCACCATCATCGCTACGGCGCTTATCGACACTGGTTCCCGCATGGATGAAGTTATCTTTGAAGAATTCAAAGGTACCGGCAACATGGAAATCTACCTCGACCGCCACCTTTCGGAAAAACGCGTTTTCCCCGCCATCGACATCAACCGCACGGGCACCCGCAAGGAAGACCTGCTGCTGGCCGACGATGTGCTCAACCGCGTGTGGATTCTGCGCAAGATTCTTGCCCCTATGTCTTCCATCGACAGTATGGAATTTTTGCTGGACAAAATGCGCGCGACAAAATCCAACAAGGATTTCATGAACGCCATGGGCAAGTAAGCCCCCGGCCGCAGAGCAATGCAACTTGCCGCTCTGCGGCGCGTGGATGGAGCCGTCAACCCGGTCAGCTCCAGGTTTCACCTTGACCTTGGGTTTAGCAAGGCTTATCTTTTAGGGTGTAATTTGCATTATTGCCCAACTCTCAACGGAGGCTCCCCGCATGTTCGGCGTAAGCATGCCTGAATTATTGCTCTTACTTGTTGTGGTTCTGCTTGTTTTCGGGTCGAACAAACTGCCGGAAATCGGTGGTGGGCTGGGTCGGGCAATCCGCAACTTTCGCCGCTCTTCGACCGAGCCGGATGAAATTGACATAACCCCCAAGGATAAAAAGCAGCCCACGTCTACTGACGATCCCAATCACAAGGCATAGAACCGCCCGTTGAACTATAAGGATTTGTCATGAAAACGGAACAGCTTTCAGTTTTTCTGGAAAACCGGGCCGGCCGTCTGGCCGAGGTTACGCATACTCTGGCAGAGGCTGGCATCAACATTCGCGCGCTCTCGCTGGCCGATACTTCTGATTTCGGCATTCTGCGCATGATTGTATGCGACCATGATAAAGCCAAGGTTGTTTTGAAGGAAAAGGGGTTTACCCTTGGCCGCACAAGCGTTGTGGCCGTGGAAGTTCCGGACAACCCCGGCGGCCTTGATTCCGTTCTTCAGACGGTCTCCAAGAACGGCATCAACGTGGAATACATGTACGCCTTTGTGCAGCGCGAAGCTGAAAGCGCCGTCATGATCTTTCGCTTTGACAAGGTCGATCAGGCCATTGAAGTACTCAAGGCCCACAACTTTGTTATTATCCCGGCAGAGCGTCTCTGCGCCCGCTAGGGCGCTGCAGCAAGCCTCGGGCTTCAAGCTTAAAGAGCCGCTGTTACTGCGGCTCTTTTTTTGTCCCTGTTCCTCGCAGATTTTATGCAAAAGGGCTTGTGGTTTCCCACAAGCCCTTTTTTGTCGTGCATGAAGCTTACCTTGGAACTGATGACACGATAGATTCTTTGTCCCTGTCTGGGGCAAAGGGCAATAGCACTGTGACGGTTCCTAGAACGACCAGGCAACACCAAGCGAAACAAGGGACTGGTCGTATCTGTACAGCGGGCTTTCTGAATTGTTGTGGGTATACTGGTACGAAGTTTCAACAGACCATGCATCGGTAATGTGCCACGTAAGGACCGCGCCAGTGCGCCATTTCTGGTCAAGCCTGCTGGATGTTTCAAGTGCCGTTGCCGGGCCGTTGTACCAGTCGTTTTCAAAGGAAACAAAGGGGGCGAGTTCAAAGTCCTTGGGCAGCTTGAGCACCAGGCGGGCGCTGGCTTCCCATCCGGTGTAGCAGTAATCGGCCTTTTCCGGCGTGTTGCCGCCCACATAACTCAAGCCGACCATGATTTCATGGTTGCTCTCGCCAAAAAAACGTCGCACATACTGGCCCAGTGTCCAGTACGCGCCGTTGCGGTCGCCGTCCCTGGAGTATGCCCGCGAATCCAGCGTACCACGCGTAATGAGATGCCATGACGGCGAGACCGCCCAAAGCCATGTGGCTTCCGGGCCGGATGCCGTGACATTCTGGTACCACTGATAATCAAAAACTTCGCTCTTAAGGCGCAGATCAAACATGGTTGTGGGCGTGAGATGGCGAAGGCCCACAGCCGCCCTGCCCCATTCTGTAGTGCGGCTGTGCACATCATCAAGCGATGAATCTCCATTGCCGCGCGCCAGGCCCTGCGCATCGCCCACAATCCACCAGGGCGTATCCCGCTCGGCCTTCCAGCCCACATCAAGGTTTGCCCCAAGATACGCGCCAAAGGTGCCCTTGGCTTCCGAATCCGGCAGGCTGACACGCCACGTACCCAAATCCATGGTTGTGCTTGAAGGGCCAAATGTGGCGTTGGAGTCATACAGCAGACCAGTGCGGAGTTTGCCGTGCACCTGCCAATGATCGTAACGCTTTTCAAGCGAATCTAGCAGTCGGTCATTATCAGCCTTGCTGATATTGGGATTCAGCGACCGCATGGTTGCCATGGCTCGCTCCGCGCTGGCGCGGTCTTCAAGCGCCATGTAGGCCTGCGCCAGTTCGCTGTAGAGTACAGGCTCCGATGGATATTTTTCCGTAAGGCGCTCATAGGCCATTACAGCCTGATTGTACCGCCCGCAGCGCATGGAGCTGCGCGCCAGATTAAGGTTGATTTCATCATCGTCCGGCGCTTCACGCAGCAGGCGCATGTACATGTCGTATGCGGAAGCATATTTGCCCTGTTGCATGAGGGCAGCAGCATCAACCTTGGCAGATCCCACCGCCGTGCGCAGTGCGGGGGAATCATCTGCGGCGATGGCGGTACTGATCAGTAAAAGCATGCACAGGGGCACAAGCGCGAACCTACAGCAACAGGGCAACAGGTGGAATGGATTACGTATCATTGCTGGCTCAACCTATCGTTGCTTGCCGGAAAATGAACCAGATTCCCTCAAGCTGCCATCACTGTTATCAGTGATCTTGTAGCCGCCTGAAACAGACAGCCCAGATGCGTTGCGGGCGGCGGCGCCGTTCATGGATCCGGAATAATCATCCGCCGTGAATCCGCTAACATTCAGGCTTGAGCCGCTGATGCTTCCCCTGCCGCCCGTCATTGCCATAGGCGTGTCCGAATTGCCAGACTGCATGACGCCGTTGCTTACGGCGCCGCTTGTCAGATTGACCAGAAAACTGAACGATCCTGAGTACACTTCATTGGTCAGCGTACCAGACACATTGGCGTTGCCCGTCTGCCGGAAGCCCTCGCCCAGCGCCTGCGATACAATGGGCGTCTGCGCCAGCGTTGTGGGCGTAATAGGATTCCCCGCAATGGGTGACGGTGGTGCCAGCTGCGCTGTCGCGCCAGAGGCGGGGCTGTTGGCCGCCACGCTGCCAGACACCAGGTTATGGTCTGCTGGCGTCATGGGGGTAGGCGCGCCCTGCGGCAGGGTGATCTTGAAACCTGTCGGCACCAGCACGCCGTTAACAAAAACCTGCTTGGTCGTGTTGGTTACAAACACGGTTGTGCTGCCATTACCGACCTTGACGGCAAAGATGGTGCCGCGGATGCCTACGGTAGCATCTGGCGTAACCACGGAAAATCCATCAGGATTTTTTTCCACAATCTTGCCCGTGATAAAGCGGGCCACGCCCTGCCCCATTCTGGCCTTGAAAGCGGGGTTAGCGCCTTCTGCGACCACAGTTTCAAGGCTCAGGGACGTGTTGGAACCAAGCGCCACGGTAGTGTCGTCGTCAAAAAGAATCTGCGCGCGGCCTGTGGAGTCTGTAGTCAGCGTATCCCGATTCCCAACCGCGCTTTTCATGTCCAGCGCCACGGCCTGTCCATCCCTTTGGGCAGTAACGCCTGCCTTGAAGGAAATAACCTGTCCCACATCCTTGGCCGTGCATACGCCCCCGGCCAGCAAAGTCAGGCACAGGGCCAAAGCCCCGCGCCCCAGCATTGAACGAATCATTGTTCCCCCCACATCAACAGGATGTTTCTACTTACCTTCCATTGTCCAGATGCCGTCCCACCGGGCAGGCGGATTCTGCGCAAGCATAAGCGTGCGTTCATGATACAGACCAAACAGACGTATCGAGGGATAACTTTTGGTCAGCACGGCAAAGCCAGCCGCGGCCTTGGCAAAATCCCCCTTTTCATACAGTGCGCGCGCTGCGCTCCACTGCGGCATGGCTGCCTGAAAAATTCCATCCATACCCTGCCTCATGGGCCAGTAGATGCTGACAGGCCTCGTCTTGCCCTTCACGCGCAGCACGTCAAGATGAACAAAGGCAAAGGCATCCCCGCAGCCTTCCCTGGTGTCCCCGCTCACTACCACAGGCGCGCCATAGCGTTTGCACAGCCCCTCAAGGCGCGAGGCAAGATTCACATTATCGCCTATGAGGGTGTAGTTGATGAGATCGTCCGACCCCATGTTGCCCACATAGGCCTGACCGGTGTGAATGCCCGCGCCCATCGCAAGGCGTATGCCAAAGCTCGCCTCAATTTCGCCGTTCAGCGCCTCAAGCTGTTCCTGCATGCTCAGGGCGGCATCCACCGCCAGCGCAGGATGGCCCGGCACATCAAGGGGCGCGTTCCAGAAGGCCATGAGCGCATCACCGATGAACTTGTCCAGCGTTCCCTGCCGACTGCGCACAATGGCCGTCATGGGCGTAAAATAACGGTTCAGCAGTTGCACCACATCCTGCGGTGAAAGCGTTTCGGAAAGGCTCGTAAAACCCCGAATATCCGTGAACAGGATGGAAAGCTCACGGTTTTCGCCAGCCAGCAGATCGCCCTGCCGATTGCTGATCCGCTTGACCACTTCCGGCGATACATAGCGCGAAAACGCACGGCGCAGAACGATTTTCTGCTTTTCCTCCTGCCAGAAGCGCACACTCAGCAGCAAGCCGCCGCACAGCAGGGTGGTGAGCAGACCATAGAGGGGCGAGAGAAAGAGGCCGCCCATAAACAGCTGGCGTGAGGCCACAAGCGTAGCGCCCATCAGCGCCAGAGAGGACGGCACATATACGCGCGGCCCGGCAAAGCCAAAGGCAAGCGTTGCCGCGCAGGCCACAAAGGCGATTATCAGCGCCTGTGCACCCGGCCCCCAGGATGGCGACTGCACAAAATTGCCGCTGATCATGGCGTCTATGGCCGCCGCATGCACCTCCACCCCCGGCATCACCCTGTCAAAGGGCGTTGCGCGGATGTCGGCCAGACCGGGTGCGGACGTGCCCACAAAAACAATGCAACCGTCAATATCAGCCCGCTTTGCACTGCCATCCAGCACCTTGGCGGCGCTGATATACCGATAGGTATGCCGCCCCCCCTGAAAGGGAACCAGCATATAGCCCTCGCGCGAAACCGGAATTTTGAACTCCCCCGCCGCCACGCTGAAAAGCCCGTCCGGCCCTGTGTAAAGCCGCAGGGCATCAGCTCCCAGCGCGCGCATGAGGGCCTGCAAGGCCAGCGAGGGGTAAACGGCATCGCCAAGCCTGAGGAGCAGCGGAACCTGCCGCACAAGGCCATCAGCATCGGGCGACACATTCACAAAACCCACGGGGGCCTCGGTAAAAAGCTGCGGCAGGGGCAAAACTGCACCAAGGGCTGTCGGCAAATAGGCATCGAATGGGGGGGCGTCCTTGCCGCCCCGCGCTATCATGGCCGGAGGCTGTGGCATGGGGCCGGAATACGGCTC
>CDZQ01040754.1_pt1 | contig 19776 bp, 15 predicted proteins | sample 554831 | NCBI WGS metagenome assembly CDZQ01 (sample SAMEA3182112, study PRJEB8094) | gut metagenome | biome: human; feature: gut; material: Stool; isolation source: human stools | place: Canada | collected 2013-05-06
GTCATCGACTGCATCCACACCACCGCCACCTCTCACGGCCGGGTCTTTATCGTGGAGGTCATGGGGCATAAGGTGGGCTGGCTGACCCTGCACGCCGGCATTGCCGCGGGGGCGGACATCGTCCTCCTGCCTGAAATCCCCTATGACATCGAAAAGGTCGGCAGCGCGATCGAGCGCCGCCGCAAACAGGGCAAGCCTTTCTCCATCTTGGCTGTGGCAGAGGGGGCGCTTTCCAAGCGAGAAGCCAAAATGAGCAAAAAGGAACTCGCCGCCGCCCGGCAGAAGGAGGGGCTTCCCTCCATTGCCTACCGCCTGGTACAGGAACTGGAGCCCTATGTGGGCGGAGAATCCCGGGTATGCGTGCCGGGCCATTTCCAACGGGGCGGCGCTCCCTGTGCCTATGACCGGATGCTCGCCACCATGCTGGGGGCCGCTGCCGCCCGCCTGATCCGGGAGGGGAAATACGGGTATATGTGCGCTATCGTCAACAATGAAATCGTCCCCGTGCCCCTGGAAGAGGTCGCGGGGAAGCTGAAAAAGGTGCCGGTGGACTGTCCGGCCGTCCAGATGGCCCGGGAAATCGGGGTGTCTTTCGGCGACTGACGGGCTTCTGGCCCGTAAACAAAACCCCGGAAAAGGTAGCCGTTCGATAAAAATGTTGAAGGGCGTCATCGTGATCACGATGACGCCCTGTTGGCTTGCCTTGCTTTTTTGACGGTGAAAATGTCTGTTTGGGCAATTTCAAAAACACTCCGGCGGCTCATAAACGCATACCGGACGTGATGTACGCCGATGAAGACGACAAGGACAGGCATTCAGAATCCCAGCAGATGCTCCAACAGGATCTTGACGCCGATGCCGATAAGAACGATACCGCCCGCGATTTCGGCCTTTTTCCCGTATTTATCGCCGGTCCTGCAGCCGATCTGAACCCCGGCGAGACAGAGCACAAAGGTGACGAGGGCGATGACGAGGCAGCAGAGCAGAAAACCGTACTGCGGCGCGAGCAGCCCGGTCCGTCCGGCCAGGGCCATCGTAACCCCGACCGCCATAGCGTCGATGCTGGTGGCAATGGCCATCACGAGCAGGTTTTTCCAGTCGGTGGGATCCCCCTTGGGGATGTCGTCGCCGTCGCCGCCCCGGAGAACCTCCCAGAGCATCTTGCCACCGATAAAGACAAGCAGGCCGAACGCGATCCAGTGGTCGAACGCCTCGATCTGGTGGGCGAAGGTGTGGGCGATGACGTAGCCGATCACGGGCATGAGCCCCTGGAAAAGGCCGAACGCCCCCGCGAGCTTGACGCTTTTAGTCCATTTGGTATGGCACATCAGAATGCCGCTGCTCACGGATACCGCGAACGCGTCCATCGACAGGCCCACCGCCAGCAGGAGCAGGGTAACGAGATCCATTGAAAAACGAGCCTCCCCCATGTATCGACAAATTCAGACGCCGGTCTCTCATTATACGGCGAAAAAAAACGCCTGTCAACCACACTTTACACATATATGGGCAACGGAGGAAAATTATGTGGCGGAGCCTTGAATTCGGAGAATTCCCTTGACAAGATTTAGGGCGGAATGCGATAATGAGGGCATGTATTTTGGAAAGGCGTGGTCAATGTGGGGAAGTATACCGCCGAGGACATCATGCGGATGGTGGAGGATGAAAATATCCGGTTCATCCGCCTGCAGTTCACCGATATATTCGGCTCTTTCAAGAATATCGCCATCACCGCCTCCCAGCTGGAGAAGGCGCTTCAGAACAAGTGCATGTTCGACGGCTCCTCCATCGAGGGATTTGTCCGGATCGAGGAGAGCGACATGTATCTCTATCCCGATCTCGACAGCTTCGTCATCTTCCCGTGGTATGGGGAAGGGGAACGGGCGGCCCGCCTGATCTGCGACGTGTACAAGCCGGACGGCACCCCCTTTGAGGGCGATCCCCGCGGCCTGCTCAAGAAGGTGCTCCGCCAGGCGGAGGAGATGGGCTTTTCCGGATTCAATGTGGGGCCGGAATGCGAGTTCTTCCTGTTCAATTACGACGAGGACGGGCATCCGACCACCAAGTCCTTCGACCGGGGCGCGTATTTTGAGCTCGGGCCCACCGACCTCGGGGAAAGCGCCCGCCGGGATATGTGCCTGGCGCTCGAGGACATGGGCTTCGAGATCGAGGCCTCCCATCACGAATGCGCGAACGGCCAGCACGAAATCGATTTCAAATACGCCGACGCGCTTTGTGCCGCGGACAACATCGTCACCTTCAAGCTGGTGGTCAAAACCGTCGCCCATATGCACAATATGTACGCCACCTTCATGCCGAAACCGGTCTACGGCAAGGCGGGCAGCGGCATGCATGTAAACATGTCCCTGATGAAGGACGGGAAAAACGCGTTTTACGACCCCGACGATTCCTTGGGCCTGAGCAAAACGGCTTACAGCTTTATCGCGGGCATCCTCGAACACGCCCGCGGGATGTGCGCGGTGACCAATCCGCTGGTCAATTCCTATAAACGGCTGGTGTCGGGCTATGAAGCACCGGTGTATATCGCCTGGTCGGCGAGCAACCGCAGCCCGTTGATCCGGGTCCCCGCCTCCCGCGGCATCGGCACCCGCATCGAGCTGCGCAATCCCGACCCCTCGGCCAACCCCTATCTGGTGCTGGCGCTCTGCCTTGCCGCCGGGCTGGACGGCATCCGGAGAGGCCTGATGCCCCCCTCCTCCACCGACAGCAATATTTTCGAACTCTCGGGTGACGAGCGGGAGGAGCGGGACATCCATTCCCTGCCCTCCAATCTCAAGGACGCCGTGCGCGCCATGCGGCGGGACGAACTGGTCCGGGAGACCCTCGGCGAGCATATTTTCGGCAAGTATGTGGAACATAAAACCGAGGAATGGGACGAATACAAAATCCGGGTTACCCCCTGGGAGCTGGACCGGTATTTGGAGCGGTATTGACCGCGGGAGGGAAACGCATGGGGCGTCCTGCGGCAAAAACAGGAAAGTGGCTGGCGGCCGGTCTCGGCTGTGCCGGCCTTTTTCTGTTGTGCGGCACGCTTGTATTTCTGCTGGGCCGCGGATCGGTGCCGGCCGGTCCGGCCGCGCCTCCCTTTGTGGCGATAGAACCGGGCTCCGGGGAGACGGATCCGTCCACAGCCGGCACCACAGCATCCTCCGCGGCGGCGTCCTATCCGTCCGTACAACCCTCCGGTGATCCCGCCCGGGAGTTCACCTTCCCCGAGGAGGGCCGCGCCGCGCTCGACACGCTGCTGGCCGGATATGAAGGGGTATCCGTCTTTTACCAGGACGTCGGTTCCGGCGCTGTCTACGAATACCGGTCATTGGAGAAATATCCCGCCGCGAGCGTCGTCAAAGCCCCCTATTGCCTATATGTATTGGATCTCGCATCGCAAGGCCGGGCCGACCTGAATCAGACCTTCACCTATACGGAACAGTGGATGCGGAAGGGGACCGGTAAAATACAGAATATGCCGTTCGGCACCGTGCTGACCCTGCGGGAACTGGTCCGCTACGCCATCGAGGAGAGCGACAACGTGGCTTTTGCCCTGATCCGGTCGGCGTTTCCGGCCGACGGCTACCGCGCGTATGCGGCATCGTTCGGCCTGACGTATCCGGAGGATATCCGGAATGGGGCGAATTCCCTCCTCTGCGCGAGGGACGCGGGTGCCTATCTGGCGGCGATCGACCGGTTTATTCGGACGAACCCCTATGGCCCGGAGCTGAAAGCCTCCCTGCAGCGGACGAAAAACCCCATGATCCGCTCCTCCTATCCCATGGCCCGCAAATACGGGTGGATGGAGGGGGCCTATCACGATATGGCGATCGTCTACGCGCCCCATCCGTACCGGCTGGCGATCCTCTCGAACCACGACGAAGGGACGAAGGAGGATTTGCGGATGTTCCAGGAGATCTCGATGCTTATCGAACGGTATTCGGGGAATACGTGAAAGAGGTCGGCGCGCAACATGAAGCATGTTGCGCGCCGACCCTCAATGATACGGTGGAAAATGTCAGACCGACCAGTGACGGAGCTGTTTTTTGAGCGGGCGGCAGATCCCTTCCGCCGCGAGGATGCTGATGATCATTTCGGGGATGCCGTTGGTCAGGATGATCAGGCCCAGGGCTCCCAGCAGCAGCTCATAGCCCATGCCGGCCGCCGCCGCGTATTCGGGCCCGAAGAAGAGATAGGCGCCTCCAAGGACAAGAAACGTGTTGGTCAGGCTGCCGACCGCGCCGGCCACGGCAAATTCGAGTCCGGCTTTGTTTCGGAAAAAGGCCCGGATCCCGGCAAGCGCGCCGGTCATCTTCCTCGAATGCTGCCGGGCGCGCAGCTTGACCAGGGCTTTGGAAAGCCCACTGTATGTCAGCCCCGCGAAAGTGCCGGTCAGGATGCGGGGGAGAAAGCAGACCACCAAACTCCAGCCGTTGCCCTGGAATTCACCGAGCGAATAAAACGGGGTGTAGATAAAGGCGAACATGGCCGACGTGGGCGGGGGCATGAAGGTCCAGACCAGGAAGCTGAAAAGCCCCGCGAAGAAGCCCATGAGGGTCCCCGCCCCGGTGCCCAGCAGGATAGCGGCGACGATGACCGGAAGCATGGCGAAGGTCGCCACCATCGGGCCGATGGGCAGGCTGCCGAGCGGCGTGAAGCAGAATACCGCCTCAATCGCGAGCAGCATGGCGAACTGAACGAGAAACAGGATCTGTTTGCGGCCCAGGGGTTTGTTCTTGATTTTTTGCAATAAAATCTCCTCCTAGCTGCTGTTCCCTTCCGGGATACAGCGCCGTTTGTATATATCATCGCCTTGCCCCCCGGCGGCTGACCGGCTGAAGCGCGTCTGCTGCCTCGCCGCAGGGCCGCTGATCCGGGGGAACGAGACGGGATTGTCTGAGAATCAGACAGCCTTGCGGTTTTTTTCGTAGATGATCCGCAGGCCCTCGAGCAGCAGGGTGTCGTCCCGCCGAATTTCCCGCCGGCAGTGGACGAAGACCACCCGGCCGAGTCCGCCGGTGCCCACGACGGTCACCGGATAGCCGAGCTCCTCCTCAATGCGGGCGGTCATCCCTTCGATCATGGCGGCGGTGCCGAAAACAATGCCAGATTCCATGCAGTCGTTGGTGTTGGAGCCGACCACCTTCTCCGGCGCCTGCAGGCGGATGCGGGGAAGGAGGGAAGCTTTCGTAATCAGGGAATCCAGGGAACTGGAAATGCCCGGCATAATGGCTCCTCCACGGAACGCCCCGGTTTTGTCCACCACCGACACCTTGGAAGCGGTTCCGAGGTCCCAGATCAGGCAGGGCGCTCCATATTTTTTTACCGCCGCCACCGCGCCGACGAGGAGATCCGCGCCGAGTGTGGCGGGATTATCGATAAGGATGTTTATACCGGTACGGGTGCCGGGCCCGACCTGCATCGCGAGCACCCCGGTGACCTTGCGCACCGCCCCGTGCAGGGTCTGATCGAGCGGAGGCACCACCGAGCTGAGGATCGCCCCTTCAAAGCCGGCGGGGTCGACGCCGTACAGGCGGAAGATATCCAGCAGCTCGACCGCATACTGATCCTCCATTTTGGACCGGTCGGTGGCGATCCGGGATTCAAAAAGCAGCTCGGTGTTTTTGAACACGCCGAGCGTGATATTGGTATTCCCCATATCGAGCGTCAGAAGCATCGGACATCCGCCTTTCCTGCTATGAACTGCCGGACCCCTATCCGTGTGCCGGCTGAGTTTATATTATAGCATATTCGTCAAGTGTATGAAAAGCCCGCCGGTGCGCCCGCTTTGCACCTGCCGCACATTGCCGGTGGGAAGGACGGGCCCCATCTTAATCAAAAATTCGCCCTTTTTTCTTTGAAATCCCCTTAGAAACGGCCTATACTAGCTTTATAAATGCCGCGTGAGGGAGGGGATTCATATGCCGGGCTGGAGCATCCTGTTCTACACCCTGGCCGGAGCCGCGGGGCTTCTGGCGCTTCCGGTCCTCGTCTGGCATGTGGCGATTGCCTTTTGCGGCCTTGCGCCGGCACGCCGCCGCAAGAACCTGCCGGTGCCGGGCCGGTACCGCTTTGCCGTGATCGTGTGCGCCCGGCACGAGGAAACGGTGATCGGCCAGCTGCTCGACAGCCTGAAGGCGCAGGACTATCCGCGGGAAAGCTATGAGGTGTTTGTCATCGCGGACAACTGCACCGGAGACGATACCGCCGGCGCCGCCAAGGCGCACGGCGCGGCCGTGTATGAACGGTGGGACCAGCGGCGGATCGGCAAAGGGTATGCTCTGCAATGGGCGCTTAGCCGCATCCGGGAGGATTACCCCGGACGGTTCGACGCCGTGTGCGTGTTCGACGCCGACAATCTGGCGGCACCGGATTTCCTGACGAAAATGAACGAGGCGCTGCAAAATGGCGCCGACGTCGCGCAGGGATACCGCGAGACGGTCAATCCGGAGGAAAGCTGGGTCAGCGGCTGTTACGCGGTTTACTGGATGTTTCTCATGCGGTTTTTCTACCGGGCGCGGCAGACACTCGGAATGTCCTGTATGGTCTGCGGAACCGGCTTCGCGTTCAAGATGGAGGTTTTGGAGCCCGGCGGCTGGAATACCCGGACCGTGACGGAAGACTGCGAGTTTTCCGTCCAGCAGATCACCGCCGGACGGACCATCGCGTTTGTGGATAGGGCGGTCTTTTATGATGAACAGCCGTCCGGCTTCGCCACCTCGCTGCGCCAGCGGTACCGCTGGGTTGTGGGCGCCGCTCAGGCGACACGCTGGTGTATGAAGGACGTAGGCAGGGGTATCCGGGCCCGGCACAAGGGATCGGTAGATATGCTGTGCTATCTGCTCGCTGTCCCGGCTACCCTGCTGCTGATGCTCCAGGGGCCGCTGCTCCTGTTGGCGGCGCTGCTGCAGCCGCTTTCGCCGCTCCCGATTTTATGGGGAATATTGACGGGGACCGCTGTCTCCTATACCGTGGCCGCGCTGATTGCGCTGCTGTGCGTGCACCTGGAGGGAAAAAGCGTCCGCCGGTTGTGGAAGCCCATCCTGCTTTTTCCGTTGTTCATGCTGCCGATGGGCTTCATGGCTGTGGCGGCGGCCATTCATCCCCGGGTCGCCTGGAAGCCGATCGTGCATCGGCGGGCGTCGACAATTGACGACGTCCTCAAATCCTGATAAACTATACGATATGTCCGGCGGATATGGAATCCCACGGCGCCGGAGTCATGAGGAGGAATCGAGATGTTTTCACAGGAGCTCCAAAACGCGGCTGTGGCACAGGGCTGGCGGGTGAATCCCCAGACAGGTGCCGTGACAGGTGTGTGCGATGGCGTAGCGTTTCGCGCCCTGGCGGAGGACGGGCTTTCTCTGGAACTGTCGGCCAGTATCGGGGAAAAACAGATACCGAAGCTTTCGGTGAAGTTTTCCCAGGCCTGTCCCGGATCTTCGGTCCAGCCCGCCACCTGCGGCGTCCGGATCGACTGTCCCGCATCCCCTCAGACGGGAGAGGCGTTCGTTTCCCTGGTGCATCTGGCGGCCAAAACAGCGGTGTCGCACATCGAGGTGGCGCACGACGACAAATTCGAACGCTATGGCGAGCCGTTTTACGTTTATCTGCGCGGAGCGGCCGGTGCGCTCCTGGGCGCGCTGGTGGGGGCGGTGCCTTGGTTTCTGATCGGGGGCGGCTGGTTCTCGATGTGGCTCGGTGCACTCATCAGCATGGCCTCTTTCTACGGCTACCGGCTGTTCAAGGGCGCGCATCACACGACCTTTGCCACGGTTACAGTCGTGCTGTTTTCCCTGCTTGCGATGTTCGGCGCCGAGTTCTGCGGGATGCTGCTCGATTATGTGCGCACCGGTTATTATGCGGATGTGGCTCAGGCCTTTGCGGCCATGATGGCGGGCCTGGAGGGCGGCGGCCTGTGGACCTTGCTGCGCAGTATGCTGGTAGGGCTCATCTTTGGGTTGATCGGGCTGTTCTCCATCCGTAAATATATCTCGGTCTATACCCATGAGCCCCGGTTCCTGCGCAGCCGGGGACACAGGCGGGATAAATAAAGCCACCGGCAGGTGCGGGCCCCCTATGATAGGGCAGCCGCCCAAAATCTCGCGTCCTTGGGGGATAACCGGTTTTGAAATAATCCCTATTATCTCAAGAGAGGGGCGGGCGATATGCTGACGCTGACACACGAGTTGAGTGATATGGTGGCGGATGCTTTCGAAGGGTGCGGATACGGCCGGGATTGGGGGCAGGTGTCGGGTTCCGACCGGCTGGATCTGTGCCAATTCCAATGCAACGGCGCCTTCGCGTGCGCGAAACGCTATCATAAGGCACCGCTGGCGATTGCCGGGGAGGTGGCGGCCGTTCTGGCGCGGAATCCCCTGTTTGCCAGGGTGGACGCGGCGCCGCCGGGTTTCCTCAACCTGACCTTGTCCGATGCCGCGCTTCTCGCCCGTCTCGCCGAACTGGCGGAGGACCCCCATCTCGGGATCCCACAGGAACCAGGCGGCACGATCCTGATCGACTATGGCGGTCCCAACGTCGCGAAACCCCTGCACATCGGCCATCTGCGCTCGGCGATCATCGGGGAATCCCTCAAGCGCCTGGCCAGAGCTATGGGGCGGACGGTGCTGGGGGATGTTCATCTGGGAGACTGGGGCCTCCAGATCGGCCTGGTCATCGCCGAATTAACAGACCGGCACCCGGATTGGCGCTGCTTTTCCCCCGACTTCCGTCCGGATGAGGACGGCGTCCCGTCCTTGACGCCGGAGCTGCTCGCCGAGGTCTATCCCACAGCAAGCGGCCGGAGCAAGGACGACCCCGCGTTCAAAGAAAAGGCGCAGCGCGCCACGGGGGAATTGCAGCAGGGCCGGGCGGGTTATCTGGCTCTGTGGAGAGAGATCCTGCGGGTGTCGGTCGGGGATCTCAAGACCAATTACCGCCGCCTGCAGGTGGATTTCGATTTGTGGTACGGGGAAAGCGACGCGGAACCCTATGTAGAACCCCTGCTTGCCCGGCTGCGGGAACGCCATCTGCTGCGCGAGAGCGAGGGGGCCCTGGTGGTCGACGTGGAGGAGGAGGGAGACAAAGCCCCCATGCCGCCCGTCATTGTCAAGAAAAGCGACAGTTCCAGCATATACGCCACCACCGACCTGGCGACCATTCTGCAGCGGGAACGCGACTTTGCCCCGGCGGAGATCTGGTACGTGGTGGATAAACGGCAGAGCCTGCATTTCACCCAGGTGTTCCGCTGTGCAAAGAAAGCGGGGCTCGTCCCGCCTTCGGCCCGGCTGGAGCATCTCGGCTTCGGCACCATGAACGGCAGCGACGGCAAGCCCTATAAAACCCGGGACGGCGGAGTGATGCGGCTTTCGGAGTTTCTGGATACCGTGACGGACGCGGCCTTTTCCAAAATGGGGGACTCGGCCTTCGTCTCCAAAGAGGAGGGGCCCGAAACAGCCCGCCGGCTGGGGCTCGCCGCCGTCAAATTCGGGGATCTGGTGAATCACCGGACCAAGGATTACGTTTTCGACCTGGATAAATTCCTGGCATTCGAGGGGAAAACCGGGGTATATCTCCTCTATACCCTGACCCGCATCCAGTCGATTCTGAACAAGGCCGGGGATCCGTCCGGCACCTGTCCCTCCGGGATTTATACGGACGTGGAGCGGGAGCTGGTCCTCGCTATGCTGCTGACGGGCGATGCCTTTTCCCACGCGTTTGCGGAGCGGGCACCGAATATCGTATGTGAGAACGCATACCGGATCGCCTCGGTGTTTTCCCGGTTTTATCACGATAACCACATTCTGGGAGAGACGGATCCGGACCGCAGAGCCTCCTGGCTCTCCCTTTGCCGCCTGACCAAACGCCTGCTCCTCCTGCAGCTCGACGTCCTCGGCATCGAACCGGTCGACAGCATGTAGCGGCGCCGCAAAAAAGCGGGGCCTTATGAGAAACTTAAGACGGTTCCCGTTTATTCTTAAAATTTTGTCCATCCGCATATGCTACAATGACAGGGACATCACACACAGGAAAAGAGGTCCCGCACCATGCATGAATCCGATCCCTATCCATATGATGACGCCTATGACCCGGCAGCTGTCCGGAACCAGCGGATGGAACGGCGCCGCCGGGAACAGCGGCGCCGTTGGCGCCGGCTATTGGTCGTCTGTACACTGGTTGCCGCCGTACCGCTGCTGATATACGGGCTTTGGCGGACAGGAAGGAACGGGCCGGCTCCCGTCGCCTCCTCCGGCGGACCGTCTGCCATCGCGATCCCGGAATGGATCGACCAGCAGATCATCGACCTGGACGGCGCCGCCAGGACCGGGACGCCCATTGGAAGGATCCGCGATATCGCGATCCATTATGTAGCCAATCCCGGCACCACGGCGCGGCAAAACCGCAATTATTTCAATCAAAAAGGGGTGGAGGTGAGCTCTCACTTCATTGTCGGGCTGGAGGGGGAGGTCGTGCAGTGCGTCCCTCTCGACGAAAAATCCTCCGCGACCAACGACCGGAACATCGACACCATCTCCATCGAGGTCTGCCACCCGGACGAAACCGGGCGGTTCAACGATGCCGCCTATGCCTCGCTGGTCAAGCTGTGCACCTGGCTGATGGGGCAGTATGGACTGGATGAAACCCATCTCATCCGCCATTACGATGTTACGGGCAAACTCTGTCCCCTCTATTTCGTCCGGCATGAGGACGCGTGGGAGCGTTTCAAACAGGATGTCGTATCCTACCAAAAGAACGGGACGTACAACGAAAACCGTCTGTAAACCCCCTTCTATCGACAAATACCGTTGCGAAAATCCAAAAAGTTTACTCTGTTTTTTCATGCGCATATATGCTATAATATCCGCAAAGGCCGGCAAGGCTTTTGCGGATATTTTTGCGGGTGTTCGGGAAGAAAGCGATGCCTTTCACCCCTTGTCGCGTTTATATAGGAACCGAAGCCGGCGGTGAGACACACAGATTCCGCACCGGGTGGAAAGCCCACACCGAGAGGACCGCCGCAGCAAAAGACGGGAGTGACGAGATGCCGGTCAGTATGCAGGCAGAACAGACTATAACGCAGTTTCTGGAACTTCTGGCCGCTTTCCGCCTGAAAGAGGCCGGGGAGCTGGTTTTTGAAGATATTTGGTACGATATCCCCGGGACCGATTGGTTGGAGGGGCGGGCAGGCCTCGAGATCCTGGCCGCCTATCTGCGGGCGGAGCTTCCGGAAGGCTGGAAGCAGGAGGCGCCGGTCCGGCGTTCATTCGGAGCGGACTTGGAGGAAATCCGGGTCGTGACCGGCTTGCCGGGCCGCCGCCTGCGCTGGACCGCCGTCACCGGAAAAGGTCCGGCGGGCTGGCGCATTCGCAGCATACGGGTTGCCCTGGCCGACGGTGCGGAGATGTGGGACCGTGTCCCCTTCGGCCTGCAGAAATGCCGTCTCGACGACGCCTGCACCTGTCTTTACCTTTCCGACGCGTTTCTGCGGATGGTGGGATATACCCGGCAGGAGATCCGGGAGCTGTTCGAGGATAGCTTTTACCGCCTCCTGCCGCCCGACGACGCTGCGCGCGTCCGGCGATCCATCAATGAGGCCCTGGATGCCGGGGAGTCCTCCTTAGAGCTCGAGTACCGTCTGCAAACCAAGGACGGCGGGTATATATGGGTGCTTGACAGGACGGAGGTTTTTGGGGAGGACGGGACCGCTTACGCGTATTGTGTCATCTCGGATATCACCCCGCAGCATACTCTCAAAGCCTATTATGAAAACATCCTGGACTGCCTGCCCACCCCTTTAATCGTCACCGACCGTCGGAACCGTTTAAGGCTGCTCAACAACAGCGCCCTGCATCTGATCGGCAAACCCGCCGGGGAACTTCTCGGCCGGAACAGCGATACCCTCTACCAGGGGGATAAACCGTCGTATGTTGAAAGGGACGGCCGCTGTTACAAGGTGGACTACTCCCACCTGTACGACGCGGAGGGCCGTGAAGACGCACACATCGCGGTGATGAGCGACATCACGGCCCTCCGGGAGATGGACGACAGCTTGAAATCCCTGGCCAAAAAGATCCCCGGCGGGGTGTGCGAGGTCGCGTTCGACGAGGACTTCACCCTCCTGTATGGCAACGAGGGCTTTTATGCCATGTACGGCTATACGCCGGCTGAAATGCGCGAGGAACTGGGGAACCGCCTGATTTTGGCGATCCATCCCGAGGATGTTCCCCACATCCGGCAGGAGGTGGCTGAGGCAGGGGAACAAAACCGTGGATTCGAATTTGAAAAGCGTATCTACCGCAAGGACGGGACGATGGTGTGCATGCTCACCCGCGGCACCATCTCCAGGCGGCAGAGCGGGCTTGTGCTCGACTGCCTCATCCTGGATATTACCGCCCGGAAAAACATGGAACAGGAGCTGCGCCTGAGCGAGGAGCGTTTCCGCATTGCCCTGGCGCAGACAACCGACATTGTCTTCGATTATGATATGCGGCGGGGTGAGGTGCTCCATACCAACCGTTCGGTGGCGGTCTACGGGCTGCCCCAAATCGTGGCAGGCGCGCCCCAGGCCATTGTGGACAGCGGCGCCGTACAGCCCGATTCGGCCGAGGTTTTCCTCGATATGTACCGCCGGATCGACGCCGGGGAGCAGACGGCTTCCTGCATAATCGGTGCCAGGCATGCCGACGGGAAGCCGGTTTGGAACCGCATTACGATGACGAATGTTTACGGGACCGACGGCCGGCCCTTCCGGGCGGTCGGCATCATTGAGGATATCACGGCCCAGCGGGAGGCCGAACGCCGCTTTGCGGAGGAGGAACAGTTCCGCGCGGCGATGCTGTCCAAGGCCATCACATCATATGAGGTGAATGTCTCGCAAAACCGCCTGATCCGCGGCTTTGAAAATGAGGATACCTGGTTCGGCGTCGAGCTGACGGAGGATTTTGAGGAGCTGATGCGGCGCTTGGCTGACAAAGCGGTGCATCCGGAGGACCGGGAAGCCTTCCTTCGGGTGCAAGATTGCCGGCGTCTGCTGGATGCTTTTGAAAACGGGGTACGGGAATGCACGGCCGAGTACCGCCGCCGGGAAAGCGATGGACGCTATATCTGGGCCTCCTGCGTAATCCACCTGCTAAAAGAGGCCGTGACGGGGGAACTCAAGGGCTTTGCCTATGTCACCGACATCGACGATCAGAAAAAGCACGAGCTGTCGCTGCAATACAGCGCCGAACGGGATCTGCTGACCGGGTTGTACAACCGTCACACGGCCGAACGGCTCATCCGGGAGCTCCTGCAGGCCGGAGAAAAGGACGCGCTCCACGCCTTCCTGATGATCGACCTCGACGATTTCAAGGCGGTCAACGATACCCTTGGTCATATTTTCGGCGACGCAGTCCTCTCCGAGATCGCCAAAAAAATCCGGGGCATATTCCGCAAGAGCGATATCGTCGGGCGGATCGGCGGGGACGAATTTGTCGTCTTCCTGCGCGATATCCCCCAAATCGAGCACGCAGTGGCCAAAGCGGAAGAGCTGTGCCGGGAATTCCGGGCCGCTTATGCGGGAGAGAATGGGACCTATAAGATTTCGGGGTCGATCGGCATCGCGTATTTCCCGTCCGATGGGGTAACGTTCGACGAGCTGTACGGCAAGGCCGATCTGGCGCTTTACGCAGCAAAGCACAAGGGGAAAGACGCCTGCGCCGTTTATCGCGATGTCCTGCCAGAACACACCGGCCGTCCCCGGCCTCTGGACGATATCGAAAATACCCGGGCTAAAAACTTCTCCGAAAACGTATCGGAATACGTTTTCCGGATCCTGTATGAGGCAAAGGATCTCCAGCTGGCGGTGGAATCGGTCCTGAAGCTGCTCTGCCGGCATTTCGGGGTCAGCCGGGGCTATATCTTCGAAAACACTGCGGATGACCAGGGCTGCTCCAACACCTTCGAATGGTGCGACGCTGGGGTAGAGCCCCAGATTGACCGGCTGCAGAATATCAGCTACGCCTCGCTCGGGGGATATGAGAAAAATTTTGCCCGGGACGATATTTACATTGTTCACAGCCTCGATGATGTCGCCGAAGAGGAACGGGTCGTGCTCGAACCGCAGGGAATCCGCTCCATGCTGCAGTGCGCGATCCGGATCGGGGGCCGGTTCAAGGGCTTTATGGGAGTGGATGAGTGCAAACAGAACCGGGTCTTCACCTTCGACGAAATCGAGACCCTTCGGAATGTCGCGGGGCTCCTCGGCACCTTCCTGTCCAACAGACGGGCCGAGGAAGCGGTCCGGCAGACCAACCGGGCGCTGCGGACGGTGATGGACAACCTCAACAGCTACACCTACGTCGTCCGGCCCGGCAGCTATGAACTGCTGTTCATCAACCAGAAAACCCTCGGGGTCGCGCCTGGGACGGCTGCCGGAGATAAATGCTACCGCGCGTTTTTTGGGCGGGAGGAGCCCTGTGCCGCCTGTCCGATGCAGGATCTACGGGAAGGGGTTTCGCAGAGCCGGCGGGAGATCTACAACGACCTGCTGGACATCTGGACCGAGACTACGGCAAGCTTGGTGGACTGGACGGACGACGAGCGCTGCTGTCTGCTCAACTGCATCGATATATCGGAGTATAAACCCCAGGGGAAATGAACGAACGGGCGCCGGAGGAAATCCTCCGGCGCCCTTATGATACGGCATCCGCGGTTATGCGGCCAGGCGTTGAATCGGGCCATCTGAACGGCGGGAGTCAAACCGTACGGTCAGAAGATCCTCAATATGGGAGGCCGCGCGAGGCCTGCCTTCAAGACATTCCGGCCGCCATATTTCCGTGGCAGGGCGGCAACCGGAACGGTGTGGCGCGCACTATGGGATCCGCCGTTGCGGGAGCAGCGGCCCCTCTGATTACTAGCATACGAGCTCTCGTAAAACGTCCTTGGCGACGGTTTGTACCGACCGCTCAATGGAAACGGCTTCACGCAGGGCTGCCGCCAGCCTCACACGCGTGTCCCGGTCCCAGCTTTCTTCCGGGCCCGCATTGAAAGCAAACTGTTCGCTAAGACGGTTGTAGGGTACCACAGCTAAAATTCCATCACACAGCTCCCGGTACAGCGCCGCGATTTCCAATAGCTTTTTCCCGGCGGATCCCCCCGCCAGAACAGCGCTTTCCTCCAGATACACCTGGGCGCTGCGGCGTGCATCCACCAGAACCCCGACATGATAGTTTTCGTTTCGCCGGAAGCTCTTGTATTCCTCCTCTTCCTTGAGCAGGCCGTCGATGAGAATTTGGTAAGCGGCCGCTCCAAACCGGCACTCGTTCACCTCACCGTGCGTAAAATACTCCAAGCAGGCCTGTAGAGACTGTGTGAGAAGCTCCACTGGTGCCTTTTGACGGCATGGCTTATCGAAAAATTTGACAAAACAATCGGGATAGGTTCCGGGATAATCGACGGCACGCCGGTATCGGTTTTGGGTATGAAAAATGTTGTCGCTACTGTAAAACGGGCTGTCGGGATTGGTTTTCTGGGCGTCAAAATAACTCCTTCCGAAAAACGTCCGGCCGTTTTCGGCATAACCGGTGAGCAGGCCCCATTCCGGCGGGCCGATCTGCCCCATACATAAAACTGGCCGGCCCGCGTCCAGGTTCTCCATGACCCGCTTGTCCCGCTGTTCCGCATCGGGAATACTGTATAGCTCCAATCCCAGAGCGGCATAGATGCTGTCATCCCATACCGTTCCGTTCTGAACCAACGCCGAACCGGGACACCAATTCGGCCTCATAGCAAACCGATAGCAAAGGCCGGATACACCCATCAGATTTCATAGCTGACCGGAATGCCCACCACGGCTGCCGCGAGGGCAATGGCGCCGCAGTAGGTATTGTCTTTCCACTCGCCCCAATTCAGCATGGGAACGCCGTCGATATATCGGCCATTATCCGCAGTTTTCACCGAGTATGTTTGGGAGTCAGAAGCTCTTTCGGCCGCTGTTTCCGCTATCGTGATAATTGCCGGCTTGACCTTCGGGGAATAGCTTTCGGGAGAAGAATCGCATTTTTTAGCTGGTTCGCTCATTTTGATTATCCTTATTACACGAAAATAAGTAGCCCAGTTGAGAAACCACACCATCTTTAGGTATATTAGCCGGAACGTATACCTCGGCATGATAATATCCAACCGGGTAAGGAATCCCTCTCCCATCAGCTAAAATTCTATCTCTCGTCATCGTATAGGCCTGGTCAATCATATCATTAAACTCCCCGTAGTAAATAGCTAAAGCAGCGCAAGACGCGGGAATATCATAATAGTCAAAGCCTTCTGGAACCGAGGATTCCGCTTTCATAAATCTGCCGACGATATAATGCATGGGATGGTTGCCATCTAAATTATCATGATGCATTAAAGCGCAATTGTCTCTTAATAAGGAAGCGTAATTCTCCATTTGATCCAAAACAGAAAAAATTTCTCCGCTTTTTGCCCACATAAGTCCATATTGATTTCCCGCATCCGGGCCGCTGGCTATCACGTCTTTCCCGATAAATCGCAAAGCGGGTAGATGCAAGTATTCTAATTTTGCCAATTTAACACTATGGTTTTGTTTCATTTCCTCCGCTTCTTCTACCGTTACTTTTTCTACTAGATTCACTATCCAGGGCTTGATCTTCGGGGAATAGCTTTCAGGGGTTTGATCCATTTTCTTAACAGGCTCGTTCAATTTTCATTCCTCCTTTACCGGTTATTTGGATTGTACTACAATTAAGGACGGCTGTGTTATCCGTTTTTGTCATTTTTCAACCGCTTATACAGCCTCATTTGGATGTGTTCGTTATCGTATCTGCCGTTCAGAATCGTATAAACGGCAAAAACAGGCTCGTCTTCATGGAGAATCGCATTCTTTTTCAGCCATAAGTCCATTTTCTCGCTGCCGATGCGGATATCGCCAAAACAGTCGTCCGGCAGTACGGCATATCGGCCCGCCGGCATTTGGATGAGGCTCACTCCGCTGTTCATATGCTGCTCCGGCAGTGCCGTTATCCGGAAACCGCCGCCGCATTCGAGCCCGCACGCATAAACGCTGTCATATATGCAAACATAAAAGTTTTGGGCATGGCGAATCAGCAATGGATGGTGCTCCTGCAGAAAAGATACCACCTTTTCGGAGGCTTTTCTCTCGGCGTTATACCCACTCTCTTTCGCGGCGATAAATGTCCGCTCCGGTTCTGTTGTAATGGTAATGTGCTGCTCCGTTTTTCGTTTTTTGACAGGCAGGTATAACTTCAACTTCCGCGGTTTACCGTTTTGAAAGAGATATTCCTCAAAATACCGGTCACCGGATTTCTCGAACATACTGGCGGAAAGCCAGTTATGATACAAATAATTCCATCCGTCGTTGATTTCTGATTCTTTATAATTAACGGTACAGGTGGCGTACAGATCCGTGTTGCCTTCGCCGGGTTTCTCCGTCATCACTTCATAGCACAATCGGCTTCCGACCTGTTTGCCATTCCGGCCGAAAACCCGGCCGGAAATCTCCCCCGCCGCCGCAAGCGCCCTGTCCTCAATACCGGTCAGGCAGTAATCGTAAAAACGCATCGTATTGCATGGAGGAATCGTTTCCATACCCACCTTGATGGCAAGGCTCATTTCATCCAGCACAAAAGGATAAAAATAAAAATAGCTGTCGTTCCTCCGGTATTCGAGTGGGGTCATGCCAACGGTGCTTCTGAACTGTTTATAAAAAGCCTGGATCGTCTGATATCCGCTTTCATCCGCGATAACAGTGAGAGGCAGCTCGGAACACTTGATTTTTTCACAAGCGTTTGAAATGCGGCGTTTACGGATGTATTCCTTAACGGAATGGCCTGTAAAAGCGTAAAAATCCCGGTATAACTGACTCACCGAGATGAAGTGTCCGCCGGCTATGCTTTCGGGTTTCAAGTCCTCCGATAAATGGTCTTCAATATAGGAAAGCATCGCATGGATATACGCACGTTTTTGCATAGGTCACCTCGCAGCTTGTCCTTATGTACGGATTATATCACGCCTTCATCCGCAACACAATTCCAGATGCGTTGGATTTCCCGGTTTTTGGTGCGTGGCCCCCGTTTTTGTACTGTTAGAAAGACTACGTAAAAGGGCCCTCTTTGGTCCTGGCAGGTAAAAGAGGGCCCTTTCATTTATGCTTAAACATAAAAAATCCCCTCCCGCGAGCACGGGAGGGGAGAAAGCGGAAATCTTACTTGAGCTCGACCTTGGCGCCGGCTTCTTCCAGCTTCTTCTTGATCTCTTCGGCGTCGTCCTTGCCGGCGCCTTCCTTGACGGGCTTCGGAGCGCCGTCCACCAGATCCTTGGCTTCCTTCAGGCCGAGGCCGGTGATCTCACGGACAACCTTGATGACGTTGATCTTGTTGGGGCCGACTTCGGCGAGAACCACGTCAAACTCGGTCTTCTCTTCCGCGGCGGCGGCAGCGGCCGGGGCGGCAGCGGCGGCGACAGCCACCGGGGCGGCGGCGGAAACGCCAAATTCCTCTTCGAGAGCCTTAACCAGTTCGGACAGCTCCATCACGGTGAGAGCCTTGACATCTTCGATAAGCTTCAGCACTTTATCAGACATGTTCTGTTCCTCCAATTTTTATGAAATGGTTTGTGTGATAACCGGCGCCGTCAGGCGCTCTGTTTTTCGGCGATGGCGTTCAGCGCCACCACCAGCCCCCGCAGGTTCGCACTGAGCACGTTGGCAAAGCCGCTGATCGGGGCGTTCAGGCCGCCGAGGACCTTGGCGACGAGGACCTCCTTGGGAGGCATCTTAGCCAGTTCCTGGACCTCTTTCGCGTCAATGGCCTTCCCCTCGACGAAGCCCGCCTTGATTTCAAAATTCTTGCTCTTCTCGGCGTATTCGCAAAGGATTTTGGCTGCGGCCACATGATCGGTCGGGCTGACCGCGAGAGCCGTAGCGCCTTCAAGTACGCTGTCGAGTCCGTTCAAGCCGACCTTTTCAGCCGCGCGGCGCAGCATGGTGTTCTTGACGACCGCGTAATCCACGCCGGCCTCGCGCAGCTTTTTGCGCAGGGCGGTATCGTCCGCGACAGTGATGCCCTGATAGTTGACCACCACGCCGGCGACCGAACCATCCAGCTTCTCTGCGAGCTTCGCGACAAATTCCTGCTTATCCTGCAAAACCTTCTCGCTTGGCAAATGTTTTCACCTCCGTTCGGTTTCTGCCGGTTCTCCCAAAAGAAAAGCCCTCTCCGTGAGCCACAGAGAGGGCGGTACATGCATCGGATAGTTCCTCCCGCACAAAACCGTCCGGAAAGAAAACCAACTCATGCTCTGCCTCGGCAGGCGGCGGTGGCCCGCGCTTACACGTTCCCAAACGAAACGCACCTGCTGTCTGTGGAAGAACAGCGATATTCAGTATACCTCACGCCGCCGTGTCTGTCAAGAGGATTCTTGCGGACGGCAGAGGCGAGGTCAACCCACCTTGGCGGGATTGATCTTGACGCCCGGGCCCATGGTGGAGGCCACCACGCAGGAGCGGATATACTGGCCCTTGGCAGCGGCGGGCTTCGCCTTGACGATGGCGCCGAGCAGGGTGTCGAAGTTCTCCTGCAGCTTTTCGGTGCCGAAGGACACCTTACCGATGGGGCAATGGATGATGTTGGTCTTATCGAGCCGGTACTCGATCTTACCGGCCTTGGCATCGGTGACGGCCTTGGCGACATCCGGGGTGACGGTGCCGGCCTTGGGGTTGGGCATCAGGCCGCGGGGGCCGAGCACCTTACC
>CDZQ01017510.1_pt1 | contig 19761 bp, 14 predicted proteins | sample 554831 | NCBI WGS metagenome assembly CDZQ01 (sample SAMEA3182112, study PRJEB8094) | gut metagenome | biome: human; feature: gut; material: Stool; isolation source: human stools | place: Canada | collected 2013-05-06
CGGGCTCTTAGCCTGGCTCTGGCTTCCGTCATGGTCATGGGCCTGATGGTAGTCGGCACCGGCGCGAGCTACGTCGATGTGTCTTCCGAGCAGAATCAGGAAGCCATCGAAGTTCTCCAGGCCGTTGGTGTTATGACCGGCGACGAGAACGGCAACTTCAACCCCGACGCCAACGTCACCCGTAATGAGATGGCCGTGGTCATGTCCAACCTGCTGGACTACACCGTGTCCAGCTACAAGGGCACTGCGCCCTTCAGCGACGTGCCCTCCTGGGCCGAGCCCTATGTGGCCGCCTGTTACACCAACGGCATCATCGCCGGCTACGATGCCAAGACCTTCGGCGGCAATGACTCCGTCACTACTGGCCAGGCCGCTCTGATGCTGCTGAAGGCCCTGGGCTACTTCCAGTATCAGTCCGATTTCGGCGATGACTGGCTGGTGGAGACCACCAAGCAAGGCTCCTTGGCTGGCCTGTTCGACGACGTGGACACCGGCGCCACCCAGGCTCTGACCCGCAACGATGTGGCCCAGATGGTCCTGAACGCTCTGGAGGCCACAATGGTCCAGTACAGCGGCAACGGCGGCACCACCATCAAGGGCGACGGCTATGAGATCACCACTGGCAAGGCCACCTATGATGACCGCACCAGCACCGACAAGAAGTACGGCAAAATCAACGACGAGAGCGCCAACAACAATGGCAAGTACATTGTGCAACTTGGCGAGGACCTGTACGACGGCGATCTGACCAAGCGTCCCGGCAGCGACGACTTTGGCCGTCCCGCCAACTCCTGGAAGTATCAGAGCACCGAGGTCGGCACCTACTCCGAGGCCCCCGACTACACCTATGTGGGCAAGGTGACCAAGGGCACCCTATACTCTGACGTGGGCAAGACTGTTGTCAACAACATCAACTCCACCATCGGTACTGCTGACGTTAACAATCAGAAGTACGGTGTCACCGTGTCTGTGGACGGCACCCCCGTCACTGTCAGCAAGGGCGATCTGTTTGACTCCAACAGCTCCGCCCACATCCAGGGTGATGGCAAGAACCTGACTGGAAACGGCGTACAGACTGAGGTCTATGTGGACAACAGCGCCTACACCATTGAGATCTGCGTGATCAACACCTATGTGATGCAGGCCACTGGCGACTACAACGAGTCCAAGGAGACTCTGAACGTGGATGTCCTGTCCGGCCCCGCCAAGGAGAACTCCCTGGATCTGGAGGACTTTGACACCCTGGCCGCTTACGGCGAGGATGACTATATCCTGTATACCTACGCCAACAATGAGGTGCAGACCATCGCCAAGGCCACCCTGGTCCAGGGCGAGGTTGAGTCCTCCACCAAGAACTCCGTCACCATTGACGGCACCAGCTACAGCTATGCCAAGGTCCGCTCCGATGATACTGCCGCTGGCGGCGAGGACGGCCTGACCGCTTTCACCGCCGGTGAGAACGCCAGCATCGTGCTGGACGCCTATGGCAAGCTGATTTGGGTGGACGACGCCAGCCTGTCCGTGGGCAACTACATCTATGTGGACGCCGCCGACACCACCATGCTGGGCAAGAACGCCGTGGCCGGCGCCTACACCGCCGACGGCACCTATGACGAGATCACCGTTAAGAAGATCAAGGGCGATAATGTGGGTGGTTCCGGTGTGGACGAGATTACCGATGCCACTGAGATTTACGAGTATCTCACTGGTAAGGGTGCTTCTGCCCCCTTCAATACCGCACACAAGAACTGGTATTCCTATACTGTGGACTCCAGCGACCGCTACACCCTGACTGTCACTTCCACCGGCAAGACCGTTAAGAGCGATGTGGTGGGCGAATCCGTCCGCTTCCTGACTGCTGACACCAGCATCCGGGGCAACAGCGACACCGTGTTTATCGTGGACGACGGCAGCGATATCACCGTCTACACCGGCGTGAACAGCGCCCCCACTGTTACTGCAAAGAGTGGTAAAGATGTCATCGTGTCCTACCTGAAGGTGGACGACAAGGCCAGCAAGAGCTACGCATCCCTGGTCTTTGTGGACGCCTCCGATGCCACTATTGACGACAGCACCGCTTCCAGCGACCTGATGTTCGTGCTGAAGCTGAACAAGACCTACAAGGATGCCAACGACACCGTGAACGTCTATGATGTGGTGCTGAACGGCGAGAAGACCACCGTGGAGTCCACCGACACTCTGACTGTGGGCGAGATGTACTACAAGATCAAGACCGACAGTGATGAGCGCGTCACGGATGACAGCAAGGTGTTCACCACTGCTGCTGGCGGTGAGTACCGCAAGGTCGCTCTAGTCAACGCTACTGTAGAGTACAGCTCCGGCGCTCTGCGCGTGGGCACCACCGACTTCACCGTTGCTGAGGACGCCCAGATCAACCTGGTCCTCATGAAGGGCGCCGGCGATGTGATGACCGACAGCGCCGCTGATTTCGAGGTCTACTCTGTTTCCGCCCGCGGCCTGGAGAGCTCCCTGAAGGGCTATGCCGTTTCCGGCACCTTCTACGCTGTCACCACCGAGGATGACAACGACGAGCTGGGCACTCTGTACGTGGTAGTCAAGGGCTCCAGCGATGGTATCACCGGCTCCACCCTGACTCCCGATGATATTGATAACATGAACGAGATGGAAGCTGGCGACGTGCTGGTGGGCGACAAGGATGACATTGATGGAATCACTGGCGCTCCCTCCGACATGGCCGAGGGCGGCCACGTCTTCCTGGCCTTCGAGGCTTCCAAGGGCGACGAGATCACCCTGACCATCACCGACTCCGATGGTGATGTGGTTTACAAGGAAGAGACCGGCGAGATGAGCAAGGGCGGCACCTTCCGCTTCTATGTCAGCCTGACCGGCCATAACGCCGCCGCTGACGGTAAGAGCGGCACCTGGGTCAGCGAGGACGCCGGAAATGCCAATCCTGGTGGGGAAGCTGCCAAGGGCACCTACGCCTTCTCTATCATCGGCGGTACTGATGACGTCTACGGCGCTTTCACCGTGGAATAATCTCACCCGCTGAAACAGCAAATACCAACGGCCCCCTTTGGTCCAAGCCAAAGGGGGCCCTTTAATTATTAGAATTGTTGATTTGGCTCCCCCAGAGGGGAGCTGTCAGCCATAGGCTGACTGAGGAGGTGACCAGGGCAGGTTTTGCCCCCTCCACACGGCGGCCACATGGAGCCGCCCCTGCAAGAGGACTGAGGGGTTCGGTATCGGGGCACACAGCTCGGCACCTTCCCCACAGGGGGAGGCTTTGGACTGCCGCCCAAGCCCTTTCTATCCAACACAAAAAACCGCCCTGAAATGGGACGGTTTCCTACATTTTTTGGGAAATTACAGTGCCCTTCTGCCTTGAATACCATCTTGATTTCGGCGGGCGAATGTGATACAGTTCCGTTATTCGCCGGACACGGTGTGGAAACGAGGTTATATCATGAAAAAGCGTCTGGTCATTGTGGGGCTGGGCCTGATCGGCGGTTCCCTTGCCAAGGCCCTCCGGGGCTTTGAGGACTATGAGATCATCGGCGTGGACGTGAGCCAGCCCACCCTTCGCTACGCCATGGAACAGGATATCGTGGACCGGGCCGAGGCGGACCCAGTCCGGGCGCTGGCGGAGGGCGACCTGGTATTTTTATGCCTCCATCCCCAGGGCATCGTAGAATTTATGACCGAGCACCGGGACCATTTCAGGCCTGGCTCCATGGTGACCGATGTGTGCGGGGTAAAGGGGGCCATTTTGAAGGGGGCCGGGGTACTGCCTGACACTGTTTCCTTTGTGGGAGGGCACCCCATGGCGGGGACGGAGTTCTCCGGCATTCAGCACGCCCTGGCCAATATGTTCCACGGGGCCCACTATATCCTAACCCCGAATAACCAATCCAGCCCGGAGCATCTGGCTCTTATGGATCGGCTGGCTCGGTACATCGGCTGCGCGGATGTGGTCCAGACCACGGCGGAGCGGCACGACGCCATCATCGCCTACACCAGCCAGATGATGCACGTTATCGCCGTTTCCGTGTGCGACGACCCTAGCCTATTCGACTATCAGGGCTTTGAGGGGGACTCTTTCCGGGGCTGCACCCGGGTGGCCGCTCTGGATGTGCCCCTGTGGACCCAGCTCTTCTCCATGAACGCTGAGGCCTTGGGCCGGGCCCTGGAGCAGTTGGAGGAGAACATCCGACAGTACCGTCAGGCTATCCAGTCCGGGGACCTGGAGGGGTTGAGCGAGAAGCTGGCCCGCTCCTCCGCACGGAAGCGGAAAATGAACCGGATGGAGGCCAGCAGCGGCGCTGTGGGCCGGGACCGCTGGGAGGGTTCCAGAGATGGGGCCACGACATCGGAATCCTGAACGACAAAGGCCCCTGACCAGGAAGGTCAGGGGCCTTTGTCTGTGTGTTGTAAAAGGGAGGAGAAAAAGGAAGATATCTTGAGTACGGATTTATCATAAAATAGAATTAAGGCAATACTATGTCCTCCCCATGAATTTTTTGTAAACACTGTCAGTCCTATAAACGACGAAGACCTCCGGCATGCCGGAGGTCTCCATCTGTGTGTTGTAAAGGAGAGGGAGAAATGGAAGATGCATTTTGTTCCCTTGGAACGGTTTTATCATAGAATAGAATTAAGGCAAAACAATGACCCTGGTATGAACAGTTTGTAAATACTTCTCTCCGGCCTTCTAAGCGGCCGGAAAAATTTACCTGCCCGGCCCCGCCTTTTTCTTGACGGAGGCCAGTTGCCGTGGGATAATAAAATGATACAGATCAATCCGGTCATCCTTGGCCGGTTCGGGAGGCATCTGTCAGCTATGAACTTTTTGATCCGTGCCTGTCTGGGGGGCGGCGCGCCCCAGGCTCCTGCCACCAGGCTTCGCTGCGGCACCATCTCCGGCGCCGCAGGCATCTTTCTCAATGTGCTGCTGTTTCTGGGTAAGGTGATCGCCGGCACGCTCACCTCCTCTGTGGCCATGGTGGCTGACGCGGTAAATAACTTATCTGACGCCGCGACCTCGGTGGTCACCCTCATCGGCTTTCGGCTCGCTGGCCAGGAGGCGGACGAGGACCACCCCTTCGGCCACGGGCGCGTGGAATATATTGCCGGACTGATCGTGGCGATGGCTATTCTGCTTATGGGGGTGGAGGTGGGCCGGTCTGCCCTGGAGTCCCTGTTCGGCCAGTCTGAAACTCAATTTTCGCCAGTGGCTCTGGTCATTCTAGCGGCGGCCATCCTGGTGAAATTTTGGATGTACTGGTTCAACCGCGGCCTGGGCCGGGCCATTGACTCCGCCGCCATGGAGGCCACCGCCGCAGACTCCCTGTCCGACTGCCTGTCCACCGGCGTAGTCCTTCTCTCCACCCTTGCCGATCATTTCTGGGGGCTTCAGGTGGACGGATTGGCCGGCCTGCTGGTGGCCGCCTTTATTCTCAAGACAGGGTGGGAGGCCGCCAGGGACACCCTGGACCCTTTGCTGGGGCGGCCCATGGACCCGGAGCTCGCCGCGGACATCGACCGCATCGTGCTGGGCCACGACCACATTCTGGGCATCCACGATCTGGTCTACCACGATTATGGCCCCGGTCGAGCCATGATGTCCTTCCACGCCGAGGTCCCAGCGGACGGAGATTTTTTGGAGCTCCATGACATTATCGACCATATCGAGCGGGAACTGAAGGAGAAGCACCACATTGACACCTCCATCCATATGGACCCGGTAGTGTGTGACGACAGCACCTCCGCCCTTCGAGAGCAGGTGGCCGCCATCGCCCGGAAGATCGACCCCGTGCTCACCATCCATGATTTCCGCATTACCCCTGGCCCAATTCACACTAACCTAATTTTTGACGTCATGGTGCCATATGGGTTCCGGCTGAAGGATACCCAGGTGCGGGAACAGCTCACCGAGGGAATTAAGGGGCTGTCCGGCCATTACTTCCCCGTCATCCAGGTGGACCACTCCTATGTGGCCTCCGGTGACCAGGGGTAGGGGAAATGTGGGAGCAATTTACAAATTATTCACCTAACACTGGGGTTTCGCGCTATAATAAAGGTATCCCATACACAAATTACATTGAGAAAAGAGGGTACGGCTATGCCAAAGAAGGTTTTGATCGTGGAGGATGATGGCAACATCGCCGAGCTGCTCCACCTCTATCTGGAGAAAGAGGGGTTCGAAACCCAGGTAGCCCAGGATGGCGGTAAGGGTGTAGAGCTGTTTCGCTCCTTTCAGCCCGATCTAGTGCTTCTGGATATTATGCTCCCCATTATGGACGGCTGGTCTGTGCTGAAGAAGATTCGGGAGGGGGATAAGACCCCTGTTATTATGCTCACCGCAAAGGGCGAAACGGAGGACAAGGTCACAGGTCTGGAGCAGGGCGCCGATGACTACATTGTCAAACCCTTCGAGATGAAAGAGGTGCTGGCCCGTATTCATGCCGTTCTGCGCCGTACCATGGGGGAGGAAGAGCAGACCAGCAAAAAGCTGACCTTCGATAAGCTGGTCATCAACCTGGACTCCTATGAGCTGTTGGTAGACGGCCAGCGGGTGGATACGCCCCCCAAGGAATTGGAGCTGTTGTTCCATCTGGCCTCTGCTCCCAACCGGGTATTTACCCGAAACCAGCTTCTGGATGAGGTATGGGGCTTCGATTATTTCGGTGACAGCCGGACTGTGGACGTCCATATCAAGCGGCTTCGGGAAAAGCTGGAGAATGTCAGTGACCAGTGGCGGCTGAAGACTGTTTGGGGTGTGGGTTATAAATTTGAGGTGGGCGGAAATGCCTGAACCCGCTGACATCGGATGGATATGACAAACTGCCTAAGGAGGTGAAGCCTTTGCGTTCGTTATATAAACGTCAGCTAGCTATGATGGTGGGGATCGTCGCGCTGTCCTTTACTCTTCTGTCCACCGCCTTTATGATGCTCTCTTACCGCTATATCATTTCAGAGAAACGGGACGCGATGGAACGCAATGCCGGCTATATCGCTATGTTTGCCTCCTCCTTTTATCAGCAGCTTCGCAGTGAGCCGTTCCAGAACTATGTCGCCTCCATCGCCCTGATCTCAGATTCTTATGTGATTGTAGCCGCCCCGGATGGCGAGATCATCTATGCTACGGACGGCGTCAATTTTTATGCGTATGAAAACAGCAAAGTCCCTGAGTCAGTGGTGTCCCAGGTGCTGGAACGGGGCTCTTATGCCGGTATGACCAGTCTGGGCGGAATCTTCCCGGAGCGGCGCTATCTGGCCAGCCTGCCTATTACCGTCAGCTTGAATAACCTGTCAGTCACCCAGGGGCTGGTGCTGGTGTCTGCCGACGCCTCCAGCCTGGCGGAGATGTGGTCGGCCACCGCCACCATTTTCTTTTTTACCGCTGTGGTGGTGCTGCTGATTGCCTTCGTCGCCAGCTCCCTCTTTTCCGCCCACCAGGCCCGGCCTCTAAACGAGATGGCCGAGGCAGCCCGAAAATTTGGCCGTGGAGAGTTTGATGTCCGGGTCACCAGCTATGAGGGGCGGTGTGATGAGATCAGCACCCTGGCTGAGGCGTTCAATACCATGGCCAACTCCCTGGCCAAGGTAGAGAGCCAGCGATCAGAATTTATTGCCAATGTATCCCACGAACTGAAGACCCCCATGACCACCATCTCCGGCTTTGCCGAGGGAATCCTGGACGGGACCATCCCGCCCGAACGGGAGAAGGAATCTCTACAAATCGTGGTATCTGAAACCAGGCGATTGTCCCGGTTAGTCCGGCGGATGCTGGATCTGGCTCGGCTCAACGCCCTGACAGAGAACACCGTCACCGCCCAGGAGCAGTTCGATCTTACTGAGGTGGTGTCCCAGGTTATCATTAGCCTGGAGAGCAAGATTACCGGCCGGAATTTGGATGTAGACGTCCAGATGCCCGACGAGAAGCTAATGGTCTGGGGGGACCCGGATTCCATCACCCAGGTCTGCTATAATCTTTTGGACAACGCGGCGAAGTTTGCCGCCGCCGGTACTGCTATCACTGTCCAGATTACAAAGAAGGATGGGAAGGCTTACACCACCATCCGGAATCTGGGCTCTACGATCCCCAAGGATGAACTGCCCCTCCTTTTTGAGCGATTCCACAAGGCAGACTACTCCCGCTCCATGGACCGTGAGGGTGTGGGGCTGGGGTTGTATATCGTCAAGACGATTTTGGGCAACCTAAAGGAGACTATCACAGCGACCAGCGAGGACGGCGTCACTCAGTTTACCTTTACCCTGACGTTGGCCTGACATTTGGACATCCCGGTTTGGAGGGAGTTTATGGACAACAAACATGACGGTCTCTGGCAGGGCGGCCCCTGGGAACAGCCCAGCCAGCCGGTGCCCAACCTGCCCTACATCCCTGTCCCAGCAGCGGGGATTCCCGTCCTGCGCCCCAGAAAGAGGAGGAGAAAGTGGCCTTGGATCACCGGGCTGGCCATTTTGGTCCTTGCCCTGTGTCTGCTTACTGTTGTGCTGGGGCGCCACCTGTCCTTCTCTTTGAGCGGGCCGGGTTATCTGCCCGCAAACCCAGGGGAGGACTGGTGGGCCCAGCAGGAGGAATACAGCACTGACCCGCCGAACATCCGGCAGGCGCCCACGGGGACCGGGGTGACCCTTCCGCTCCAGGCAGCTGCCGGACCGGCGCTGACCTATACCCAGATCTATGAGAAGAACGCCCCCTCCATCGTGTCCATCGAGTCCCAGAGCCAGTCGGAATATGGCACAGGTACAGGCATCATTATGACGGAAGACGGCTATATCATCACCAATGCCCATGTAGTAGCTGGCGCTGACGAGGTCCGGGTCGCCCTGTCGAACAACAGCGTTTTACAGGCCAGCCTGGTAGGATTCGACGCGGATGAGGACTTAGCGGTGTTGAAGGTGGATGCCTCCGGACTGACTCCGGCGGAGTTTGGGGACTCCGCCGCGCTGCGCATCGGCGATCCGGTCGCCGCCATCGGGGACCCGCTGGGCTACCGCTCCACCATTACGGACGGCATCATCTCCGCCCTGGACCGGGAGGTAGAGGTAGACGGCACCACCATGGTGTTGATCCAGACCAGCGCGGCTATCAACTTTGGCAACTCCGGCGGCGCCCTTATCAACCAATATGGCCAGGTGGTGGGGGTGACCACCATTAAGATCGTCACGGAGGACGGCTCTGCCGAGGCACTGGGCTTCGCTATCCCCACCACGCGGGTGAAATATGTGGTGGACCGGCTAATCGACGGACAGGTCATCCACACCGGAGTCTTCGGCTTTACTGTATACACCTTTCCCGCAGAGGGCGGGGGCCTGGAGATCATGGATGTGACCCCATCCAGCGACGCCTACGCCAAGGGCATCCGCCCCGGCGATATCCTATTGGCCGCCAACGGCCAGACCATCACCAGCACCCAGGATCTGACCCGGCTGAAGCAGTCCCTGGGGCTGGGCGATACGGTATCCCTGACCTATCTCCGGGATGGACAGAGCTACACAGTAGATGTGGCTCTGGTAGACCCGCAGGAAGACAACAGATGACCCTTCAGCGGGGTTGTCCAGCCGGCGCTTACAGGGGAGAATACCTCCCTGGTGAGGGCCGGCCTTCTCATGTTCTTAGTTTTTGGTTGCCCTAGACCGGACATCATGGTATACTTTGAGAGAAAAGAGGGATCGTATGATCAATACCACCCTGTGCTATCTCCAGCGGGGCGAGGAATACCTCATGCTCCACCGGGTCAAAAAGGAAAACGATCTGAATCAGGACAAGTGGATCGGTGTAGGAGGCAAGTTCGAGGACAAGGAGAGCCCGGAGGACTGTGCCTTGCGGGAGATACGGGAGGAGACCGGCCTTACCGCGACAGGCTACCGCTACCGCGGACTCGTCACATTCCTCTCCGACCGCTGGCCCACTGAGTATATGCACCTGTTTACTGTCCACAGCTGGACAGGTGAGCTGAAGGAGTGCGACGAGGGGGATCTAGAGTGGGTCCCCAAAGCCAGGCTAAAGGAGCTCCCCCTTTGGGATGGGGACCACATCTTTCTCGACCTTTTAGACCAGGACGCCCCCTTCTTTTCCCTGAAGTTGAGCTATGTGGGGGACAAGCTGGTGGAGGCCGTTCTGAATGGCCGGCATCTGAAGGGAGGGCCTATGGGTGGGGACCTTAGCTACTCAAAATGAGGGTGCGTGCCCTGCACGAGCCCCCGTTTCCACGACAGAAAGGAGGGTTGAGCATGAAGCCTGAATACGCCAATACCTTTGGTATCCGCAAGGTGTCGGACAAGGACGGAGAGGTCCTGGAGGTCACCCTGGATATCGCCTATAAATATATGGAAACCGCCATGACCGTCACACCAAAAGGGATGGAGAATATCTCCACGCCCGCCGCTGACTATGTGGCCTCCATCGTAATGAACCGGCAGAGCGCCATCTCCCTACGCAATCTGCTGATTCAGACCCTGGGGACTGAGCCGTAAAAAGAGAGCGGATACAGAAGTATCCGCTCTCTTTTTATCTCTTATGACTGGGGCAGGTGGAGATCCGCCTCGGTCAGAGGGGTGTCGTAGGGATTGACCAACTCATTGAGCGTTGGCAGGATATCCTCCGCCTGGTAGAGGAAGCAGTATGAAAAGCCCTTATAGGTCTTGGTGCCGTCCCCCTTTAGCGTGTCCTGGCGGATCCCAGTGGAGAGATCTACCTGGAGGGCCTGGGTAGCAAAGTAGATCATTTCCTCCAGCTCCAGGTCCGTTTTAACATAGGTCTGGAAAATCTTGATAAATTCTGTTACCCTTGTGACTGAGTTCCAGGACACCACCTTCTTGGCCAGTTGGGTCAGCAGCTGCCGCTGCATCTCCCCCCGCTGTACATCACTGTACCACTGGTTAGCCCTATAATTGGGACTGTCCTCATTGTCGTGGCGGTAGCGGACCGCCTCCATGGCGCCCTGCCCGTCCACCTTGTGGACCCCCTTGGTAAAATGAATATGCAGATTCTGGTATGGGTCATCGTAGTTCATATCTAAGGGGATATCCAGTTCTACGCCGCCCAGCTCATCCACCAGGGCTATAAAGCCCTCCAAGTCCACCAGAACGTAGTAGTCAATGGGGATGCCAAAGGTGTGCTCGATCTCTTCCTTCAATACGTCCGGCCCTGCCCCGTAGAAAGCCCCGTTAATTTTGGGATTTTTGCGCCAGGTCCGCTCCACCGCCGTGTCCCGCGGGATAGAGATCATTCCCACTTTCCGATTTGGAATGTCAAAGCTGACCACGATGATGCTGTCCGTGTTGCCACTGTCCACGTCTTTGCCCAGTAGGACGAAATTATACACCAGCTCCCGGCGCTGGGGCCCCTGAGGCGTGCTAATATCGGTATCTCCGCTCCCATCCTCCTGCCCCCCGTTGATCACGGGGGTCGGATCAGGGGTCTGGATTGGGGGCGGCTTGATGGTCATTGTCCAGCCCACATAGATGGCTACGATCACAGCGGAGAGAAAAACCAGGAATTTATAAAATCCCCAGAATAAGGATTTGTGCCCGCTGCTTTTCCTGGGCGGCCCTCCCCGGCGCTGGGGACGGGCCGGCTCCCGCCTGGGTGCTGTCCGGCGAGCACCACCCTGGCGGGATACGCTGACATATTTTTCTTCCAGGGCGATCCTCCCCCTTCCCGTGCGAATACCCTTTCAGTATAGCGGTTTCGTCTGCCTTCGACAAGGGGGAAAGAGGTGTATTCATAAAAAATTAAATTTTTCCAGCCCCGCCCCAAAACTTTGACAGAGCGCGGTCGGGGCATACAGGCAGGCATCCGCCTACTGAATCGACCCGGAGTTCACACCAATGTTTCCTCCACCAACGCCCATACCTGGTCTATGGAAAGCCCCTTGCAGGAGTAGGTCACCAGGGCTCCGTCATCATGGAGGACGGAAAAGCTCACACGGGGGCCGTCGGAATCCCCCTGGTCAGCCAGGGTATAGGCCCTGGCTTCCACTATCTCCCGGCTCATGTCCACTGCCCGGAACACTGGGGAATGGAAGGCGTCGTAGTATTCTTCCGGCACACTGTCCGCCCAGGGGATGGAGTACAGACGCACATCGTAGGTTTCTGGCCGGGCCGTATCCACCAGATTTCCCCACTCCGCATCTCCCTCGGGCAGCTCCACCCGGATAGTCACATCGTCATATCCCCAGCTCCAACGCAGGTACAGTGTGTGCTCGCTGCCCTCCTGGTAGGTCATCCTGCTGTAGAACTCGTCATAGCCGGAGAGATCTTCCGCAGGAAGATAGGAGACGAAATCCACCTCCTGCCGGGCATCCTCCAGGGAGGAAAATTCCGCCGCCCGCCACTCCGGCACCTCCTCCGCCTTCAGCAGGTGGTCCAGGTACAGGCCGCCGTCCTGGGACAGGGCCTGCCGCACCAGCAGGGCATTGAACATCTGTGCGCCTCCCTGGACCAGCGAGGCACTCTCTCCATATTCCGAACCAAAAATTCCACCTGAATTTTCAAACCGGACGCCCACCTCTCCGGCCATGAACTCGCTGCAGCAGGTATAAAGGCCGCCTTCTTCTCGGCTCCAGCCGGTGACTGGGGTCCCCATCACATCGGTACTCTCTACATCGGAGTAAAGACCGCACTGGAAGGGCAGCTCCCCCGGCCGCAAGGTCAAGGTAAAAGAACTGTCCGCCTCCTCATTTTCCCCCCAAATATTCAGCCACAGCAGGCTCCCGCTCCTGTCGTACAGGGCCGAGCCAGTGAGTGTGTAGCCCTGCCAAAACAGCATCCAGGGCAGATTTCCTGAATCGTTTTTTGGGTTTTCTACCTCCGGCTTGCCCTCTGGCCCCCAAAAGGTCCTTTGGATCTGCTCTTTTGTCAGTTCCTGGGAGAAAGAACCCTCTATCAGATACCGGGCCGGGGCGGCGTCCGCCGCCAATTCTCCGTCCACCCTCTGGTAGTTCACATAGGGAATACATGGCAGCATCATTTTTTCTCCGTCAGGCCCCTCTGCCACAGTGAACCCAGACGGGGGTTCCTCCCCAGGGCCGTAGGTGTCTTTGATCCCTGGATAGATGGCGTCGGCAGCCGTCTGTCCCCCTGGCGGGGCTGGTTGGGCCAAATGCCACACGCCCAGTCCCAGGGCCAAGGCACAGCAGGCCGCCAACGCCCCCCACCTGTGTCCCCACCTTGTCCGACTGGTGACTGCCCGGCCTGTTGACAGACTATTTTCCCCCAGGGCCAGGAGTCGTTTATGGGTTTCCTGGGAAATTTCCTGCCGTTCAAGATACGATTTGTAATATTTCATTTAAATTCTCCTTTTCGTTGTCCGCCCTTGCAGTCCTCTTCTGACTCCAGCAGCTTCTTCAGCCTTTGTCTGGCTCTGGTCAGACGGGAGCGGACTGTGCCCGGCCGCTGTCCGGTCATATGGGCAATCTCCCGAGTGGAGTATCCCGCATAGTAGAAAAGATGGATGACCGTTCGGTCCTCCGGGGGGAGAGAAAACAGCTCCTCCAGCTCTGCCCTCTCCTCCAGGGCGGGGGCGGGCAGCGTGTCCGGCAGGGGGCCCACCCGCCGCCAAGCGAGTCTAAGGCGGCTCTTACAGCCGTTGACCAGCACCCGCATCAGCCAGGCGTCCGGACGATCCAGGTCCGCCGGGGCTTTTTCCAAAAATACCAGAAAGGCATCCTGCACCGCGTCCTCCGCCTCCTGAGAATCACCCAGAATGGCCAGCGCTGCCCGATACAGGCGGTTTTCGTTGTCTGTGACTAGGGCTTCCCAATCCACCGGCCGGTTGGATATATGGGGCATAGGGCCACCTCCTTTCGTAAATTTAGACGTTTTAACAGGGCATTTTGCTGCACGGCGGTAAAAATATTTGAAAAAAGAGCCGCCCATCGGGCGGCTCCCACACTGTTTTTAAAAGATAATATCCCGGCTGATCTCAGCCAGGGAGTGGACACCGCACATGGCCATGGTGTCCTCCAGCTCTCCCTTCAGCTTCCGCGTCAGCGCCTTGACGCCCTCAATCCCACCGCCGTAGACCGCGGTGACATAGGGCCGGGCCAGAATGACCGCGTCAGCCCCCAGGGCCAGCGCCTTGCACACATCCACGCCAGTGCGGATGCCGCCGTCCACCAGGACTGTCATCTGGCCTTTTACCGCATCCGCAATGGCAGGCAGGACGGCCGCGGTGGCGGGAACTCCATCCAGCACACGTCCTCCATGGTTGGACACCACAATACCAGCGGCGCCCGCCTCCAGGGCTTTTCTGGCTCCCTTGACGGTCATGACACCCTTGATGAGAAAGGGCACGCCCGCATAGTCGATGATCTCTCGAAGCTCTGCCACCGTCTTGGAGCCCGCCGGCGGGGTCAACCCCTTCAGGAAGGGCAGTCCCGCGGCGTCGATGTCCATGGCAAATACTTTGGCGCCGGAGGCCTTGGCGTCATCCAGCTTGGCAAAAATGGTATCCCGGTCCCAGGGCTTGACAGTGGGGATCCCCTTCCCGCCGTTCTGTCCAATGGCCTTGGCGGCCCCGGCAAAGACCTCCGGGTCTGCCCCATCTCCGGTAAAGGCGGCGATCCCCGCCTGGGCACAGCCGGGGACCAGGATGTCGTTGTAGGCCAAGTCGGTGAGCTTGTCCCCGTAGTGGAGCTTGACCGCGCCCACTGGGCCGGCAAAGACAGGCAGCTCATACCTCTGGCCGAAAAAGGTATAGCTAGTGTCTACCGGCTGGTTGACTGTGATGGTATCCATATTCAGACAGATGTCCTGCCATGCCTCGTAGTTTCGGATGGCCACAGTGCCGCTGCCCTTTGCTCCGGGGCCCGGCATGGTATTCTTACAGGCCCGGCCATTGCATACGGGGCAGGCTTTACAGTATGGGCCGCTGCAGGTGCGGGCTGCCTCCAGTATCTCTTGATAGGTCATAAAAAACCCCTCCTCACTTTTCTCTCCCAATCATACCGTTCTCCCGGTCATTCGTCAAGAAAAAGTGGAAGGGGTCCGTAATTACAGGCCGGTCTGGGCCTTGGTCAGCTCCTCTGCGATGTTGAGCACATGGTCGCCAATGCGTTCAAAGTCGGTGAGCAGCTCGGAGTAGAGGATGCATGCCTCCTGGTTGCAGGTGCCCTCCTTCATTCGCTGCAGCTGACCGCGGCGGAAGCTGTCGGTCATATCATCGATCTTCTGCTCCATCTGGGCCACCTCGGACAGCCACTGAGGCTGACCGGCCTGGTAGTGGAGCAGGGCGGAGATGGCCTCCAGAGAGATGTCACGCATAGCACTGATCTCACTCTGGGCTGTTTCGGAGAAGGAGATATTTTTGCCCACCAGCATCCGGGTATAGCCAGCCAGATTGTCCGCGTGGTCGCCAATACGCTCGATGTTGCCAGAGATGGTGAAGAAGCTGCTGACCACAGCGGAGCCTTGCTCGTTGGTTTCAATAGAAATCAGGTGAGACACATAGCGGGAGATCTCCCGGTTCAAAAAGTCGATATACTCCTCCCGCTGCTCCACCTGGACCAGCTGCTCCTGATCCCGGGCCAGTACGGCCCGGAAGCTGTCCGCCACGTTGTCCCGTGCCATGGACAGCATCCGGTTGAGCTCGTTGCGCAGTTGATCGATGACAATGGCAGATACACCCAGGCCGCCCTCTTTGCCTCCGGCTTGGATGGGGGTGAGATAGGCCAGGGTCATGCTCTCCTGGTCTTCGGTCTCCACAGCCTGGTCGGGTAGGATGCGGATAGCCAGCTTGGCCAGATAATTGCCCAGAGGAAGCAGGACCAGGGTAGTCGTGATGTTAAAGACAGTATGGGTCATGGCGATTTGAGCCATGGGGTCAGTGGGGATCAGATGGGACAAGGTCCTGCCCACCTCACCCGGAAGAACTAAGGTGCCTTCTACCACGGCAGCGATAGGAAAGAGAACGAACAGAGTGGTAAAGATCGCGGTGCCAATCAGGTTGAACATCAAGTGGATAAGAGTAGCCCGCTTGGCATTCCGGTTGGTACCGATGGCTGCCAGCACGGCGGTGATACAGGTGCCGATGTTCTGGCCGAACAGGACAAAAACTGAGCTGGCATAGCTGATCACGCCGCTGCTGGCCAGAGCCTGGAGGATACCCACCGAGGCGGAGGAGGACTGGATGACGGCAGTAAAGGCCGCGCCGGCCAGGATTCCCAACAGAGGATTAGAGAAGGTGGACATGATACGGATAAAGGGTTCGGAATCCCGCAATGGAGACATGGAGGAGCTCATCATGCCCATTCCGATAAACAACACGCCCAACCCGGCCAGGATCTGGCCGATGTGCTGGAGCTTCGGCTCCTTGATAAAGACCATCAGCACCACGCCCACAAAGGCAAACATAGGGGCCAGCTCACCCACATCCAGGGCAATGAGCAGGCCGGTAACCGTGGTACCAATGTTGGCGCCCATGATGATCCAGACCGCCTGGCCCAGAGTCATCATCCCGGCGTTTACAAAGCCTACCACCATCACTGTGGTAGCGGAGGAGGACTGGATGACAGCGGTGATGGCCGCACCCACCAGCACGCCCAAAAAGCGGTTGGCGGTAAGCCGCTCCAGAATACTCTTCATCCGTGCGCCGGCGGCAGCCTCCAGGCCGGAACTCATCATCTGCATCCCATGCAAAAACAATGCCAAGCCGCCCAGCAGCCCCAATATTTCTGAAATGCCCATCTCTTTCTTCCCTTTCTCTCGCAGCCCTTCCCGGCAAGAAAAAAGACACAGCCCGCGCCTGAATGTTCAGGAGCAGGTCATGCCTCATATCCTCTTCCTCCGCTGATCTGGTACCAGTCGGCTGGCTGCATCATGACGATTTCCTCTTAGTCTTTCAATTTTTGGCAGTATTTATTATAAAATCCCCCGTGTCAACCGTCAACAGATTTAACACAGGTTTAACATTTCTTTACGAAAAAGAGACGCATCCTTTTTGAGTATGCCATAGGCAAGAATTTTCTTGACTTTTTTTGCGGGACCGATATCATGGTATCCATACCATATATCCAAATGGAGGGGGATCTCAGGATGATCCAAGTCATTTTATGGGATATCGACGGCACACTGCTGGATTTCGGCTTGGCAGAGAAGGCGGCGATCCGGGCCTGCTTTATCCGCTTCGGCCTGGGGGAATGCCCTGACGATATGCTGGCCCGATACTCGTCTATCAACCAGAAATATTGGAATGCCCTGGAGCGGGGAGAGTTGACCAAGCCCCAGGTACTGTCCGGCCGCTTCCAGGAGTTTTTCCAGTCAGAGGGCATCGAGTTCTCCGATATCGAGGGGTTTAACCACGCCTATCAGATTCAGCTGGGAGAAACCGTGGTCTTTCGGGATCACGGCTATGAGCTGGTCAGGGACCTGAAGGGCCAGGTCAGGCAGTATGCCGTTACCAATGGCACTGCCGTCGCCCAGCAGCGGAAGCTGGACAAGTCAGGGCTCATCCGGCTGTTTGACGGGGTGTTCATCTCTGAGCAGGTAGGGGCCGAAAAGCCCAGCCCAGATTTTTTCCGGGCGGTATTTAACCATGTCGGCCCCATCGCCCCAGAGGAGGTCCTGATCGTGGGGGATTCTCTGACCAGCGATATTCAGGGGGGCAATAACGCCGGTATTCTGTGCTGCTGGTACGACCCAGAGGACCGCCCTCTGCCCCAGGGACTCACGGTCCACTACCACATCCAGGACTTGAACCAGGTGAGAGAGATTCTGACGTTGTCCCTGTAAAAAAGAGCCGCTCATGGACTCCCATGAGCGGTTCTTCTCTCTGGCTGTTGCGAAAAATCTTACTCGGCCTTCTGGCTCTCCAGATACTCGTCATAGGTGGTCTTCCGGTCGATGAGCTTTCCATCGGCAGTGAAGTCAAAGACTCGGTTACATACCGTTTGGATGAGCTGGTGGTCGTGGGAGGCTACGAGCACGTTGCATTTCACGGCCTCCAGTCCCTTGTTCAGGGCGGCGATGGACTCCAGGTCCAGGTGGTTGGTGGGCTGGTCCAGCAGGAGGACGTTGGCCCCAGAGAGCATCATCCGGGACAGCATACAGCGCACCTTCTCACCGCCGGAGAGGACCTTCACCGGCTTGTATACCTCGTCCCCGGAGAAGAGCATCCGGCCCAGGAAGCCCCGGAGGTACTGCTCCTGGGGATCGGGGGAGAACTGGCGCAGCCACTGGACCAGGTTGTCGTCGTTGTCCTGGAAGTAGGGGGTGTTATCCTTGGGGAAGTAGGAGAAAGTGGCGGTCTGTCCCCACTTCACAGTGCCCTCGTCTGGCTCCATTTCTCCGGCCAGGATCTTGAACAGGGCGGTGTGGGCGTTCTCGTTGTCGCCCACAAAGGCGATCTTGTCCCCGTGGCCTACGATGAAGGACACCTTGTCCAGCACCTTTACCCCGTCAATGGTCTTGGATACATCGGTGACAAAGAGGATATCCTTGCCCACCTCTCGGTCGGGAGAGAAGGCCACCCAGGGATAACGGCGGGAAGAGGCAGGCATCTCCTCCACCGTCAGCTTATCCAGCAGCTTCCGTCGTGCGGTGGCCTGCTTGCTTTTGGACTTGTTGGCGGAGAAGCGGGAGATGAAGTCCTGCAGCTCCTTGATTTTCTCCTCGTTGCGCTTGTTTTGATTCTTAATCAGCTGCTGCACCAGCTGGGAGGACTCATACCAGAAGTCGTAGTTGCCCACATACATCTTAATCTTGTTATAGTCGATGTCCACGATGTGGGTACATACAGTGTTCAGGAAATGGCGGTCATGGGATACCACAATAACCGTGCCTTCAAAGTCCAGCAGGAAGTCTTCCAACCAGTTGACCGCGTCAATGTCCAGGTTGTTGGTGGGCTCGTCCATCATCAGCAGATCGGGATTACCAAACAGGGCCTGGGCCAGCAGCACCTTCACCTTCAGCCGGGGGTCCAGAGTGGCCATGTCGTTGTAGTGCAGCTCCGTACCGATACCCAGCCCCTGGAGGATGCGGCTGGCGTCTGATTCCGCCTCCCAGCCCCCCAGCTCGGCGTACTCCTCCTCCAACTGGCAGGCCAGCATACCGTCCTCGTCGGTCATCTCCTCTTTGGCGTAGAGGGCCTCCTTCTCCTTGCCGATGTCGTACAGTCGCTGGTTGCCCATGATTACGGTGTCCATCACGTTGTAGGCGTCATAAGCATTCTGGTCCTGCTTGAGGACAGACATACGGATATTGGGCAGGATATTTACTTCTCCGGATGTGGAGTCCAGTTCACCGGACATAATCTTGAGAAAGGTAGATTTGCCAGCGCCGTTGGCCCCGATGATGCCATAACAGTTGCCCCGGAGGAATTGCAAGTCCACGTGAGAAAACAGCGGGGTGCCGCTGTAATTCAGGCTTAAATCGGTGACAGTGATCATGTCGTCTTCTGCTCCTTTTCCAAATCGTCAAAATTATCCGTATATCATCTTAACATATGCGCTCCAAAAAAGATAGCACCTTTTTGATCGAAATCGTAGGCTGATTGTGGGGACAACTGTGATACCTGACCGAAAAGGCCTAAAATGCTCTTTTGCCGCCGACGCACACTTTTTTCTCATTGGTCTACCAAATGTCTACCAAAAAAAGCGGGAAAGCGCTGGGAAACAGGGCTTTCCCGCTTTTCCATTTTCTGGGTGTCTACCAGATGTCTACCAAGGGCACTTTTTCTTTGGAAAAGCGCCCTTTTTTATTTGCTCTTAGCGGGTTTTCCTCACCTTTTTTGCTGTGCAAGGGGCGTTATAC
>CDZQ01021014.1_pt1 | contig 19528 bp, 24 predicted proteins | sample 554831 | NCBI WGS metagenome assembly CDZQ01 (sample SAMEA3182112, study PRJEB8094) | gut metagenome | biome: human; feature: gut; material: Stool; isolation source: human stools | place: Canada | collected 2013-05-06
GCCGAGTTCTTCTCCTTCGGCACCAACGACCTCACCCAGATGACCTTCGGCTTCAGCCGTGACGACGCCGGCAAGTTCCTGGGCGCCTACTATGACAACAAGATTTTCGAGAGCGATCCCTTCGCCCGTCTGGATCAGGACGGCGTGGGCAAGCTGGTGAAGATGGCTGCCAAGCTGGGCCGCGAGACCCGCCCCGACATCAAGCTGGGCATCTGCGGCGAGCACGGCGGCGATCCTTCCACCATCGAGTTCTGCCACAACGTGGGCCTCAACTACGTGAGCTGCTCGCCCTTCCGCGTGCCGATCGCGCGCCTGGCTGCTGCTCAGGCTGCTATTAAACAAAAGTAGGCTATCCTCCCGTTAGAGGAAAACTGAATAGACCTATTATATGTACGGTGAGAATGCCTGTCATTCTCACCGTATTCTTTTATCTCGACGGTTGCTTTGCCTTTACGTCCCTCAATGCAGCCGATGATAGCTTGTTTTGGTCCCGGTGCAAAGTTCAAATCCCAACGATAATGTCCGTTATCAATCGGCGTAATGCGGGAAACAAATTTATCAATCACGCTTTCGCTGATTTTAGGTTTTGAAAAGTCAAGGACTTCATTCAGTGCTGCTTCGATAGCGTCCATATCAAGCGCCTGTGCTGCTTCATCAGAAACGGCATTTAATTTGGCAAGTTCTTCGTTCAAAGCAGCGATTTCGATTTCTGCTTTGTGGCGTAAACCTTGAAATTGCTCCTTGGAAATTTCACCGTCAGCGCGCATAGCAACCAGGTTATCCATTCTCGCCGTTGTACGGGATAGTTTCCCTTGAATAGCCGAAATGGTGGCTCTGTTTTTATTAGCGTCGGATTGATAGCACTCTTGAAGTAGCTTATACGCTTCCGTGACAGCACTTTTTCTATCCGTCCAAATGGTTTCAAAAATATTTTTTGCCATTAAATTTGAATTTCCTATTTCCGATGTCGCAGAGGACGTAGCCGAGCCATACCGCTCTGTTGCTCAGAGCAAGGGCAAAAACTACACATTGGATATTCAAGAAGGCCTGTCTTACTGCGGGGACGAGAAAGCGATTCGCGAACTCATAGCGGCGCTCCTTGACAATGCGTTTAAGTATAGTTCCGATGGCGGCAGCATTTTAGCGAGCCTTGCAGCCGAAGGGAAAGGCATACGGTTCACAGTGGAAAATACCGTTACAGGCATCGGCCCAAAGCAGTTGGAGTTTTTTACCCAACGGTTTTACCGTAACGATACTTCCGACAAAATCAAGGGCTTTGGTATCGGGCTTTCCCTTGCGCAAGTGAATAGTATACAAAGGAAAACCGCATTTTTTGTCAGTACAAAGTCTCTTCCTTTCCACCAGAAGCTTCCACGATGGGATAAACATCAAACGGCTCATCATGGATATCCAGGTAAGCCATATAGAAATGGGCGTTATCGCCACGCAGGCGCAGACAGTTCTTGGAACCCGAGAGCGGCGTCAACCAGTCCTGGGGTTGATCCACGTCAAAATGCAGCGTCAGCGGATTCGGAGCCCCCAAAGCACCATACAGCAGCGGCCCGCGTGTCAGCGCCCAGCGTGTTTTTCCAGGGATCTCTTCGCCGCCTGAATAGCGGTGCATCTGCAGCGGCATAGCAAAATCAAGCGTAAACTTTGCTCCGGCACGCACTTGCTGGTAAATCTCGTATCGTGAACTGCCCTCTCCCGCCCAGCGTGGAATGCGCAGCCGCAGACAGAAAGGACGCTGTGCTTCAAGGATGTGAACACATACCCGACCGCCGTCAGGCATATCCGTCTCCACGCGCAGGCGCACGCCATTTGGTAAGGAAGCCTCACTGGAAGCATAGATATCACAACTGACCATGTCCTGCGTGTAGGTGTAGAGAAACTGCGGAAGAAGGGCGCAAAGGCGTGTGCCCATGGCAGCGCAGCATGTAGCGGGGTCCAGATAGCGCCAGTCCTTGGTGCGCTGTAGATAATTCAAATAGTGATAGCCGATATCGCCCACCTGCGCAGCCAGGAGCACATTATACAACGAGTTTTCCATTTCATCCACATAATGGGGATTGTCGGGCTCCAGGCGGTGCATACGCTGATTCAGCAGCACCCAGAAATTCGTAGAGCACAGTTCGTTATAATGATGTTCCGGAGAGAGCCAGTTGCAACCGGGATAATAGGTATCATTCTCGCACATGTTGATACCACCACCCACGTGCTGCCATTTATCCTCATACATTTCCAGTGCAGCGCGGACTGCGTCCAGATACAGCGTTCTGCCGGTAAAGCGATATAGATCACAGTATCCTTCCAGGGTGGTCAGCAATGTCGAGTGCGGATGGTTTCCAGGATGATCGTAAATGGCCCGCTGATTCCTCTCTATAAGCTGTTTTAGCCACCAATCCTCCTGATAATAACGGATGGCTGTTTGAATATCCTCTTCTCGTCCTACAGGGGAATCATATAGTCGAGTGTTTGCCAGAATGCCCTGAAAACCCAGGTTCATATCCTTTACATAGGGCAACACTTCACATTGATTAAAGTGATCGCCCATTCTCCGTGCCAGATGAAATCCCATTTCTTCTCCGGCGTAGCCGGCATCCAGCAGGCCAAATGTCAGCCAGGCACGCGTGTAATTGGGATATTCCTTTGTTTGAAACGTTTTTCGATCAACCGGTACCAGGTAACCATCATCCTGCTGATACGTCTTAAGCTCATTCAGAAGGGCGCGGACGGTTGAGCGTAGCTGCAGATCCTCTTGCCATAGCAGGCTTGTACCAGCGCCCATCAAAAATTCGCCCACAGTTTGTCCGTGCAGATTGTTTTCAAAGTGTCCATCTCCGGCGGCATAAGGGGCGCCAGGGGCTGGCACGCCGGCATTTACGCGGAACCAATAAAGCATCCGGTCAATATCAAAGCGTTTCAAAAAAGCGATATTATTGTTGAATGCGCGCAGAAAGCGTCCGTCCAGCAATTTTACTCCCTTTACAGGCGCTTGCAAAAGATAGGGCACTTTTATCATAAACTATGCCTCCCGATAGCTGGTACGCTGAATAATCTGGTCTTGATAGCCCTTGTCCAGCTGAACAAAGTGACCGCTCCATCCCCATACGCGCACAATCAGATCCTGATGGTCCTGGGGATTCTTCTGGGCATCAAGAAGCGTTTCGCGGTTTACAGCGTTGAGCTGCATCTGATGTCCACCCATCTGGATAAAGGATCGCACAAGCATGGCCACCTTCTCCATGCCCTCTGCATTTTTGAATACCGTGTCATCCAGCTCCAGTGTGAGAGGACCGCCATTGCACACCTTGAGCAGGCCAGGCCGTGTCATGGCGGAAATGACAGACAGCGGCCCGGCGTCCCGCAGCTGCAAGGTCGGTGAAAAATTGGCGCTGAGCATTTGACCCGCGCTGCGGCCATCGCAGGTTGCGCCAAGCTCCCTTCCGTGCCACCAGTAATACATGGCGCTCCCAGTTCCGGGCCTAAAGCACCCGCCCCGCTCGTTCGTACGATGCGACCATGAGTGTGCAAAGGCTTCCAGCAGCGCATCCGCAACCGATTCGCATGACGCATCGCGCCCCAGTTTCGGCGCACGGGTCAAAAGCAGATTTTTCAATTCCACTTCATTTTCAAAGTTGTTTTGCAGTGCAGAGAGAAGCTGCTGCGGAGTACGCAGTTTTTTTTCAAAAATCAGCCAGCGCACTGCGCACAGTTGGTCTACCGCCGTAGCGAAGCCCGTTCCATGTATGCCGTAATTATTGTACTTTGCACCTTCACTTATATCGTGCGACCAATCGCTCATCAGCACGGACTGATAAGGCGCCGGTTCTATAAAGATCGGCCGCAAGCTGGCTTCCAGCTTATCCGCCCTATCGACTAGTTCCTGACCAACCGCCTCCATAAGTTCGTCAAAAGCACAGCACTGCGCCAGCTTTTTCTCAATGACATCATGCACAACCGTTGCCAGGCAAACCGCTCCGATATTGGGAATATCCATTCCCACGCCCGGAATGATAAATTCCCAGCAGGCAGCCACCGTATAATCCCGGGCATCCTCAAGCTGATATCCCAGCCGGGTCAGAGCAGGGATGACAACATCGTCATTCGAGTATTGCGGGAAACCCAGCCCCTGCCGGGTCAATTCTGTACAGCGCCGATACAGGGAAAGAGGGGTGTGTTTATCTACCCTTAGATTGATCTTGGGATCAATACGGCGGTTGTTAAGGCTTGCGGTAATGCAAAGATAGGTCAGATCATTGACTGCACACCGCCCTTCACGATCACACCCGCCCAGCATCAGGCTCTGGCCGTTGTCACCCTGCTGCATGCCGGTATACATGTCGCTATCCCGGTTGAAAGACAAGAAAAACTCCTGCAAAAGTTGCAGCGCCGTTTGTTCGGTCAGCCTTCCTGACTGTATATCCGCCTCATAAAAAGGATACATATACTGGTCAAAACGGCCAATGGTATTATGGTAAACGTTGCTGGCCCACAGGCACATATGCAGGATACGAAACATGTTTAGCGCCGTTTTCATATCCTTGGCTCCATAGCGTACAGCCTCAGAAAGCTCCGGATCTTCATACCGGTCTGCATAGGCAATCACCGCATCAATGGTTATGTCCCTGGCTTCACCGGTTCCACGGCGTCGCAGCAGCCCACCCTGCAACACGCCCGCCCAGTCACTGGAAAGGTTACATACCCGTCCCTGCTCATGGATGAAATGAGACGAATGCAATTCTTCCTTTTCACCTGGCAGATAGATATCAGGAAAGTCGGAAACGGTCCGCCAGCCATAAATCGTTTCACCGGGAAGATGCACAATCTCCTCTTCTTCCAAAAGCAGCTTCAGTCTCCGTGCCGCCCGTATATCCAATGCATCTTCGTGGCGCTGGATTTGCGCCGCCAACGCCGCATATCGTTCTTTTGTCAAAGAATGTCGCATGGAATACCTGCCTCCTTAAAGGGTTCTATGGGAATATTGGGTTTACGACTGACAGGGAACTGCGGTTGATAGTCCATGGATAATCCAGCGTATTTTGCCCCTGCAGCCGTATTGTAGGGAAGGAGCTCCACTTTTTCCAGCGCATGCGCCCCCTCCAACAGGTGTACGATTCCCTCCATCATAGCCGGATTGTCGTTAACCGTAGGAATGAGCGGAACACGAATGCGAAAAGGAATGCCGCTATGCACGAGCCAGCAAACATTATGCAGAATCATGGCATTGTCAACGCCGGTATAATACCTGTGAGCGGCCGGGTCCAACAATTTGATATCCTGAATCACCAGATCCATTTGCCGGGCTACTTGCTGATAGCTTTCAGCCGGAGCATAACCGCTTGTTTCGATACAGGCATGCATACCTGGCAGCAGTTTGCGCACAGCCAAGACAAATTTGGCCTGACTAAGCGCTTCCCCGCCTGAAAAGGTTATTCCCCCACCGTTGGCTGAGAGCAACGCGGCATGCCGGCTGATTCGCTGGGCGACCTCTTCAGCCGTCATATAGGTCCCTGCAATTCGAAGGCATCCGGCCGGACAGCGTAGCACGCATGCGCCGCACGAAGTGCAGGGATGTGTGCATTTGCACTGGCCGCAATGCTTGCATAGAGAAAGGGTACGTACCTGTTGAGGCTCAAAGGAAAGTCCTTCGGGATTATGACACCACTGACAACGCAGAGGGCATCCTTTGAGAAAAACCACACTTCGAATTCCCGGTCCATCATAAAGGGCAAATTCTTCTATATCAAATACCAGACCTTGCATGGCTGCCCCTTTCTGAAAATGACACCTCTTAATGAAAAATGAGTATTTACATCATAGCACATCGCCTTTATGATGAAAAGTTGAAATCCGCTGTTTTTCAAAAAAAGTATACTTAATAGTCAGCTTTGTGCATGCCTCTATTTATAAAAGCCAGTGAAGAGAGGCTGGAAAAGCCGCATAACAATAATGAAGCTTTACGCATGATACCCCCAACGCTCCTGCCTGTCACCAAATCGCCTTACAGGGCTTTAGGCGGTGGTAGTCTACCGGAGAAAACGCACCTACGCCTGTCGCAAGGACACCATGGAACGAATTTTCGCGGAAACCATAGCATTACACGTCCTGCTCTATGCTTTAATGCTAGGTAACCGCAACATGTATGAAGCAGTCCTTCCGTACCGCCGCCATTCAAGACACGAAACGCATGGAAAAGGCGTTTCGTTCTTTCTTTTTTCCCTTTGCCCGTGTTTTTAGGGGCTGCTTTTTCCTGGAATCAGCCCTTTGTTGGCAGTCTCAAAAGCGCGACAAACCGTCTTGGTCCTTTTTTGCGTCCCTCTGCCCGCCTGTTTCCCACAGGCAAGTTGCCTTCGGGGGATGCATATCCTTTCCAAAACGTTTGGAGGGGTCGTAAGGTGCATGATCGCATTCAGGAGCGTTGCATCCGCATCGGGCAGTATATCGCGGACACAGGCGCAACCGTGCGCGGAGCCGCACGTCATTTTGGGGTCAGCAAATCTTCCGTACACAAGGATGTAATAAAATAGAACGGTTCATATGGGCCATAAAATGAATTTATGGCCTTTTTATTTGCCGTTATTGACATTTATTTTATAGCTCATTCGCTATATAATACAAAAGGGCTTTTACTTCATAGCCTCTATTGCCCTTGCACCTTGAAAACTTCAAAAACATTACTCACGTAGCACCTTCACAAATCAACAAAGGAGGACTTTTATGATCGTAACCTTAAAAACCTTTACCCCCAACCCTCTTCAGGTAATTGAAGAGGCGGCATGTGAATGCTATCAATCAACCCCTGACCCTGACGGCAAGCATGTCTACCAATGTTATTTCAGTGGACACCGTAGTGTGCTTGAACATGTTTCTTTTACCTTCCGGGCCACTGGAATATCGCGGGCGTGTCTTGCTCAGCTTACCCGCCATCGTCTCGTGTCTTTTTCGGTTGAAAGCCAACGGTATGTAAACTATGAGCAAGGACTTCCCTTTCGGATGCCAGACTCAATTAAAAACAATCCGCAGGCATCTGATCGTTTTAGCAAGGCTATGGGATTGGCACACGCCGCATATGTTTCTCTTTTGGATGCTGGTATTCCAAAGGAAGACGCCAGGTTTGTCCTGCCCAATGCTACCACCTGCAATGTCACCTTTACCATGAATCTCCGTGAACTCATCCACATGTGCAACGAACGCCTCTGTTCGAGGGCGCAATGGGAAATCCGGGAGCTTGTTTCCGGAATGGTCGAAGAAGTAAACAAGGCCACTGGTAAAAAGTTTAGTTATATGCTCCAGCCCAAATGTTTGAGTAACCCCCTTCTCCCGCTTTGTGTGGAGGGAAAGCGCTCCTGCGGACGGGCCCCCACCGTCAGCCGATATATCGAAAGCGAACCAAAGGAGGAGCACTAATGGAAACTCTCAGAGAAAAATTCGTAGGAAACCTCACATATCCGGAAGCCTTCAAGCGTATCACCGATTCCATGGTTGACCTTTTTACCAAGAAAAACTCTGACTACGGCAGCTCGTTTGCATCTACATGGCAAAAACTTGGCCCCATTTCCGGCATTACACGAATCGCCGATAAATTCAACCGGTTATGTAATCTCGTTACCAACCCCAACGGACAGCAAATTAAAACTGAGAGCGTTGAGGACACGCTCTTAGATCTAGCAAACTACGCTGTACTGGCGCTCATTGAATTCAAAAAATCCAGTGGCGAATTTTACGTCGTGGAATGAGCAGGAGCCCGGAATGTTTTTCTCCCGTGCGCCTCCCTTTTTCCATATGTATCCATGATGACTAAAACTCTATCATAAAAGAAAGGATGAATTATGGCTAATATTCTATATACTTCTCATTGCCCAATGTGCATGGTAGTCGAACACAAGCTGAAAGAAAGCAATATTCCTTATGAGGTATGCGATCTGCGCGCTTCCCCTTCTGACGTGCTCATGCTGGAACAACATGGGATCAAGTCGCTTCCTGTTATGCGAACTCTGTCTGAAGACGGAGACGAGCGGTTTATGACACCCTATGAAATCCTGAATTGGATTCTTGAACAAGCCAAAAAGCAGGACAAAGGGGTGAAGTAAGTTGAAACAGGTCGAAAAATACGCTAAATATCAACCTTATCTGGACTTTATCGAACGCTACAAGAACGCCGACAACGCAGCTGACGGAAGTGAGCGCGACGCAAACGCCAACGTTGAGAATAAAAACATCACCACCATGGAGGGTGAGCTGTTCAAAGGAGATTTCATTGGTGTCAACCGCCTTGCCATGTGGCAAAAAATCAAGGAACTCTACGATGAAGGACTGGCAGAAGAATATCTTCGTCAATTGGAAGAACACGAGATTTATCGTCACGATGAAACAGCTCTAAAGCCTTATTGCGTCTCCATCACAATGTACCCCTTCCTGTTCGGTGGCATCACCTCCATCGGAGGTTTGTCGGACGCTCCTACAAATATCCATTCCTATACTGGCGGTGTCGTTAATTTAGTATTTGCTATTGCTTCTCAGTTTGCTGGTGCGGTCAGCACGCCTGAGTTCTTGCCATATTTTGATTACTTTCTGCGCAAAGAATATGGCGACGACTATTATCTTCGCGCCGATGAAGTTGTTGATCTTTCTTTGAAAAAGCGTACCATCCGCAAGGTAGTTGAAGACCTGTTCCAACAGGCTGTGTATTCTCTCAATCAACCCGCAGCCGCAAGGAATTTTCAATGCGTTAGAGAGGACACCACTCAGCTCTGGACGCCGCGGGGATTCAAGTATTTGTCTGAACTGAAAGAGGGAGACACCTGTTTTGTCTGGCAGGATGGCAAGATTTCCGAACAACCCATCAAGCACTTGAACGTGTATAACTATGAAGGGGAAATGATTCAGTTCAGAGGAGAAGATGGCTACCAGCAGACAGTAACTCCCAACCATAGGGTTGTCTACAAGTCTGACGAAACGGATGGATGGACAATTAAGGAAGCAAAAGACATCGAACATCATTTGAATAAAGTGTCGATGCCTATTGCCGGGCAGCTGGAGCGGGAAGGTGTAGATATTTCCGACAACATGCTAAGGCTCTGTGTTTACACGCTTATGCATGGCCTTACTAGAGGCGCTAGAGTCAAATCTCCCGCCCTTGATTTTATCATGGTGTCTAATACCTCTCTTCTAAATGAAATCAAAACTGCGTTACAAGAAGAAAAACTTGTGTATACCGAAAAAGAGCATTTTATCCACTTGCTTGAAAGCAGTTTAAGCAGTATAACATTGAGCAAAAAAAGTTCTGCCGATATTCTTTCCCTTTTGAACAATACAAAGGAACAAATCCCAGAGTGGTTTTCACAACTTTCTCCCCGACAAGCACAAATCGTGCTGGATTGTTGGAATAAAACAGACGCAGAACACCTTCTCAGTTGTCATAACGAAGAAACCGCCGACGCCCTTCAGCAAGTCTGTATGATTGCTGGCCTTGGTTCTTCTATCGTATACAGAGGCGGGACACCTTATATTCAGACCTTCGCCCGCCCCTGCAAAAGAGTTGATTCTTCTTCCCGTATTTTCTACAAGGGCAGAGTCTGGTGCCCCACCACAGACGCGGGAATCGTCATCTTCCGCGAGGAAAACAAAACTCCTTATGTGTCCGGCAATTCTGTATTCTGGAATATCGCTTACTATGACGAACCTTATTTTAAAGGTTTGTTCCAGGATTTTGTATTCCCTGACGGAAGCCCCATGATCTGGGAGTCCACGAGCTGGTTGCAGGAAACCTTTATGAACTGGTTCAATGAAGAGCGGAAGAAGAAGATTCTTACCTTCCCTGTTGAAAGCATCAGCCTTCTGCACAACGGCAAAGAGTTCATGGACCCCTACTGGAAAGAAAAAACAGCCGAAATGTGGGCGAAAGGCCATAGCTTCTTCTGTTATACCAGTGATAGCGTTGATAGTTTGTCATCATGCTGTTTCTCGCCTGACACCAAGGTTCTGGCAAAGAGCAGTTCTGGCGTGTTCTTCGGTCCAATCAGAGATCTTCACAACATGAAGTACACTGGCAATAAAGAGAACCTTTGTGTGTATCATAACGGTAGCTGGGCTTCTGCAAAAACAATCAAGCTCCCTGCTCGCCCCATGTATTCAATTAAAACGGCAAACGGGAAAACGGTGTGCGCTACTGACAACCATCTTTTCCCAACCTTGCGTGGAGACGTTCCCGCAGAATCTTTGACAACAGACGATTATCTTCTTTTTAATACCCTTGCATTGGACGCAGTTCCTGAAAAAGATGAAAAACTGTCTTACAACCAAGGATTCTTGATCGGTATGTATCTGGGAGATGGAAGCATTGACGCCCATGGTCCCTATCAGAAATCAGTCATGTTTTCTCTTAACAAAGAAAAGTTCCAGTCATGTATTTCATATATGAATGAAGCTCTTTCCGAAATTGTGCACGGGGAAAAATTCTCTGTGTATAAAATTGTCAACAACGTGGTTCCGGTTAGTTATTATGGAGACATTCTGGCTGATTTTATTCAGCGTTTTGTAAGTGGACGATATGCTAACGAAAAGCATCTTCTCCCTGAAACCTTTCTTCAGTCTCAATTATTCCGCAAAGGTATCCTGGATGGTTTTTATGCTACAGATGGTGGGAACTCCAATCGGATTTATACCACTTCCCAAAAACTCTCAGAGGATATTGAATGCCTTTGCGCTACGCTCGGCTTGAATACATCTGTTTCCATTACTGATCGTACTGACGAACCTGTTGTTATTCGTGGGGAAACTTATTCCCGTAACTTCCCATTGTACTGCATTCGTTGGTACTCTCCAAAAAACAAACGTAGCATGAAAGGGATTTTCCGAATTGTCAACAACGGTATGTATTTCCGCGTAACCGACATCCGCCCAGTTGAAGACTACCCACATGATTCCGTTTACTGTTTCGAGATGGATAACCAGGACGAACCTTACTTCACCCTCCCCAATGGTATGATCACCCATAATTGCCGGCTTCGCAACGAAATGCAGAAAAATACTTTCTCCTTTACCCTCGGTGCGGGCGGCGTTTCCACTGGTAGCAAGTGTGTCATGACCATGAACATAAATCGCCTTGTGCAAAACGCCATAAGAGACAACATCCCTATCGAGGAAGCTGTCGCCGCTCAAACTGAAAAACTCCACAAATACCTTTTGGCCTTTAATGAAATTCTCAAAGAGAACCTCGTAAAACACATGCTCCCAATCTATGAGGCGGGCTTCATCAGCCTTGACAAGCAATACCTGACCATCGGGATCAACGGCTTTGTTGAGGGCGCGGAGTTCCTGGGCATCGAAATTTCCCCGGATAATCCTGAATATATCAGCTATGGCCAGAAGATTCTTAAACCAATCTATCTTCTCAACAAGCGTGATAAAGATCCACAAAATGGGATCATGTTCAATACCGAATTTGTCCCCGCAGAAAATCTCGGTGTCAAATTCGCCAAGTGGGATAAACGCGATGGTTATTTCGTGCCTCGTGACTGTTATAATTCCTATTTTTATCTCGTAGAGGACGAAACAAAAAACGTCCTTGATAAATTCAAAATGAGTGGCAAGCAATTCACGCAATACCTCGATGGCGGGTCTGCTTACCACTGCAACCTTAGCGAGCATCTTTCCAAAGATCAATATCTCAAGATGCTCGATGCCGCAATGATAACCGGCTGCCCGTATTTTACCTTCAATATCCCCAATACCATCTGCAATGATTGCGGACATATTGACAAGCATTGCCTGAATGAATGTCCCGCCTGCGGCAGTAAAAATCTTGATTATGCCACTCGCGTCATTGGGTATCTCAAAAGGGTGTCGTGCTTCTCGAAAGCCCGCAGGGAAGAAGCAAAGAAGAGGGCCTATATCCATGGTTAAATACGATGGATATGATATCACCTTTCAGGAAGTTCCCAACGAAGTCTCCCTTGTTTTCAACATTACAAACTGTCAGGGAACCTGTGAAGGATGTCATTCTCCGTGGCTGCGGGGCGACTATGGTCGCCCCCTCCATGGGGATCTTGAATCCCTTATCCAAAAATACAAGGGCCTGATTACCTGTGTTTGTTTCATGGGAGAAGGTAATGATGTAGAATCTCTCGTTTCGTGCGTACAAATAGTAAGGAATGCCGGCCTAAAAACCTGTATTTACTCTGGCCGTGATGAAAATACATGGGCGCTTTATCACACTGATTATTTCAAGTTCGGAAGTTACCAGCCTGACAAGGGCGGCCTGGACAAAGCCGATACAACCAACCAAAAATTTCTTTTTTATTCAGACCCAACTGGAGAAACTCCTCCCAAAGACATCACCAGCTTATTCAAAAAGAAAGGAAAGTAATACCATGAACCAACCGGCACACATTCCGGGAACCAAATTCCCTGTCAACCCAGACATCACAGTGTATACCCCTCCTGCATATGATATGTCGAACGATCCTTTATATATTGATCGCTTGCCGCTTCCCTCATATGATGAATCCACTTCTTCCCGTCATCCGGGAGTGGTAAAATCCATTGCTGAGAATCTGAGAGAAGAAAACTACCATACCTTTACAGCTCTTCCTTATGCCTTTAGGGATATCGTGAACCATACTCCTCTTACACGCAAAGAAAGGAAACGTCTTTTGTGCCGTCTCTGTAAAGCGCTGTATAACCATGATATACTTCATGGAAATTGAAAAGGAGTGTTATTCTTTAATGATGTCGAATATTATTCTGAACCCCGATACGGAATACGCCAAAAAAAAGAAAAAGCTCATTAAGAAAAACAATGGATTTTGCATCGGAGAGCCACATGTAGAAGAATGGCGTTGTCCCTGTAAATCCTTCCGCGAAAAACAAACCAGCGGATGGTGCGGCGAAGGTTTATACTACAAAGAAATCACAACCGAGAAAGGAGAAACCCACTGATATGACATCTTCTGAAAGTAAAGAAAAAGTCATTTGCATCAAATATCACGACAATGCGCTTACCCCCCTCGAAGCCATCACCATTGGCGACTGGATTGATCTTCGCTCCGCTGAAACCATCCAGTTAAAAGCCGGCGAGTTTTATCTTCTCTCCCTGGGCGTCTCCATGCACCTGCCGGAAGGTTATGAGGCGCACATAGCGCCGCGTAGTTCTACTTTCAAAAACTGGGGAATCCTTCAAACCAATTCCGTCGGAGTTGTAGATCAGTCTTATTGTGGTGACAATGATATCTGGAAAATGCCCATCCTTGCCACCCGTGATACCACAATCAATTTCAATGATCGCGTATGCCAGTTCCGTATCATGAAAAAAATGCCGAAAGTTCGTTTTGTGGAACTTGCGCATCTTGAAGGCCCTGATCGGGGTGGGTTCGGAAGCACTGGCAAATGAATAAATAAAAAAAGAGGAGCCTTCCCTTTTGGGGTTGGCTCCTCTTTTTTTATTCAAAAACAAGACTTGGTAGGGCGACACTCCCGCATCTCCAACGAGGGCGACGGCTGCCCGTTCCGTCCTCAAATCCCATTTTTGCTAAAAAGGCGCGGAAGATCACGTCTCCGCACCTGCGTGTTTTCGTTCAGCCGCAAAGCAGCCTATCCAAGTAGTGGTTCCCACGCAACCCCCGCAGAGCTCCACCAGACGCACCGCAACTCGGAACGGCACCGGCTTCATCGCCCAAAATAACATCGAGTGTTATTCAGTAATTGTTTTTCTTTGCTCCTCTTCAAACTTCTTTTCCATTGCTCTCTGAACAATATTGCACAAGATTTCAGAAAACACTTTGTAAAATTCTTCTTTTCCTAATAATCCTATCATCGACAAATGCAGCGTCCTGATATCTCGACCTGTTGCAAATATGTAAGGATGTCCAATATAGTGCCTAAAACAAATATCGAATTGTTGTTTTGTATAGCTTTTTGAACATTCTCCACACAAAGCTTGAATTGCCAGCAATCTGAGTTCTTCCATGTCTCTCATCATGGTCGAACTCAATTCTCTGTCGGTTTCTCCAATTTTTCTGATAAACCGTCTTATATCAGGGGGCTCACATCTGTCTTCTTTTCCTCTTGTTTGTTCAAACCATTCTCTGTACAGCCGCATCAAAGGGGTGTCTTCTGCAAATGTATTACCGTGCCTATCACCTGCTTCTTCTTCTTTTTCAGCGCTAGACTGGTCCTTTGTTCCGCCCTGTTTGGTTTTTTCTGTTTTAAGGCTGCCGGGATCGTTTTTTGTATTGGCGGCTTTCTTGGTTTCTGTTTTCTGTTTTGTTTTTCCAGCACCCTCTTTTCCTATGCGCGCAACGATCTCTCTCAGCGTTTCCGGGGGAGCGCAACACATCTTCTTCGTGTCCCTGTTGAAATAAGTCATTTCTGCAATGATCCAAACCGTATTGAACTCTACCATTTTGGGATGATATGCACAAGGTAGGCTATACGCCTCGAGAACGTCGGCGATTGCGTCGCGCACTTTGAAAAAACCGACTTCTCTTCTAATATATTCATCTATGCAAGCATATGCCTGCGCAATAGCAAACTGTCTTGTCTTTTGGAAACGCTCCTTTGCTTTTCTCACGGCTGTTATCTTTTTCTGGTTTTTTCTACCACCTGTGCCTTTTGGGGGAGGGCAGTTTTCTTCTTTCCATTTTCCCTCATACTCAATCGTCGCCCATGTCCCCCAGCTCCCTTGTGGGACTGGACGCCCTGTTCTCCACCCCATAACATTGACGCTCCTTTGTTTTATAGTTGTTATGCAACTCTATTTTTCACTACCCCTAGTATAAAGCATACCAGCATTCTCGTCAAATGAAAAGACGGCGGCTCTGGGTGGAGCGCCTCTCCCCGCGAGCCGCCTGCCTCTGCCATCCCGGATTCAGTTTGCTTCTACATTCGCTACGTCCTTTTCTGTCATTTCCATTGTCTCTGTGGTTTCCACTGTGTGCCCCATCTGCTCACAGAACGCCTTGATCAGGATATCAATCACATCCCACTGTGTTTCTGTCAACTCAATATGATAAGCAGCAAGCAGTTCGTTTAACCTGTCCATACAATACTGCTTGCGTTCATCCTTGGAAATCTCATCGTTATACCATGCATTTTCAGCCGCAAGCACGGCCTTATTCACCAGATCCATAATCAGATTGATTAAATCAAGCGTCTTGAGATCGGTCACATCCGCCAGGGTGTCAATAACTTTGGACAGAGTTTCTACAATATTTGTAATTACGCTCATTTGCGGAGCATTCAAAACGCCTTTCTTTGCCAACCAGTAGAAAACAAGAATTACTCCAAAAAACGCAGCCACTACAGCCAGAACATAATACCACTCCATAATATCCCTCCTTCTAATTGTTATCCAACAGAGTCTTTATTGTTGGCAGGTTTTGTAACAGCCGGACACGCGCTCTTTCCTTTGAACACATTCTCCACGCCGCCTTTTACAATAACTGCCGCGAAGATTGTCGTGTACACCGGCACGCTGATTTCAAATACCTGCCTCGCAGCTCCAGCAGAGCAAAAGAATGTTTCTGCTATTATCGTAACTGCGATGTGAGCGAAAAACCCCCACATAAAAATAATAAACATCCGTTTTGAAAATTCTTTGTCGGATGTTTTAGGCCATTCTGTTATGCAATTTTCTTCTTTGCTGTCTAGCTCTTTATTGTTTATCCGCAAGCTCATATACAATGTTTTCCTTTTTTTCAAGTACACTGATCCGGCCTTCGTGATTCGCAATCTGTTTATCCTGTTTTCCCTCGTGCTCCCACAGGCGCTTATGGCTTTCATGGCTTTCTTTTTTGTGGTCTGCGATATCTAATGTATTTTTGTTCACATCTCCTCTAAGATCACCAAGCGCAACTGTAAGCGTCGTAATGGAAGTATTTAGCTTTAGCAACGGGCCGCCTATTGTCACACCTAAACCAACCAATGCGATGATTACCGTAATCACTGTCCATTCATTCATGCGTCTACCTCCAGAAAGGCGTTCATCATGTATGCGCGTCTCATATATCCGTCAGAGCATATTGCAACGATCAGAGACCAGTCTTTTTCTCTTTTTTCTACCCGTACACGAGCCTGAGGATTAACCAACCAATAGACAGACTCCTGCTGACTGGGGGATTTCCTCAATTTTACCGGATAACCGTTCGGAGAAACGACTGTCGCATATTTTTCTTTGGAGGAAGAAGACGGAACACCGATAGATAAATTATTGTCGTTTTCTTCGCTTGCCTCCTGATTGCCAGCTTCATTATCACTTTCACCTTCGGATGTATCACCAACGCCATAATCTATCCATTGCGGGAATCCGATCATATTCCATCCACCATTAGGAATCGTTTTACCAGTAAATTTGCTTTCTGCAACACACCCGCGAGATGCGCTTGCGTGTATCGCGCACCCTTCCAGAACAACACCCATGTGATTGGCATCTCCATAACCATCTCCACGATATTGTTCCGGCGCCCCAGAATCATTGGGATCTACAATAAATACCCACGCTCCAACAGGTACACTTCCGTATTTTTCAGTACACTCTTCCGGAGTTCCCCTCCAAACACAGGCTCGATAATGAGAATTGCTTCCAGAAAGATTACATTCACTCTTGGGGACACCACATTCATGGAGCAAATATTCACATAATCCCTGACAGTCCATGCCAGAAAGCGTATCTCCCCCCTTTACGTATGGAATATAAACCCCATCGCGTACCTTGGCAAGTAATTCCTCTCCCTTTTGTGCGTAATCCAAATTAGAAATTTTAGTCACTTATTTCACCTCTCTTTTAATTCTATGGTAGCTTATACGTGTCTCCATCCCGTCCAGCTGCGCCGCCGTCAGTTCCGGCATTCGCCCGCAAAGGGCAGCGATACGTCCGTTCATACCGCCGCCCCCTTTCGGACGTAGCTTAGGCCACGCGCTTCCAGCGGGCCACGGCCAGCGACGGCTGCATGTTGTTGTGCGCTGCGTTTCCGCCTGTGTATGCAATTAAAATCGTAGATTCGGCAAAAGGCTTTACGCTTGTGCCGAAAGACAGGTAACTTTCGTTCGGATAGGTGCCATCTTTGCCCATTTGCATATGTATATCGCCATCCGAACCCGCTTGTTGTATTTGGTGATTGTGGCTGGGCATTTCGCCTGTAGTCAGCACATGCGCCGCCTCGCCGCCCGCCCATCCCACGGGATGGCTTGCGTCCGACGCTATCAGCGTCCGCCCGTCCGCGATACGCTGCCACTGCGTCCCGCAGCCGACGGCGGTGTTGGGATTCGTCTCTACCGCAAAATCTACGATAATCCCCACCGGATACACCCGGTCGATGATGGCGCGCATCACCGCGCTGATCGTGCCGGTCATGCGCGCCACCGCCTAACGATAGGGGTGTAGCTACAAGGGGTAGCGTACCCCCCCGATGGAAGGTGTTGTTAATCATGGCTGTATCCTCCTTTTTATGCGGTTCTTCGCCACATGTAAACGGCAATGTATGGCGGCATGTTGTTGTGGTCATTATTACTCCCGCTATAATTCGTGTAGCGGGACGCACCCTGATCTGTCACAAGTGAATTTCCTGTCGGATAACCAGCTGTAGCTATTGCTGTATCAACCTTAACCGGCGAACCAAAGCCACTGGTAACGCCCCATGTAAATGTGTTCGAGAATAAATCGTGTCTATGTTTGGGCATCTCGCTTATTGTTAGTTTATGGGCGGCCTCTCCACCTGTGGCACCTGCGGCATATCCGCTTCCAGCGCCCAGCAGGAATCTGTTCTCCATCCGCACCCACGTCCCGCCGAACAATATGCCGGGATTGGTGGATACCATGCTCATATAGATACTGCCCACCGGCCACGCGGCTAGTTTTGCAGCTTTGACAATCGGCGCGAATAGCGCCGCTATTTTACCTGTCATTTTATTCTACCTCCGAAAGTATCATATATCCTGATAATTCTCCCGCTGGTTTTAATGTAGTGTTTAGTGTGACCTTTCCAAAACTTGTCTCCCAGTTAATATCAGATAACTGATTGCCGCGTGTTTCTGCTGTTAATACACATTCCACAATCGCTGTCCTATCCGTTATTCTATCTTCGCTAATTATATAAGTAAACAACCCATCTCCCACCCAATCAAGTGGTAGAATGGAAAATGTCAACATTCGTGGTGAGGCCGCATTTTTCCCATCTCTCCCGTCTTTTCCATCTTTTCCGTCTTTTCCCCGGCCTTCGCTTGATTTCTTATTCAATTTTATCTCGACAGCCTTCAATATACTGTCAATAATAGTATCGATAGCCTTCTGATCTATCAATTTATTCCCATTTGCCATGTTTTCCCTCCGTTATTCCACGACCTCCCATCCATATACGCCCGGCTCCCATACATTGTTATCAATAGTAGACACCCATGTTTGTCCATTATGTGTCACCTTGTCGCCCTTCATGTAGGGGTCGGTGCTCTCCGGCTGCTCCCAGGGCAGGGGCGCGCCGGTGTCGCTGGTAAGCACCTTCGCCCACAGGCTGGGTGCATCTGTTGGTGTCCATGACGGCTGTGCGGTATGTGCAGTCAAACATTTATAAAGCACATTATTGTATCTTACCCTATCATCCTTTTTATAGCTGCCATCCGCTTTCCATTGTGGGTAAATCGCAACTGCGTTTACCGCCTGTTCATCAGTAAGGATCTTCATTGCCACATCCATTGCTTCTCGTAAAATACGAGCTTCTTCTAAATACTTCCCCATCAGTCAGCCACCTCGCTATCACCTGTAATGCCCAATAATTCTAATGCGGAGCGCATATCTTCCGTATCTTTTTGAACTTGTTCAGCAAAAGTAAGCACCCTTTCGCCATTCCGGTAAAAATGTTCGCCATCCCATGTATCACCAATAGTTGCCGGTACATCGCCCATGGGTACAGCTGAAGGAAAATCAGAAGCGTTTGCCGGATAAAGCCAAATTACATTAGTCACAACCCCGTCTTCAACAAGTGCATAATTCATGCTTTTCACCTCTTTTTTATGATCCGCCACCAACGGAAAAACCACCACAGGAAGATGTCTTGTCGCACCCTCCCCAGGTTTTATGAAGCATCCCTATCTTTTTAAAATGTTTGTATCCGTGTATTCTCTGTTGAAACTCCACGGACGAAATCCCGTCTTTCATTTTGGGGATGTTGTTCTTTTTCTTTCTCATGTGTTTCACCCTCTGTGGTTGCGGATGATCACAATGCCGCTACCACCAGCTTTGCCGTTGTCGCCGTTTGAATCGCCGCCGTTGCCGGTGTTGGCCGCCTCATCCTGCGTATGCGCGGCGTCCATGCCCCAGCCGCCGCTGGAATACAGCGTGCCCTCGGGCGAGCCGAACTCGCGCGTGGTGCTGCCCTGGCCGTTGCCGCCGGGGCCGCGGGCATCGCCGCTGGTTCCACTGCCGCCGTTGCCGCCGTCCACGCCACCCGGGCCAAAGGGACGGCCACCTCCGCCGGAACCACCGTCACCGCCGGCAGCGAAATTGTATCCGCCGCCCCGACCGCCGCTGACCGTC
>CDZQ01057864.1_pt1 | contig 19470 bp, 17 predicted proteins | sample 554831 | NCBI WGS metagenome assembly CDZQ01 (sample SAMEA3182112, study PRJEB8094) | gut metagenome | biome: human; feature: gut; material: Stool; isolation source: human stools | place: Canada | collected 2013-05-06
GACGGTCATGGCAGCCAAGGATGTGCGCAACAACATGCCTGCATCGAAACTGGTTTATGAATGTGCCGACCTCTGGTTTCACAGCATGGTGATGCTGGCCCAGTACGGCCTGACTGCCGGTGACGTACTGAATGAACTGGCAAGACGCGAAGGTCTGTCGGGAATCGAGGAAAAAGCGTCCCGCCAGAAATCCTGATACTGAAAACGAGAACTTTTGAGGGGAAAGTCATGGATGACTGTATTTTCTGCAAGATCGTCGCTAATGAAATACCATCGACCACTGTTTTTGAAAACGAGAAGATCAAGGTCTTCAAGGATATTCATCCTGCCGCTCCCGTTCATCTGCTGATTATCCCGAAAAAGCATATCCCGACTCTGTCGCATTGCGAGGACAGCGACGCCGCATTGCTCGGTGAAATGATGGCGCTGATCCCGAAACTGGCCAAAGAACACGGAATCGCCGTCACAGGAGCGGAAGAGGGCTCGCCGGAGGGCGGCTTCCGTATCGTCGTCAATACCGGTCCGGACGGCAAACAGGACGTCTATCACATGCACATCCATTTAATGGGCGGCCCCCGTCCCTGGAAAATTCCTCACTAGACATAAAAAAGGCATCTTCACGATGCCTTTCTTTTTCATTTATCCTTATTCATCTGTTTCCTGCCGTTTTTTCAGTGGCCGTTTTCCGACACCGACATTAAGCTTAACCTCCTTGTTATCCCTCAGAACGATCATGTCTGTCTGGGTTCCGGGTTGCAATTGGGCGATCAGATTGAACATTTCGGCCATATTCGAAATCGGCTTTTCTGCAATCGAAATCAGGATATCGCCAGGACGAATGCCAGACTTGTCTGCAGGGCCGTTCTTCAGCACCGCAGCGATAATCACGCCGTCTTTTTTGGGAAGCCCCAGATTGTCTGCCAGTTCAGGTGTGATATCCCGAGGTTCGACCCCGATCCATCCCCGAACGACCTGACCTTTGGTGATGATCGAATCCATAACCATTTTGACTGTGGAAACAGGAATGGCAAAACCGATACCCAGCGAACCACCGCTACGCGAATAAATGGCGGAATTGATGCCCAGCAGATTGCCACTGGTGTCGATCAGTGCACCGCCCGAATTGCCGGGATTGATCGCGGCATCGGTCTGAATGAAGTTTTCATAGATATTGATACCCAGCTGGCTTCTGCCAAGAGCAGAAATGATCCCCATCGTCACAGTCTGTCCGACACCGAAAGGATTGCCGATTGCCAGAACCACATCGCCGACCTTTGCCTTGTCGACGTCCGCGAAAGCAATGGCAGGCAGGTTTGGCATATCGATCTTGATAACAGCCAGATCCGTGTCGGGATCGGTGCCCACCAGCTTGGCGGAAGCCTTTCTGCCGTCTTCGAACGCCACTTCGATCTGGTCCGCCGTTTCGACCACATGATTGTTGGTCATGATGTAACCGTCATGGCTCACCACGACACCGGAACCAAGGCTCATCTGTTTTTCCGTATCGCCAAACCGCTCCCCGAAGAAACGCCTCAAAAACGGATCGTCCAGAAGCGGGCTCTGCGGCTGTCTGACTTCCTTGGTTGTATAAATATTGACAACCGCAGGCATCGCGCGCGTCACCGCTTCACGATAGGACGACTGCGCCGGGATGACTTCACCGGAACCAACTGTGACATCGGGAGTCAATGCTTTACGGTTCAGATCCAGCCACTCGGGTTTCAGCGTCGCCACAATAAACCAGAGGGCAAGACAAACTGTTATAGTTTGGGCAAACAACAGCCAAAGACGTCGCATAATGATGAATGAAAAAAAAGTTCAAAAAACTGTAGACAGAAACGAAGTCCTTAAATTTCTGGCCGAGGAATTAAAAATTTCACTTATTCGTGATTATTGTCCAAATGGCCTGCAAGTGGAAGGCCAGCCCGACATTTCTTCCATAGTTAGTGGCGTAACTGCAAGTCTGGCCCTGATTGAAGCGGCTATTGACCTGCATGCCGATACCCTTCTTGTCCATCATGGTTACTTCTGGCGAAATGAAAACGAAAGTATCGTCGGCCCCAAAAAAAAACGAATCAAGCTCCTCCTGGAACACGACATCAATTTGATAGCTTATCACCTTCCGCTCGATTGCCACCCCGAATTGGGCAATAATGTTCAACTCGCAAAAGTTCTCGATTTCAGGCCAATCGGACGATTCGGAGAAAACGATATCGGTTGGCTGGGCCAAATGATGAATCCGGCCATCACCACAGTTGGCGAGCTGGCGGACCTGATTGAAAAACGCCTGAACAGGACACCGCTGGTAGTCGGCGATACGCAACGGAAACTGGAAACGATCGGATGGTGTACAGGCGCGGCACAGGATTTGCTTCCGGATGCCGCCAGGAGGAATGCGAGCATATTCCTGAGTGGTGAAGTGTCCGAGCGAACCGTACATGAGGCACGTGAATATGGCATCGCCTACCTGGCGTGTGGTCACCATGCTACGGAACGTTATGGCATCAATGCACTCGGAACCCTGCTGGCTGAACGTTTCGGCATCCACCATCAATTTGTCGATATCGACAATCCCGCCTGATCCGGCAATCAAAAAAACGCCAAGGCTTTAAATGCGTGTATCACTTCTCTATAATACGCAGTTATTAGTCATTTTTGTGCACTGCCGATTTAGCCCGTTTTACCCGATATCGTTTTCGGAGTTGACGAACTCTTTATCATTAAAGGCTTCATTTGCACCTTTTGATGCATTCTTTTATACGTTTTTTCTTCTGATTTAAAGGAACAACAACCATGATGGTTCTCTATTCAGGAACAACTTGTCCTTTCTCGCAACGTTGCCGGTTTGTCCTCTTCGAAAAGGGAATGGATTTTGAAATCAGGGATATCGACCTCTTCAACAAACCAGAAGAAATATCGGCCATGAATCCATACGGACAAGTCCCCATTCTTGTTGAACGGGAACTTATCCTTTACGAATCCAACATCATCAATGAATACATTGACGAGCGTTTTCCGCATCCACAGCTGATGCCTGCCGATCCATTAATGCGTGCCAGAGCACGTCTGATGCTTTTCAATTGTGAAAAAGAACTGTTCGTCCACGTCAACACGCTTGAAAACGACAAATCAGACAATGCGGCCGTCAATCATGAAAAAGCCCGTGTCCAGATCAGGGATTACCTGACAGCCCTTTCTCCACTGTTCCAGAAAAGCAAATACGTTCTCGGCGATGAATTCTCCATGCTGGATGTCGCGCTGGCCCCGTTGCTCTGGCGTCTGGACTATTACGGAATCGAACTGTCGAAAACCGCCGCTCCATTGATGAAATACGCTGAACGCGTTTTCTCCCGTCCGGCGTACATCGAAGCGTTGACGCCACCTGAAAAGGTCATGCGCAGATAAACATTCCCGGATAAAAAAGGGGGGAACCGTGGCAGAAATTTCTACAAAACCTTACATGCTTCGCGCCATCCATGAATGGTGTATGGACAGTGGCTTCACTCCCTATATAGCGGTACAGGTCACTTCTTCAGTCAAAGTCCCGACGCAGTTTGTGCGCGAGGGCCAGATTGTACTGAATATCAGTTACGAAGCGACAAATGCCCTGAAAATGGATAATGCCGCCATTCAGTTCAGGGCACGTTTCGGAGGAGTGCCTCAGGATATTTATATTCCTGTTGACAATGTCATCGCCATATACGCCAGTGAAAACGGTCAGGGGATGGCTTTTGAAATGACACAAACACAACCGGAATTCGAGACGGCACCGGAAACGGATAAAGAACCGACAAAAAAACCGAAACAACCTACCTTAACCAGAATTAAATAATGTAGAATAACCGTTTTTCAAGTGCCGGCTTAGCTCATCTGGTAGAGCACATGATTTGTAATCATGGGGTGGCGGGTTCAAGTCCTGCAGCCGGCACCACTTTTCTGCAGTTTCAGGTGCTACTGAGTTGATATTGAAATGAGATATTACTTGTAATCGGATCTGCTGTTCTTTTATATTTCCTGAGAAGTATCAGACTACTAGACCAATCATTTGAAGTCATAAGTACCGTTTTGTTTGTTGTGATAAAAAAATCATATTCCTATAGATTTTTTTATTGCGATATTATGTGTTTTTAAAATCCGGTGTTATACTTCGGCGATTTCAGCTTCTGGAGTTTTCACGTCGCTCATGCGATCAGGTTGCCAGAAGTTCAGATGCTCGCGTTTACCTGGATTGACTGTTATTGAATTAAGCAAGACCGACGACCTGAAATACGCCGGTTTTCAAATCGAGGCCACGCCCTGAAATATCAGGGGGTTTACAGAGTATTAAACTTATCTGAACAAAGTGCCATGAATACTGATGTTTTGCAAAAACGCATTCGTTTGCCTGAATTAAGAAAAAAGGTGACAAGCCCGGAAGCCGCCGCTGAATTTATCAAGGACGGCATGAAGGTGGGCATGAGCGGTTTTACGCTAGCCGGTTCTGTAAAAAGCGTTCCTCATGCCATCGTCAAACGGGCTGCGACACATCCTCTAAAAATTTCCGTTGTCACGGGTGCATCACTGGGTAACGACGTTGACAGTGCCATGGCCAATGCCGGCATTATGTCCAAACGCGCGCCGTTCCAGACTGACCGCACCTTGCGCAATGCCATCAACCGTGGCGAAGTCATGTATGTCGACAATCACCTGTCGGAAACCGGTGAACAGCTGCGCAAGCAACAGGTCAAAAAAGTTGACGTTGCCATCCTTGAAGCCGTTTCCATTACCGAAAATGGCGAAATCATTCCAACGGCCTCCGTCGGCAACAACGAAATCTTTGCGGAAACGGCTGACAAAGTCATTATCGAGCTTAATCTCAGCTATCCTCTGGAAATGGAAGGTGCACACGATATTTACTGCGCTACCCACTTCCCGACTGCCGTCCCCATCAATATCATGAAGCCAAGCGATCGGGCCGGCTCCATCGGCATTCGTATTCCGCCAGAAAAAATTGCAGCCATCGTCATCACTGACGAGATGGACACACCGTCCCAGAACCTGCCACCCGATGCCGAAACGGCGCAGATCGCAGGACATCTGATCGAATTTTTCAAGAACGAAATCAAGCAAGGTCGCCTCACGGAAAGTCTGCGTCCTTTGCAGGCAGGTATCGGCACCATCGCCAACGCTGTCATGTCCGGCCTGAAGACCGGACCGTTCAAACACCTGACCATGTATTCGGAAGTCATGCAGGATTCGACTTTCGAGCTGATCGATGCAGGCATGATGGACTTTGCTGCAGCTACCGCCATTACCCTGTCCGACAAGAAAAGCAGGGAAGTGTTCGGAAATTTTGCCAAATACAAAGACCATATCCTGCTGCGCCCACAACGGATTTCGAATCATCCTGAAGTCGTTCAGCGTCTGGGTCTCATCACGATCAATACCGCGCTTGAAGTTGACATCTACGGTCATGTCAATTCGACCCATGTCATGGGAACGCATATGATGAACGGTATCGGTGGTTCCGGTGACTTTACCCACAACGCCCATACCGCTATTTTCGTCACCAAATCGGTCGCAAAAGATGGCCTGATTTCCAGTATCGTGCCGATGGTTCCGCATGTCGATCATACCGAACACGATGTGGACATTCTGGTTACCGAAGTTGGTCTTGCCGATTTGCGCGGACTGGCTCCACGTGAACGTGCCCAGGCAATTATCAATAATTGCGTTCAGGGTGAATACAAGACCATGCTCCAGGAATATGTGGCAGAAGCCAATCTGCGTGGCGGCCAAACCCCCCATGTTCTGGAAAAAGCATTGTCATGGCACCAGCGTCTTTATGAAACCGGTTCCATGAAAGACGAAGTCAAGCTTACTCAAGTTGCCTAAAGAGGGTCCGGGGTCATTCGGTTTGAAGAATGGCCCCGTGGCTTTTTTCTTTTCGCCCATGTTCAGGCGTCCGTTCAACCCGCTTCGATGTCCCTGCTTTTCATGACTTCTCAGGGCTCGCCATTCTGCCGGACATGAATGTCTTTTCAAACTTTTCAACGTCAATTGGCCTAGAATAGTAATATCCCTGACCGAAGTTGCAGTTGAACTCTTTCAACAGAAGATGTTGTTTTTCCGTTTCGATCCCTTCTGCCAGCGACGCAACCGCGTTCATCTCGCGGCAGATATTGATCGAATGTTTCAGTAAAATCCTCGACTTTTCGTTATTTTCGATTTCATCGATCAATTGCTTGTCGATCTTGATCATGTCGAAATCGATAAGTGTGAGAATAGCAAAATCCGAATATTGGGAACCGAAATCATCGAGCGACAAGGTAAAACCCGCCGATTTAATGGATTTAGATAGCGAAATCAATGTAGATGACTCCATTTTACTGATACTTTCGGTCACTTCTATATCAATCAGGCCATGAGGGGTATTGTATTTGTCACATACCGCTACCAGTTTTTCAACGATACCGTCTTCCATCAATGTGATTCGTGAAAGGTTGACTGAAACCGGTATGCGTTCATATCCCTTGTTTTTCCATTCCGAAAGCAGCTGACAGACCCTTTCAAGGACATACAGATCAATGTGCCGGATAATGCTTTCTTCTTCCAGTAACGGCACGAACCGGGAAGGCATGATCAGTTTTCCTGTTGCGTCCTGCCTGCGAATCAATGCTTCCGCTCCACAAACATCCATTGTTTCCAAATTGACCTTGGGTTGCAGATGAATGAGGTATTCGCCTTCTTTAATGGCTGCCAGCAATTTGACTGTCATATCCGCCCGATAGGACAGGTTTCCATGTTTGGTGGAACTGTAATAGGACTGCTTGTTGATATACATGAGCCTGTCTGCATACGAAATCAGGTCTCCCACATCGAAATCGTCCGATTTCCAGGTAGATCCGAAAGAGACATTGCAACATTCTTCTTCATTAAACAGCTTGTGAAGCTTTGATACGTCCTCATCGAATGCATCTCTTGCGATATCGATACCGAATGCAATAAATTCATCGCCACCAATCCGGAAAACATTGTCTTCAAAAACGGAATTGAGGATATCGGCCGTTTTTACGATCAACTGGTCGCCATAATCATGTCCGTACTTGTCATTGGCTTCCTTCAGACCATTGATGTCGAGAAAAACGATGCCAACTGACTTCGGATGGCCTTCTTCCATTTTATGCAGAAATTGAATGTACTTATTCCTGTTTCCAAGTCCCGTCAGGGCATCCGTATAACTGAGGTGCTCAAGACGTTGCAAAATTTTTCTTTTCTTGACGTCGGTCTGAATGAAATAGGTAATGGACTCGAGCAGGGAAAAATCGCTGGTATAGGCTTTTGGATTATCTATCCCCAAAAACCCGATAATCTTTCCTTCATCGTATAAAGGCGTTGCCATCAGGCTGTCGATATTCTGTGCCGCAAGCACGTCGTATTCAGGACCTCTTTGCTTGTCAGCGGCATCCAGAGACGATATATAAAAATGACCGGTCGACTTGAATTGCCTGATCCAGTGATCGATCAATTCAATCGGAACATTCTGGAGGTTATCCAGCTGTGGCGTCACGGCTGAAGAACACCACTCGTACGTATTGTTGATGATGGCGTTACAGTAATCAAATTCGAAAATATAAGCCCTCCCGGCATCATGAAATTCGCCGATAGTCTGCAGAAGCTGATTGACGGCGACTTCGATATTAGGCTCTGTCGATAGATCCCGGATACATTGAAGCAGAATTTCTTCAATCTGCAATTTTCGCTCAATCGTTTTCGTCGCAAGCTGTTTATCCGTAATATCGGTACAAATTTCGATGCGAACCGTACGTCCATTCCAGGCAAGCAGCTTGTCTTTCAAAAGATAGTAGCGATCGACAACCGGATTCATGAACTCCCAGGTATAAAAGGAATCCATGCCCAGACGTGAATTCGTACAGAATGGACAAGGATCACTCCGATTCTGGAGTGCTTCGTAACATTTCCTGTTCCTGAAATCGGTGATTCCGAACAGACGCGAACCTTTCTCGTTCATATAGAGCAATTCATAAGTATTGATATCTGCCACGTAAATGAGATCTTCGATTTCATTCATGATCGTCAAGATCAATTCCTTGTTCAGCATAAGCTCCATTCTCTCGAATCCGGTGACATATCCAATAAGGCAAATGAAAAATGCCCTTATCCTGCCAGTTTGTGCAAGTCGCTTGATTACCTGATGGCAACTTCCCAGATGATACATGAGTCGATTTTTTTTCACACCCATCCCGGCTTCTTTTCAAACATGCTTTCTTGATACTTTCTTGATTCCCTGTCAAAGAGTCTTTTCATTTTCTTGATCCCATCCTTCGTAGCATATGAACTGAAATCATCGCTTCACGTTTTTTATTTTTTTACGTCGTAGAGGAAAGAAGAGGGATACATGGACGGATTGATTGTTTTTGCGGCCATTCTGGCCGTCCTGTTGTTCATTTACCTGATTGCCGTTCTGCTGCGACCGGAGGACTTCTCATGACATCTCAGGCATGGATGTTGATCGTATTTTTTACGCTTGCCCTTTTTATTCTCGCCTGGCCAGTCGGCAAGGTGATCGATGTCGTTTTGAGCGGCCGGTTCAGACTGGGCAGTTTCATAGAAAAACCGTTTTACAGACTGTTGGGAATTGACCCCCGGACAGAAACGGGATGGGTTTCTTATTGTATCGGGCTCGTGATTTTCAACCTGCTCGGTCTTTTGCTGGTATTCGTCATCCAGAAATTCCAGCTTTATCTTCCTTTCAACCCGCAGGAATTTTCCGGTGTTTCGACGGATTCATCGCTTAATACGGCCGTCAGTTTCGTCACCAATACCAACTGGCAGGGCTATAGCGGTGAATCGGCGATGAGTTACTTCACCCAGATGATGGCTCTGACCGTCCAGAATTTTCTGTCAGCAGCCACCGGCATCGTCGTCGTGATCGCCCTGATCCGTGGATTCGCCAGAAAATCCGCCAGAACCATTGGAAACGTCTGGGTTGACCTGACGAGAACGACGCTCTGGATTCTGTTGCCGCTCTCCATCATTTTTTCTGTGCTGTTTGCCGGACAGGGCGTCTTGCAGAACCTGTCTCCATACACGACGGTACAGACAGTAGAAAGCCAGAACTGGCGGGTTCCTGCCACTTCTACGGAAGGTGAAACCTTTCCGGATGCAAACAGACAGACAAAGCTGGAAACCGTTCATTCGCAGACACAGACCTTGCCTATGGGTCCGGTGGCATCACAGCTTTCCATCAAATTGCTGGGCACTAACGGGGGCGGTTTTTTCAACGCCAATTCCGCGCATCCGTTTGAAAATCCGACACCTTTATCGAACTTTTTGCAAATGATCTGCATTTTCCTGATCCCGGCCGCCTTATGCTTCACTTTCGGACGGATGGCCGGTGACATGCGTCAGGGAATTGCCGTTATGACCGCCATGTACCTGATCTTTATTGTCTTTGCCATAGCCGTCATCTATTTCGAACAAATGGGCAACCCTGTCCTGTCGCGATTGGGTATCGACCAGATGGCAAGCATTGCCCAGGCAGGTGGCAATATGGAAGGTAAGGAAATCAGGCTAGGTATTGTCGGAACCGGCCTGTTTGCAGCCGTCACCACAGGCGCCTCCTGCGGCGCGGTCAACGCGATGATGGATTCCCTGACTCCGCTCGGTGGTGCGGTTCCCCTGATTCTGATGCAACTGGGCGAAGTAGTATTCGGAGGTGTCGGCACCGGCCTTTACAACATGCTTGTATTCGCCATTATGGCGGTCTTCATTGCCGGTCTCATGATTGGCAGAACACCGGAATATCTTGGCAAGAAGATCGAGATTTTCGATATGAAAATGGCCTGCATAGCCATTTTGCTTACCCCGCTGGTCGTCCTGCCTGGAACAGCAGTGGCAGCCATGACAAGCGCCGGAACTGCGGGCGTCCTCAATCCGGGGCCGCATGGATTCACTGAAATCCTGTACGCCTTCACTTCCGCCGCCAATAACAACGGCAGTGCATTTGCCGGGTTGTCTGCCAACACGCCATTTTATAACTACATGCTGGCAGCTGCCATGTGGCTGGGCCGATTCGGCGGAATCATCCCTGTTCTGGCTATCGCAGGCTCGATGGCAGCCAAAAAGAAAGTGGCCGTCACCAGCGGTACGCTTCCGACACATGGTCTGTTGTTCATCACTTTGCTGATTATGACGGTACTTCTGATCGGCTTGTTGAATTACGTTCCATCACTGGCTCTGGGCCCGGTTGTCGAACACCTGATGTTATGGGCTCACTAAGGAGTGAAAATCATGACTCGCAAGACTTTACCTTTATTTGATTCGGCACTTCTCATGCCTGCCATTGGCGAGGCTTTCAGAAAACTGAACCCGCGTGTCCAGTTACGCAACCCGGTTATGTTTGTCGTATACATCGGCAGCATTTTCACTATCGTGCTGACTTGTCTTCAATTCAACTTTTTGACGCTGGGCATTTCCCTGTGGCTATGGTTCACTGTTCTATTTGCCAACTTTGCCGAAGCGCTGGCGGAAGGCCGTAGCAAGGCTCAGGCGGCCAGTTTGCGCAGCCTGAAAAAGACAATCTGGGCAAAACATATACTGGGTATTTTCACACCCGGTGCTGCCTTGAATGCGGTGCCATACCAGCTCGTTGAATCCGGTAATCTGCGAAAAAACGATCTGGTTCTTGTCCCGGCAGGCGATTTCATTCCTGCCGACGGTGAAATCGTGGATGGATCGGCCTCGGTCGATGAAAGCGCCATCACCGGCGAATCGGCTCCTGTCATCCGTGAATCGGGCGGCGACTTTTCAGCTGTCACCGGCGGCACGAAAGTATTGTCCGACTGCATTGTTGTCAGAGTCACAGTCAATCCCGGCGAAACCTTCGTTGACCGGATGATCGCCATGGTCGAAAACGCAAAACGTCAGAAAACACCGAATGAAATCGCCCTGACAATTCTTCTGGTTGCCCTGACAATCGTGTTTCTGGGCGTTGTCGTCACACTACTGCCTTTTTCGGAATTTTCCGTACTTCAATCCGGCATGGGACATCCTGTCAGTCTCATCGTGCTGGTTGCATTACTGGTCTGTCTGATTCCAACGACAATTGCCGGACTGCTTTCGGCGATCGGTGTCGCAGGCATGAGCCGACTGATGCAAACGAATGTCATTGCCACATCGGGACGTGCCGTCGAAGCGGCAGGGGATGTCGATGTCCTCTTGCTCGACAAGACCGGAACGATCACACTCGGCAGCCGGCAGGCCAGCTGTTTCATTCCTGTTTCCGGCATAAGCGAAACCGAACTGGCTGATGCTGCCCGTCTGGCCTCACTTGCCGATGAAACACCGGAAGGCCGGAGTATCGTCACACTCGCAAAAGAAAAATACCAGTTGAGCGATATGAAAGAAACGGATCAGAGAACGGTTTTTATTCCGTTTACTGCCCAGACCCGAATGAGCGGCGTCAATCTTGCTGATGGCCGGAAAATCAGAAAGGGAGCCTCTGACGCAATCAAAAAATATACCGAAGCGCTTGGCAATCCGTTTCCCCATTCTCTCCAGTCGATTGTCGATGAAGTCGCACTTTCGGGTAGCACTCCGCTGGTCGTCGCTGAAAACGGTAAACCTCTGGGTGTCGTCGAACTGAAAGATGTCGTTAAAACCGGCATCAGGGAACGATTTGCCGAATTGCGTCAAATGGGTATCAAAACGGTCATGATCACCGGTGACAACCGCCTGACCGCAGCGGCTATCGCCGCAGAAGCAGGGGTTGACGACTTTCTGGCTGAAGCCACTCCTGAGGCCAAACTGCAACTGATACGCGATTATCAGGCCGAAGGGCATCTGGTCGCCATGACAGGCGACGGCACGAATGACGCACCTGCGCTGGCACAGGCGGATGTGGCCGTTGCCATGAATTCAGGCACCCAGGCAGCCAAGGAAGCGGGCAATATGGTCGATCTGGACAGCAACCCGACCAAGCTGATTGAAATTGTCGAAACAGGCAAACAAATGCTGATTACCCGCGGCTCGTTGACCACATTTAGCATTGCGAACGATATCGCCAAATATTTCGCCATCGTTCCAGCCGCTTTTGTGGCGACGTATCCCCAGCTGGAAGCCCTGAATCTGATGAGACTGGCAAGTCCGGCTTCCGCGATTTTAAGCGCCGTCATTTTCAATGCGGCCATCATCATCTTTCTGATTCCGCTCGCTTTGAAAGGCGTCAAATACCGTCCGGTAGGTGCCGCTGCCCTGTTGCGCCGCAATCTGCTGGTTTACGGACTGGGCGGCATCATCACCCCGTTCATCGGCATCAAACTGATCGATTTATTCCTTTCCTTTTCCGGGCTGATTTGAAAAACAGGAGTCAATATTATGGAAAACATGACTTTTAAAATATTCTCTTTTTTGATGAAAACGCTTTATCCTGCCGTGATTCTGATCACCATGCTAACCCTTGTGACCGGACTGGCCTATCCTTTTTTGATAACCGGCATCGCCCAATCCATTTTTCCGGAAAAAGCGAACGGCAGCCTGATCATGAAAAACGGTCAGGCAGTCGGTTCGCGCCTGATCGGACAGAACTTTACCGACCCGAAATATTTCTGGGGAAGGCCTTCTGCCACGGCAAGCCATCCATACAATGCCGAAGCGTCCGGCGGTTCCAATCTGGGCCCTGCAAACCCGGAACTCGCCAACAACGTGAAAGAACGCATTGCCAAACTCAAAGCCGCCGATCCAGACAACGCTGATCCGGTTCCTGTCGATCTGGTTACGAGTTCCGCCAGCGGACTTGACCCGCATATCAGCAGGGCGGCAGCCGATTATCAGGTCAAACGGATTGCGCGCATCAGGAATATTTCGGAAATAAAAGTCCAGAATCTGGTCGAAAATCATGCAAAAGGGATTCAAATGGGATTTCTGGGTGAACCCATGGTCAATGTACTTGAATTAAATCTTGCGCTTGACGATATGGATACTGGTAATATTTCCGTAGCCGACCTTTCCCGATAATGGAAATTGAAAAACGCTGACATAATTCACATGCGAATGACCAACTTATGAGCGATCAACGTCCCGATCCCGACCTGCTTTTGAAGCAGGTCAATGCGGATGAAGCGCAATCGAAAAAAGGGCGCCTGAAAATATTTTTCGGTGCTTCGGCAGGTGTCGGCAAAACCTACGCCATGCTTTCTGCCGCTCATGAAGCACTGAAACAGAATGTGCCGCTTGTCATCGGCATTGTCGAAACACATGGCCGTTCCGAAACGGCCATGTTGACGGAAGGCCTTCCACACCAGCCGCTGAAAAAAATCCCTTACCGGGATCGGGAACTGGAGGAATTCGATATCGATCAGGCACTGGAATTCGGCAAATCCCATCCGAATGCCCTTGTTCTTCTGGATGAACTGGCTCACACCAATGTACCGGGTTCCCGACACCCGAAACGCTGGCAGGACGTGGAAGAACTTCTTATGGCCGGTATCGATGTCTGGACAACGATGAATGTCCAGCATCTTGAAAGCCTGAATGACATCGTGACACGCATTACCGGCATTCCGATTCGCGAAACCGTCCCCGACCGCATCTTTGACCATGCCGAAGAAGTCATCGTCGTCGATCTGCCGCCTGACGAACTGATTTTGCGGCTGAAGCAGGGCAAAATGTATCTGCCTGAACAGGCAAAACTGGCTTCCAGGAATTTTTTCAGAAAAGGCAATCTTCTCGCGCTGCGTGAGCTGACTTTGCGCCGGACGGCCGACCGCATTGATGGGGAGATGCAGGCTTATCGCCTGAAAAACGCGAGCACGACGGTGTGGCCAAACCGTGAATCGCTTCTGGCCTGTGTCAAGCCTGACCAGTCCGGTGAAAAAGTGGTTCGCAATTGTGCCCGGCTGGCTGCCCAGCTGAGTGTACCATGGCATGCCATTTTCGTAGAAGTCCCTTCGCAGTCGAGTGTCGACAGCACCCTTTATGAACGGGCAACACGTGTTCTCAAGCTGGCAGCCAATCTTGGGGCGACGATTGCCACCCAGTCGGCAACAGACGTGGCTTCAGCCCTGATCCGATATGCAAGAGACCATAATCTCTCCAGAATCGTTCTGGGACGAAGTAAAAAACGCTGGTTTTTGCCATGGGAAAAAACGATTGCACAAAAAATCGGACAGGCAGCGGATGATCTCGATATCCTGCAGGTTTCGGTATCGGAATCGTCGTTGTTCACTATTCCAAAACCACATTTCACCTTCGAACCCGACAAGATCGAGTGGAAAAATTATCTGGCAACTTTGCTGATCTGTTCACTCACGACATTATGCGCCGTTCCTCTCATCGGCCTGCTGGATCTGATCAACATCGTGATGCTGTTTCTTCTGGCAGTAGCAGGAATTGCCTTGCGATACGGACGGGGACCGGCGATACTGGCGGCTTTCGTCAATGTGCTCTTTTTCGATTTTTTCTTTGTCCCGCCACGTATTTCAATTGCGATCAGCGATACCCAGTTCATCATCACTTTTATCGTCATGCTGTTCGTCGCTCTCGTTATCGGGCAGTTGACGGCCAATCTGAAAATGCAGGGCAATGCGGCAACCGAACGCGAACGGCGGGTACGTAGCCTGTATGAAATGTCCCGTGATCTTTCCGGCGTTTTAATGATCGAACAAATCGCCGAAATAGCGGCACGTTTTCTCCATACTGAATTCGGTGCAAAAAGCGCCCTGTTTATTGTCGATGACAATGACCATCTGAAAAAAATGGACAAGGCGACAGCCAGTCCGAATATGGCACTTGTGCAATGGGCATTCGAGCACGGCACTACGGCAGGACTCGGCACCGACACCCTTCCTGCCAGTTCCTGTCTGGTCATTCCTTTGAAAGCGACCATGCGATTGCGGGGTATCCTGGCTATCGAACCGGATGAAGACACTTTTCTGGGACCGGAACAGAGAAGATTGCTCGATATTTGCGCATCATTGCTCGCCATTTCCATCGAACGAATTCACTATCTGGACGTTGCGCAGAAAACCGCCGTCCAGATGGAATCGGAAAAACTGCGCAATTCGCTGCTGTCAGCCATCTCCCACGATCTCCGGACACCTCTGGCAGCCCTTGTGGGTCTGGCCGACACCCTGAAACTGACCAGTCCCGATGCAAAAGCCAATGAAAAAGAGATTGTCGATTCCATACATCACTCCGCAATGAGAATGAACGACCTTGTCAATAACCTTCTCGACATGGCTCGTCTCGAATCCGGAACGGTACACTTGAACCGGCAATGGCAGCCTCTGGAAGAAGTCATCGGCAGTGCCCTTTCCTCGTGTTCGCCCTTGCTGCAGGAACGCCCGATAAATGTACATCTGGATGACAATCTTCCACTGGTGAATATTGACGCCGTGCTGATTGAACGCGTACTCGCCAATATTCTTGAAAATGCAAGCAAATACACGCCAGCACATTCATCCATCAATATAAGAGGATTCCGGCAGGATGAGAACGTCATTATTACCATTGACGACCATGGCCCGGGACTCCCCCGGGGAAGGGAAAATACGATTTTCGAGAAATTCGAAAGAGGCAGCAAGGAAAACGCGACGCCGGGGGTCGGCCTTGGACTCGCCATTTCCAGAGCCATCATGAAAGCGCACGGTGGCTCCATTCACGGCGAAAACCGATACAATGGGGGCGCCCGTTTCACGTTGAAACTGCCATTTTCGTCTCCACCTGATATTTCCGACAATCTTCTCGATAAATAAAAATGGACAACAGGCTCCGGATACTGACCATCGAAGACGAATCCAACATCCGCCGATTCGTCAGGCTTGCCCTTGAAACGGAAGGATATGAGGTATTCGAGGCAGATGGACTCAAACGTGGCCTGATAGAAGCGGGAACGCGACGCCCCGATCTGGTCGTCCTCGATCTCGGGTTGCCGGACGGTGACGGACTCGATTTCATTACCGATTTGCGAAACTGGTCTGACATTCCTGTCATTGTCCTGTCCGCCAGAAACAGTGAACACGACAAGATTTCAGCCCTGGATGGAGGAGCGGACGATTACCTCGAAAAACCGTTCGGAGCCGGAGAATTGCTCGCCCGTGTCCGGGCACAGTTACGGCGCCAGCAACGTTCGAACAACGATCCGACCATCCGTTTTGCCGATGTGTGTATCGATCCCGTTCGCCGTCTTGTCGAAAAAAATGGCGAACCGGTTCACCTGACGCCCATTGAATACCGGATACTGACCTTTCTGGCCTCGCAACCGGACCGGGTCGTCACCCACCAGCAGCTATTGAAAGCGGTATGGGGCCCCGGTCATACCGAAGACATGCACTACATCCGTGTGCACATGGCCAACTTGCGGAAAAAAGTCGAAAAGAATGCTTCTATGCCCAAACATCTGGTGACTGAAGCGGGGATCGGTTACCGTTTTGTCCGCGATCCCAGATAAGACGGAAAACCGCGCTGGCGGCCGTTCCCGAATGCGGGTTGTTTACAGGTTCTGAAGCAAGACCACAAAAATCATCAGTGGAGCCACAATACGCAGGAACCATTTCAGCAATGGCAGCCACCACGGGTTTCTGCCCTGTCCGGCAAAGTGTTCCGATACCAGAGTCCACGATTTCCATCCGACCAGAATGGCTACCATGATGCCTCCGAAAGGCATGATCAGGTTGGAACTGACGTAGTCAAGAATGTCGAAAAAATTCTTGCCAAATAATTTGTACTCCTTCCACACACCCAACGACAGGGACGCGCCGATTCCAAGGACGAACATCAAAATCGACATGACGATGGTTGTGGCTGTCCGTGGGAAATTGAATTCATCGATAAAAAAGCTGACCACCACTTCCATCAGGGAAACGGACGAGGTAAGTGCGGCCACAAAAAGCAGGAAAAAGAAAAGGACACCAAAAAACTGGCCACCGCCCATCTGCGAGAATACGGCAGGCATGGTAATAAACGTGAGCCCGGGTCCGGCGGAAGGGTCGAAACCAAAGACGAAAACAGCAGGAAAAACCATCAGCCCCGACAGGAAACAGATCAGTGTCGTCAGTGTAATGACGCTTCCGGCAGAATGGGGAACATAGGTATCGTCTGAAGCATAGGAACCATAAGTAATCATACATCCCATGCCGAGAGACATGGAAAAAAAGGCAAGTCCCATCGCTTCAATGATCATTCTGGCATTGACCTTCGAAAAATCCGGATTCAGAAAGGTAATGACGCCGTCAATGGCACCGGGCAAGGTAATCGCCCTGCCGATGAGGACAAGAATCAGGAGAAACAGCATGATCATCAGATATTTGCTGACCTGTTCGATGCCTTTTTGCACGCCTGCCAGAATGACACCGGCCGTAACGCCCATGAACAGGGCATGGTACCAGAGAGGTTCTGCCGGATCGGCGATAAACGAACTGAAAATCCCTGATAAAACTTTGGGATCGGCAGTCAGAATTGCGCCATCGACCGACTTCACGATATAGGCGATCGTCCAGCCACCGACAACGCTGTAAAAAGACAAAATCAGAAAACCGCATAAAACACCGATGTAACCGACGAGAGACCATGTACGGCCACCAAGCTTGTGATAAGCTCCCACAGGACTTTTTTTGGTCACGGAACCGACTAGCATTTCGGCAATCATCAGGGAAATGCCCAGCGTGAAAACAAGCAACAGGAAAATAAGAAGGAACGCTCCACCACCGTTTTGCGCAGTAATGTAAGGGAATTTCCAGATGGCTCCCAGCCCAATTGCTGAGCCAGCAGCTGCAAGCACGAAACCAAGACGTGAGCCCCATTCTGCACGCGCCATAAAAATGTCCCTTACCAGTAAAAGTCAGTTATTTGAAAAAATATCGAAAAATACAGTCAGGACAAGACTGTATTGAATAGTCTTTTCGAGTGTCCGGGAGTGCATTTCTTTAAAATAATCGTGCATTATACTTTAGTACGATTTTTTCTTGCTTGCATAAAGTAAGTGCGCCTATACTCGTCAGTTACTGGCAACATTTACCCCAATTCAATATTATCCGTTTTACAGAGGAACATTAAGTATGACGACTATCAAAGCAGCTGTTCATGGCCTTGGAAATATTGGTCGGCACGTCATTGACTGCCTGACCTGTGCGCCTGATTTTGAATGCCTCGGTGTCATTCGCAGGGAATCGTCTCTCGGAACACAGGCACTGGAACGCAGAAACATCCCCGATTATGCATCTATTGACAAACTGGTCGCGGAAAAAGGCAAACCTGACGTCGTCATCCTGTGCGGTCCCTCCCGCTCGGTACCGGAAGATGCCGGATTCTATCTGTCCAGGGGTATTCGTACCGTCGACAGTTTCGATATTCACAGCGATATTGCCGAACTGGTGAAGAAGCTGGACGCAGTCGCCAAAGAAAACAACACCGCCTGTATTACGGCTGCCGGCTGGGATCCGGGCACCGATTCGGTTTTCCGCACGCTGTTTGAAGCGATGGCGCCAACCGGAACGACATTTACCAATTTTGGCCGTGGTCGTTCAATGGGACATTCAGTCGCCGCACGCGCTATCAAAGGCGTCGCCGACGCGACTTCCATCACGATTCCAATCGGTGGCGGACGCCATGCCAGACTTGTCTATGTGCTGGCGGAAAAGGGTGCATCTTTTGAACAGATCAAAAAAGACCTCGCGAGCGACCCGTACTTCAGTCACGATCCGCTGGACGTCCGTGAGGTGAAAACACCGGCAGAAATGGAAGCGGTCGCTGACAATTCCCATGGGGTGTTGATGGAAAGAATCGGAGCATCCGGACGGACATCCAATCAGAATCTCGCCTTCACAATGAAGATCGACAATCCTGCCCTGACATCACAGGTACTGGTTTCCTGTGCACGCGCCGTTACCCGTATGGGGACAGGTTGTCATACCCTGATCGATGTGCCGCCAGTCATGCTCCTCGCAGGCGAGCGCATGCAGCACATTGCAAGACTGGTTTAATCCCGTCATTTTCAGGAACGGGTCAGCCGAAGGATTCGTCATGTCCGAGTGATCTGTCCCGTTCCAGTCTTTGAAACATTTCCGAAAAGGAATCCTCCTCATCCAGATATGTTTCTTCAAGAGGCTCAAACTCAATATCGGAGCCCAATAGTTCATACCGGTCTAAATCGGACAACCCGGATCTTTTTGGACGTCTGTTTTTCGTTGCCATATTCGTCTCCTAAAGACACCAAAACACAAAGGTTTCGAATATAGTGTGCTGCCAGCAAAGCAAAACGATTTGATGGCTGTCAAAAAACCGGAATGAATTGTCAGCATTTTATTATCCAGACTCATGGTATAGACGGCTTATGTATCTCATCATGGTTCATCATTCGAGGCATGATGTACTATATACTCGGGCAGGATTTGGCATCCCACTAAACGAAATGTCAGAAAGTGTTTTATGAATCAGTCCGATTTGCACGGAAAAGTGTTCCTCTTTTTCCTA